>JGI24158J21664_10005087_pt1 | contig 17107 bp, 9 predicted proteins | sample Ectturendosymbi3_FD_21664 | JGI IMG/M metagenome (IMG submission 21664)
TAAAAATGTGGCAGAGTATTAATGGATTGATTGATCAAAGGACACCAAAGGGTTTAGAAGTGTTCTGCTGAGTTTAGGCAATGTGGTGCACTCGGATAATGATGAAGAGAGTTTGTACGCCTGTTGCTGCATACAGAAGGTGACTGTCAAAGGGTGTCACAGATACAGTATCTTAGCTGTCACAGTCCACAGATATCTTTACGAAGTTCAGTGAAGCTAATTTGCAATTGCAGGGGAATGGTTTTAACCTCATTACAGCCAAATTAGCAATCTTCAAATTCTTGTCCAAGTTTAATGCTGTTCAAATGACATCGAGCCCTTCACGAACTCTAACAGTTTCCAAATGATTAACTCTAACAGTTTCCGACTGCTAAATTTACTAAATTAAGTTTTATAGTGAAATGCATCTTTGCGCTCATTCTTGTTTTAATCATTTTCAACCATCCCAAATACACAATAAGAAAAAATTGTGTTGATATGTGTGCTAGGCATGGTAGGGGGCGATAGAGATTTGTTTCTCAGAAAAGGGGGCGCTAGCCAAAAAAAGATTGGGAAACACTGGTCTAAATCAAAATGTCGTCACAACATTGTTGAAACTATAAAAATCGTAGCACCATCTATGAAAACAAACAAGCACTCAACGTGAGTAAGCGCGTTACATCATTATACAGGCAGGGCCGGCCCTAGCAGATGCGGGGCTCAATGCAAGACCTAGGCGCGGGGGCCCTCTGAGTTGTAAGTTTATGACGTCATCGTGTTCAGTAAACCGTGTTACGATCGTGGTAGAGCGCAGACATACAGTGCAGTACTAACACGAGAATTGAGCACGTTTGCTAACGTTCGAGAGGAAATTTGCTAGTTCTGATTAGAGCGTTCTTTGTTAACAATGAAATTTATATGGCGTTTCTACTGAATTCTGAAGCGCAAGGTGTATTTAGCAAAATTAACAATCTACCCAAACACCATGGCGCGAGGCCCCAGAGGCGCAGGGCCCAATGCAGCTGCATCGGTTACATCGGCTTAAGGCCGGCCCTGTGTACAAGTGTTCAAATACGCAACTGATCTGAGCATCTCAAGTAACTTGGTTCGAATATGGAATAAGTCCCACAAAGTAATTGGAAACCGAAAAAGGAAACGATAATTATTATTTCTTTTCCTTCAAGCCAATGAACAAAGCGTAGTTGTTTCATTTGTTTGCAAAATAAAAAGTTCTACCACGTACGAGTAATTGCTTTTTGTCTTGTTCAACAGAGAAATAGGAAATTCATCCAAAGTTCAATCTTGAAGGAACATCGTATACAGTGCTATATTTTTTGGTTGTATTAAGGTTGTACTATGACAATTCGTAGAAACAAAAGTTCATCGAAATATTTATCGAAATGTCAGTTTATCAAAAGACAATTCATCGAAACACAGTTAATCGAACGACAGTTCGTCGAACTGACAGTTTATTGAACTGACAGTTCATCGATCCAACAGTTTATCGAAACAAAACGTCATCAAATCACCGTTATGGAAACGACTTTACTAGTTTAAATGTCGCAAGACAATATTGTCGTGTGGTCACCACGTTGCAATGTACACCTGCAGTAATAACTCTCTATTTAATTGTTCCAAGTGTAAAGTCCCTTTTTATCTTTTTTTAGTATCGACTGGTAGGTTTCAGGAGTCACAGCCCTCTGAACCAGGGGTTAGAACAGCAGTGAAGCAAGCAGTTGAGAGTGTTTGTAAAATAGTTAAGAAACGGAATTCATTTTAAGTGAGAAGGCGAACGAAAGTGCATTTGAAAGTGTCTCGTATGTCAGTAAAAAAACTCAAAGTGACGTAACTTACTGAAAATGTTAGGACAGCCTCAAATGTAAAAGTTGTGTATCCACAGCCGCTGAAGACAGCCTCATGAGAAGGCCATAGGAGCACAGTCATTTTGGAAGCAGCTACTTTCGATCAGTTGCACACAACTTATTATTGAAATAATTAGTAATGGTGCACCAGTGGCGTATCTATGCAAAATGGAGCCAAAGGCAAAATTTAAACGTGCGTCGTTTTTAACAAATACATTTTAGACAAAGCAAAATTTTTACGATAGATAGACCATGAATATGACCAATGTCTTTAAATAGAGAAGATGTGTTTTGTTTGCTTTTCCTTCAAAGGCTTCACCAAATAAAATAGAAACTATACATAAAAACCATAACATGAGTACGTGCTCATTTATATTTATTGTAAAGAATATCAAATGATTCAAATACTAATGTTATCATAATTGGTGCAAAAAGACTAGCTGACCAAGTTGTAAATCATAAAAAAACACACAGCATATTGCAACACCAAGCATGACGCAACAATTTCTTTTCAAATGAAACAAATTTGCTTTGGATGGTACAATACGTTGTTTCATCCACGTCGGTATTACTCGTGTTAGAATGTCAAATTTCTGCCGACACTTCAACATATCCAACCTTTTCGTGTTTAAATAACGCAACATGGTAATTGCAACAACATTTTCCATGCTTTTATTGAACCAAATTCTTCTGTGATTTCGTCAAATCACTTTCCTCGTTTTCGTCCCTTTCTATAACCATCAACGCTGCAGTAGATCACGCAATCTGCTATGGGTGGTTGGGGATCGGAAGTATGAAGTGATCAGTTCACTGAAAGATTGCTCGCAGCTTGCAACAGATACTGCCGTCGTCAGCTTTATTTGCATAGCATTTTGAAAATTGGTAAAGACGCTTTCATCACCAAACTCGAGCTCAGAATAAGAATAACAAATCTCTTCTTTAATGAGTCAACATTTCTTGTTCAGTTGGTACGGTAACAATACTAGCTGCTGATGTTTCGAGGACCAACTTTTAACTAAGGTTATCTTTCTTAGTTTTTGGACTGGTGCAATCTGTTAAGCCATTTAAGTGTCCATCGAAGAGGTTTAGTAGAGTCAAAGTAGAGCGCAGCAGCTTGAGCAAGTTGCAAATCACTGAGAGCATAACAGTAGTTGTTTGTGTAGCACTACGATTCTCATAGCCACGGACATAAACTCTTCTTCAACCAAATTCTGCCTAATATCCAATTGCCTGAAACACAGCACCACAGACTAAATTTTAGCCTTTCTTACAAATCAGCAGGACTTTTCTGTCCGGGCCTTTCGGTCTGAGCTGTTTCGGTCTGAGCTGTTTCGGTCTGGCCGATTCGGTCTGGCCGATTCTGTCTGGCCCTTTCGATCACGAGACATTTTGGTCAGACTATGAAATCTTGCAGAAATCTTACAGTAATGCAAAGTCGAGCTGTTTGATTCAAAGCGCGCTCCCTTCATCATCATACTGTAGGTTACCAAAGGTCGAGGCACGACACTCAAATAGTGCTCCCTTCACGATTCGCAATATCGGCAAACGCTGTCGGCAAGGTATTTTACTCGGCGTAAAATTCTTAGTTGTGCAAAGTAACTGAATCAGTGGTGTCTCGGGCTTAGCCAGAGTCTTTGATTACGATTTATAATATTGCAAAATGCAAGCTTGATTGCTTTGTATATTTGTGGCACCACACATTTCACTGATTATATGGTTGTTAACGTGGGGTCTATGCATTGGGCTTTGTTACTATACAAGTACTTTCGTTCCATGTCTGGCCTTTGGCATTCATGTTGCAGGTGATCTGAATAAAAAAATATCGTTCGTAGGAAGCGCTCTCTCGATTTCGTTCGCTCGCGCTTTACTCGAACTCATCTGTTGGAGCCCGAGCTGTTCTCTGTAATTAAGCATTTAAGTATTTTTTAACACGATTCATACCAGGTTAAATGTTTTTTTGAAGCAACAGATTTGCATAGAGCAGTGGTTTTCAATCTTTCTTTGTACCGCGAGTCCGCGATCCATTATAGCATCCCACTATACCATCGACCCCCATCAAAAACTCGAACAAACCAAATGTAATACAGCTGTGTGCATAAACAATCTACTCGCGACCCCTCCAGAAATGGTTCACAACCCATCTGCGAAGTGTTCCCTCAGAAAAATGTACAGCCATGCAGTTGCGCAACCATGTAAACACACAGGCAGTAAAGCGTTTGAAGCGTTGCAGAGGCTGTGCGGTATATATACGATATTAAATCTGGACTGTTGCTAGTGTGCGAGAATGAGATTCACTACACAAGTGGTCTGTTGGCACTGCACATTTGCGCACCGTAGAGGGAACACTGTCTCTCGGAGTCGCGACCCTTACATTGAAAACAGCTGCCATTGAACATTTAATGTGAATTCCAGTCAAGTGAACAGTTCGCATTCGAAAATAATTTTAAACGAATGATTGTCAATCCAGGAATATAAATGAGCCAAGTACGCAGACGTTTGCTTGGACTCATCTCATCCGTTGAAGCCCCAGGTGCCCTCTACAAACAAGCATTTTTTATATATACTTCATATCTGATTGAATGTTTTTGAAGAAATCGATTTGCATAGAAAAGTTGCCGTGCGAGAATAATTTGAAACGAACACAAATATTGTTCAGTAACGAGCTAATATGAATGAGCCTAATATGCAGACAACTAACTGGCATTATAGTTACGCTGCAACACACGTTACGCAACACTCGACGAGTTCTCATGAGAACTTCTAATTCATTGTTGCGTAACTACCGTTACATAGCAACGATAGTGCTAGCCATAATAAAAACAAATGGAAATTTCAATGATGCAAGCCTGGAACGGTTGCATTCTGTCAGTGGCCTTGGTATAAATGGCGTGTTGAGCCTGCGTGAGGGGTTTGACCTGGAATCGCTTCTGAACTGAATGTTCCAGAACACTGTTTTTTGCGTTCGTGAGCAACGTGTCACGTCACTGGTGTAAATTTGACTTTACGTGGATAGAATCTTCCGTTTATAGTAAAGCAGTGCTCAGTTTATAATAAAGGAGTGCAGTGACTAGCGATTTTTTGCGTGCAAATGCGAAACTAGTTGACGTAAACGTTTGATGTCCTAACATCAAAGTGACGTTCGGCCCATAAACTACCTCTTTTTTGCGATGTTTGCGGCACCTTGATGCCTAGTTCGTAAACGCATTATTGAGTAACATGTCTTTATTCGTCAATACGACTGCGACATGAATTCTATTTCATTCAATTTCTGTTGCCTGCTATTGCGTTCTATGTGTCAGAGGAGTTGGTTGTCTTGACCACTCCTTGCCCTTTGTCTGCGTTTAACCGCAAAAGATTACGGGGAGTTTCAGACGCCGGCGCTTGAAATGAAAAAACGAAGGATGGATAAGAGCTTCATGACAGCTGATGTGTCAAGACTCAAATGTTAATAATTCTTCTTTAAAAAACAGCAACTTTAAATGTGCAGCTCGTGCAAAACTTAACAATAGTGGAAGGTATGTTAAGAAAACTCCGCAACAGCTCGTGGGAAATCAAAGTTAGATTCCCAGGAAATTTGCATTTTTTCTGGCACTGATCAACAAACGATTTTATCACTGAAATCAAAAAATCAACGAAAGGTATTATTTTAAAAACGATGTAGTTTTTCACAAACATGATTTAAGAATCAACAGTTAATCAGCATCAACATATGATTATCATGATCATCAGCAAGCAAATGAAATCATTATGGACATGTTACAATTAAATACAAATATTTCAAACTCATAATTACCATTCAGAATTAATCGCAATCATGAGTCCAAAACCTCCTGAAAGAATTTATTTTATATTGTTGAAACGTTTTGCAGCAGGAAGTTTGCTGTGCATTCCATGAGGAAGTTATGTGCGATTCCACGAAGATATTCTATGATGTCTCTGTTGTTGTAATCGTTTACGGTTGTGAGGAGACGCTGGTCAACTTGCTTATATTCTCGTCTTTTCACTGGTCCAAGTTCACCACGAACGTATTGCTCATGTGTGACATCTCTTCCCTTATGGACGCGGTGAAGACCATCTATGAACTTCCAGATTGAGAGATGGACAACGTCAAGTTCTCTTTTCAGGCGTCGATGGGCTGCTTCGGCATGGTTGTTTGTTTTGTCAATGCCGCTTATTGTGCGCTGGTACATGCTCCAAATCTCTGGCGGAAAGGGTGCGGGGCGGTTTCGACGGGTGTTGCGTCCAGGTCGGCCGATATGATTGTCTTCCAACCTGTTCAGGATGGACGTGAGATCGTTCGCCAGTTGGTTGGATAAAGCATCAAAAGCGTCGTCCAAATTGTCAATTGGTACAACTGCGAGCGCAACTGTCATGCTGGCATGGAGGACAAATCGTGGTTTAGCATTGTAGCGTTGCAGAAGACCGTTCTCGGAAAGCTGGCGCCTCATACTTTTCGTCAAGCGGAATAGACATCCATGAATTTCTGCACGTTGAAATGCTTGTCGAACAGAGTTCATCACTGCCATCTCAAAACCGAGAGAGATCGAGGTTGAATTGAAAAGTGGCCATATCGTTTTGATGAGTCCGAATAGTCCATCGTATGTTTCTTGGCTTTTGTTGGGTAACAGAGCGTACATTACGGGAAACAGGTATTCTGCACGCTTGGCAAGAATCACAAACACCTGGCTAAATAGTGGAGGAGCGAGGGTAAACGTACCGTCTATGAAAACGCGATCCATATCTTGCACCCAGTTGCGATGGTAGTCCCGTCCAAAAATCGTCACGCGATTGGGATCGGCTTGTCCACTATCTTCGAGTAGGAATAGTTTGTCGAAGTCGGGTGAAGGATGGTAGAATTTGTACTGGTCTGGTACAACGAGAGATGCGAGATCTGTAGGTGTTGACAGAGGTGCTTCATTCTGAGCCCGTGCACGTTGACTCAACTTTTTGATTGCTGATATGCTTGGCGTTTGTACCTGAACGGACTGACTAGTGAATCTGACGGCTTGATTGCGAATCTGGGACGGCAATTCCACTTTATCCAGGGTTCGGCGTTTCGTGTTTGCTTTAATTTTGACAACTTCCACACGGCCTGCGTCGCTTCCGTGGATGTGGTGCCCGAGTCGGTTTACGATGACGTCGTGTACATCCGTATATCCGTATGGAGTCGGCACTGACAACTGCGAATCACACATCTCCAAAACCTCTTCATACTATCAGGAGAAAAAGCGTGAAACGTGAACATGAATTCAGCATCAATGAGTTTCTTCTTGCCTCGGGAAGTTTCTGTGCTCTCCATGGCTCAAATTTGGCGAAATGGCTTGAGGATGTGCTGTTCAGGCTTATGTACAGAGGGTCATAACATCAAAAGAAGTTGAAAGGGAATTGGTATAACACCTGTAGCGTGACATTTCACCTGTCAGACTGTTTTGTCACTTCGATGCAATATCAAAGGGATTTCGTATAACACCAGCTAGCTTGACATTTCGCCGAAATTGTATAGTGAAGGGGTGGTCAACTTGTCTTCGACTGGGTTCGACCAGAACTTTCTTGATAACTTGCGATCGACCAGTCGGTAATAAAGTCACAAATACAAAAGGTCATAAATTCAACGTTTTTCATTTTGATGTACTTTCTGATATATTGATTGAAAAATGTTCTTTTCAGGTATTTTGTCAATCCAATGCAAAATCAGGCCCGATCGACCAAATTAGACTCGGCGATCGAACAGTCTGTCGCCATCGACGTGTTGGCAACCCCTGGTATAGTGCATTGTGTAACGTCTTCATTCCCACACGCAACGCGCTAGACTTTAAACATGCATCACCGTAACAAAGAACACACAAGTAGATGAACAAATTCGAGCGTATATACGTGGCGACAGTAGAGAATATAAGCCTCATGGCGCTAATACATTTACTTTGATGAAACACAAGCGAATAAGACACATGCATGAATGACGCCTTTATGACTGTTATAATGTAGTACTGCGATGACATCCAAGTACATCGATTTTAAAAATGCATGAAAGAGTGAGTAGTTGCGAAGGACCAGGGGTCATTTGGGCTGCAGGCCTCCCAAGGACGAAGCTGTTTCAGTGTAAAGGGAACAGTGTAATACAGTAAGTAAAATTCTTTTGCTCTGAGTATAAAATTTAATGTATGCAATGCGGTTGTACTGTATGTTTTATTGAATCAAAATGCATTGCAGGCAAAGGTCAAGCTACCAAAAGAAAATTGTTCAAAGTTGTCAGATTGAACATTTACTGCTTTCACATATCAAGAAATATTCGTGAATGCTAAAGAGGAATTGCGTCAAAGTTGTGGTACAGCATGGTACAGCACTGTAATGGTGTCACGAGTTTGAAATAGGTTGAGAACCAGGCGTCCAATTTTGCATTGTGGAAAAGAATTCGCTGTCAATGCATGCGTGAGAACGGAAATCGTTTGAAGTGCAGTAGGCACACGAGTTTGTCTTTTCCTTGCACCTGTGCAAAATCTTTGCACCTGTACACCAGATAGAGGCATCCCACTACTTCATACAGAGGTTTGATGCGACCAATGTGGTGAACGCAACGAAAACCAAACGATATGAAATATAACGGAGAAACTTCATGATTTGACAGTTTCCACTGTAACTGCGTTAAAATAATCACATCAACTCATCTGGTTTATGTGCACCAATAAGAACACAAAGTAAGTTTCTAGCAGCCGAGCAATGCATATTTCTCATACTTGGCAAAAAATGCCAAACACGGTATATTTTTAATGTCTGAAGGAATTTTTGTCGAGATTTGTATTGCTCTGTATTTTCTCATTATACCACCCGAGTTTGAACGTGTTTTTGCAAAGCAAATTGTCAGGTTTTGATTGGTTTTGTATTACACGGATAAATGATTATCCTGCCTAGATATTCATTTACATACAAATTTCACAAATTTCATCAGTTCCTTATGTGCAGAAATGTCGCGACCAAAATGTCCCGCGATCGAAACGGCTCAGACCGAAACGGCCAGACCGAATCGGCCAGACCGAAACGGTCAGACCGAAAAGTCGTGTACCCTTTTTGAAACGTCAAAAGGACCCGAACATGTAGAAATGGCAAGCTAGCGTTTTTGTTCTGTCACAATTGTGACAATTTCTGTCCTTCGTGCTGTACCGCAATGCCACAGTTTGTCAAAATACTGAATGTGCTTGCCTAACACACTTGACTTCAATGTATTAGATAAGGACACTGTGTTAATGAAGTTTGCAGTTATACTTAAGGGTTGTGTGGGGCGCAAAATACAATGCGCAAAAAGAAATTGCACTGTAAATAATAAATTTAATTTTTTGACAAGCTTATTTTACGCCGTAACAAAGGCGGTGTACTTGGCAAGAGCTATGCCTGCCATACCCTAGATACTCCACTGGGTTATACTGTAAAAAATGAATATGATGAAATGTGCATTCAAACGCCTTGCGTTTTCCGATGGTAAAATTCGTTCTATTGGTAAAATTTGATCCATTGCATGTGTGCATTTAAAAAGCATATATTGAGTAATGGAATTCGGTAAACTGTCGGTTCGATAAACGATATTTCGATAAACTGTTGCTCGATGAGCTGTTGTTTCGATACGCTGTCGGTTCGATCAGCTGTGTTTTTGATAAACTGTTGAGCCACGATATTGACAGATTTGTTAGGCATTCTTCGGTAACTTGAGCACAGTGGGTGCAGCCAACAACAAAGCATACAACAGATTTGCACATCATTTGCACTTTCAACAATACGATTTGAATAAAGACCAGGTTGTCCTCAGAACGAAGCAAAGATGAATTTGTTTGAAAAGTTACCTTCTTTCAATAAAAACGTTAGTAAACAGACGATCTCGTCATGTATGTCGATGAAGATCTTTCACCAGAAAAATATGTCATCATTGTGTCTTGAACTTGCAAAGCTTACAAACTTGAAAAAATATTTTAAAGGATTTTAGCGTTGACAAAGGTTTATTCTCCACACAACAAGCCACATAACACATTAGCCACGATCATTTGAAATCTCAGGCAAGCGTGCGCTGTGTTTATGGATTACGTACAGTAGAAAACTATATTCCAGATTGGTGATATCGTTTTGGAAGCTGCATCCATCATTTTCGGAGTCATTGCCACTTTCTTTACCTCCTCAGATGTACGAAATAGTTATCCTCTGAGCATGGCTTGTGCCGGTATTTGGTGTGGACTACTGGTGAGTAACGAGTTAAGTTTTTGCAAAATTATTCGATGCAGCGTTTTCGCTGAGGCAATGTCTTTCATTCATTTGTATCACTTTCAGATTCCTTCCAATAGGTAGTGGTAATAGGATTGCTTAAAGTTTCTCTGGAAGACGTTCGGAATCGCAGCTTCCAGAAGAAACATTAAACAAAATTTGATAGAATCTGCGGCGTTCTTTTCCGTATGAGTTTGAAACCTAACAGTGCTCTGTACAACGACGGTATTCATTGTGATCAAGTTCTTTTTGTTCCTTGTGCAGGTGATAGTGACAGGATAGCTTGGAGTTATGTCGGGAAGAAGACCTGAAGCATGTCCGGTACGTTAAGATAGTGGGTGTTTCGTTTTTGTATTCAATACCTCTGAAAAGTTTTAGAAGTGAAGAAGGTGCTGATGAATGAAACAGAAACCATCACTGCGTCCTCATAACTTCCATCGATAAAACAGACGCTGTTAATCATTTGGCAAAAGAGGCACTAAAAATTATTTGTCATAAACACACGTTTGTTTCATGATTTCATTTTACTTTAAGCAACTTAAAATCCTCTTAAACGTATGTAGATAAATCATGGAGATTAAACCTATTTTTGATCAAACTATTTTACCTAAATATGCATGTAAAGATTTTAAAGGAAACATTTTCATCATTACAGTTCGCAGTTTCCACGGAACCTTTAACCCTAGAATGCTATCGCGGGTCTGCCAGAGCCGGGTCAAATGAGGTCATTCACGTTGAACTAAGAAATCTGAAGTCGGTGCGCTTTGAACTCTTCAGTAGTTTCATGTTTTTGTGTGACTAGTAATAGGTGCGATTGCTGTCATCCACGCTCTTCCAGATTTTGCTAGGGAGCAAGTTCGTCACGAGTTCGGGTCTAGCAGACCCGGCGGTAGTATTAGTGTGAGGTGGTGGGGTGTGCATAACCCCACTATACGGTTTATGGGGTCAGAGCCTGTAAAAAGCTGAAACTCACTCAGGGCATGCTTCTATGGTCGTGTTAGCAGTATACAAGTAGAGAAGTTGTTTACGCTAATAGTTTTTTTTATGAGCAATTGAATTTCAGGGTTGCCTGACACCTTCCCTATATTTGGTCTACTTACTTTTCATCAAAAATCGTATCATATTAGGGTAAAGTAACTGTGTAAGTGCTCAAATTGTCAGTGAGACTTATATTTTCAGTGTAGTTTTTGTGATAAACTGCAGTTGAAGGAAAAGGTATATTTTTATTTTTGAAAAACGGGTCTGGCAGACCCGACGATAGCATTAAAGTGACAAAAAAACGATAGTATACCAGGGTTTTAAATATCTGTCAAACGAAAACAATCAGTCAGGCAATATCTTCTTCACCGATCATAGGTGTTTTTTTGGTAACCATGGACGTTGTAAAGAGAGGGGGCAGGTCCCTAGCTAGATGTTGAAAATGTTTTTTTAAAAAAATTGATTTCTCAGTTGCGAGTGAGAAAATCCAAAGTTCACCAACTTTGATCCCGCGGTGAATTTTTTTGGAAAATTTCACCAGTCCCCCATTGCAAAAAATGCTTCCGACGTCCATGTTAATGACAACAACAAGCATAAACCCACACAGATTTGATATTAGTGAAAGATATCAGTGAAGGATTTTCTACTAGATTAATTAGCGATTTATGCCCCAGAATTCATCCGTTCGGTGATGTTTAAGTGGTGTATGGACATTTCGACAGTGTAGTTTCCATTCAGTAGACAATTCTTTAAATTAATCTCCAACTTTAACAAAACAGTTTTTCAACAAATTGCACCTGCTTTACTAGTCAAAGCTTTTGCGTCTTTAAGAAAACCTCCCGCATATTGAGGGGAAAACACGTCGAATGTCCAGTGACATTTTTACTTATATACATTTCGTGATGCTGTGTATGTCTGTGTCATAAACTATAACCTACTGAAACGAAACGAGAATTTACAGCAGATTGATTTGCACTCAGTTTGCCTGATAGGCCTAAAAGTTAAACAACATACAATATAAGTTAGGGTTTCAATATTTGCTTTCCATTCAAATTAAGTTGTAGTCCCCTTTAAGTCACGCGAAAACCACGTTTCATGCAGAGCTTTGCAATCCTATAACTCGCCAGGCGACTAAGCTAGAGAGCTGTTCAAATCCTCTACGGATTCAGGGATTCAGTACGTCTTGTAGTCGAAATTGAAAAAACAAATTTTTCATTTTCGGTGGGGGTTGTTCAAGGGAGAACATCACAAGTGTGAGTGTTTTTGGCTACATTTACCTGGCCCTGGGCCCCAACCCATGGGGCCATTATTATGTCTCCAGATTGTTTCGGAAACTAGGCCAAAATCCGCGTCTTTACAGCCCTTGAATGACTTTCTAGCATATCTGTAGCTGAAATTATGGACAAAACACCAAAAATTGGTGAAAATTTCAGCAACCCCAAACCCCAGTCTGGGCTGGAAAACATCCCTTTTCTCATTGGCCATGACTCGCCAGCGGATCGAGCTAGAGATCTGTTCAAAACCGGCCTGATTTGGGACAGACTTGTAGTTTAGGCTGAAAAAAAAACTTTTTGCCGTGCGATTTCGGCCTTTTTGACTATGTTTACAAAACCACAGGTTGTTTTGACATGTTTTGACAGGTTTCTATAAATAATCCGTGACGTCGACGGCCCATGTGAGTGCGTGAATCGAGCAGAATCAGCGGCGCGAAACCGCGCGAGATTTAAATGCATTCTAGGCTATACTAGGAGGTTTTAGAGGGTTTGATGGAATTTTTAGCATTTCCGGTTGATGAGTTATGGAAGAAATGGTAGAATATTAATATGGGAAATCCCCTGAAGGCCCTTGGGAATTCCTAACATAGTTGGAATATTTTTGGCAAAACTTTTTAACCAGAAACGCTAGAAACTTGATCAAGGACTCTAAAAACGCGTATTTTCGCTTAGATTCCAAACATACTGCAAGCCACAATATTGGTGCGTGGGATCAGATGATGACGTCATATAAATAACGAAAAAATAGACCCCCATCATGAGCCCATTGGCCGAAAACCCCCCATACGAATTAAAAAAATGTTTTTTTTATTCTAAACTACACAAAACCACTAGACATTACAGGGTTTGAACAGCTCTCTTGCCTGTCTGCTGTCGAGTTATGGCCGGTCAAAGTTTGGCCTGAAAGGGCAAATTATGCTTTTTCTGAAAAGTTAGGAATTCGGCCCAAAACTGGGTTTTTGGCCCAGAATTTTGGCCACAGATGTGCTAGCAAATCAATCAAGGGCTCTATAGACGCGGATTTTCATCTAGTTTTCAACAAAACTTTGAGCCAAAAGAATGGGTCAATGGGTTGGGCACAGGGCCGGCCAAAGTTGACCTACTTTTCCAAAACATGTCCTCTTTGTGACGTCACCTCCAGAAAACCCCCTACCGAAACAGAAAATTGTTTTTTTCGATTTTGACTACAAGACTTGCTGAATCCGTAAAGGATTTAAACAGCTCTCTAGCTCAATCGCCTGGCGAGTTGTAGGATTGCAAAGTTCTGCAAGAAAAGTGGCGCACACGGGACTTAAAGGGTTTTAAACTCAGCAAAGCATTACACTTCCCAAAATAATAGACTAAGCTCCAAGTTTAAATATCAAGAATCGAATACATTCGCCTCAAATATAGACAAAACAATATCTGCCAAGATAAGTAAACCCATGTCACGAACAAACACTTCTTGAATCAGATAATTTCAAGGACTCTTAATTTCTGGCTCTCATTGATACAAACAAAATCAATAATATTATTAGGAATTTGAAATTGAAGCACAACTGTCAATCTTAAGACATTCCATCAAAGTTCCTCAAGCTAGCTAATACTGTTGTCTCTAGTGGCTCTTCAATGTATGTATTAATTCAATAGATGTACTAATGAAGGCGTTCTCCTTGATTCTCCCAAACATACTTGCATCACCCCAATTCCCAAAATTCGGAATCCACAATCCCCATCAGACTACAGACCCATTTCTGTTCTTCCTGCATTATCCAAAGTGTTTGAAAAAATTTTATACCAAAGAGTCTACTCCTTTTTAATACAAAACAATGCAATTACCAAACGGCAATATAGTTTTAGCACTAAGTATTTTTCTGCCTTAGCTATAACAACACTATATGATGAATATATCAAAAATATAGACACACAGCTCATTACCTGCTCACGTTTTTAGGCCTAAGCAAGGCGTTTGATTGTTGTAAGCATGAAATTGTACTCCGGACTCTCTATCACTATGTTGCTTGAGGAACCCCATTCAAATCTTTTGTACTTACCTCACTAATAGAAAACAATGTACCAAATTAGGTGAAGCAAAATCATCTTACATGTCCATAACATGTACGGTTCCACAAGGGTCTGCACATGGGCTTTGCTTTTTATTATATACATAATGATATTACTGGAGCAACGTCATTTGCTACTAAAATATTTGGTAATGACATTCATTTACATGAGTCTGTGTCCAATATTAGAGCTTTGCAAAGAGACGTTAAAGATGAATTTCAAAATTTTGACTGCTGGATTATGGCAAAAAATATCTACTAATTACAGCAAATCCTAATACATTATATAAAACAGACCTAAACATGATATTGCCACATTTAATACCTGTATTACCAGCCATCAAATTTGTGGAAAAAATGGAATAAAATATCTAGCCTAATTCTTGGCCACAAACTTAGTGTGAAACTACATATTGATAACTTAACCACACAAATCTCTAAATCATGAGGAATATTATCCCAATCAAGACAACATACGAACCCAACTTGGATTAAAAGCTGTGCATAATGCATTATCCCTTATCTGAATTATGCTGTCGTGAACTGGGGCAGGGCTTGAACACTCCTATTCAACCTGTTGTGAATCTACAAAGCAAAGCTATGAAATTTCTGAGAAATTCCAACAGAGCAACTTTGGACGAAATGTGTATAAAATCACATTCCAACAACCAATAATTCATTTAAAATGTCTGCTGGTAAGTTTATGCACTCTTAATAAAACAATCAACTTCCATCACATTTTGACCAGTATTTCACATCTATACAGACAGTTCATGAAACCCCACCAGACTTGCAACTTCAAATATTTCTTCTTACTCAGGTAAACTCTTCCCAAGGGTAATGCTCCTTCAAATTCATTGGACCCAAGGTATGGTCAGAAACACCTGACCATATCAAGCTTAGATTTCACTTTGATTTCAAACATCAAACTAACTACTCTCCGGGCTTCTTAGTGCTATGTAACAAACGAAATATTTTTAACTCATCTTGTGTTGTCCATTCTTTGTGATTTGTATCATGTGATTTGTTTCATGATCTTTGTTAAATATTTTATACTTAATTAACAGACACTGTAAAGTTTCCCTGGCGTTGAATGGGGGTTAATCTACGTCATCTGAAGGTCATTTGATCTTTTTCCAACTTGTTGTTTTTTTATCCCATTATCATTTGCGTTGTCAAACAAATGTTCACGCATTTCAGTGTTTGCTCTCTACACACCTGTAAAATAAAATATCACATCATGATAACTATGTGTACATAGGCATGCACTCATCTGTAAATACCATGTAATTTTGTTTTTATCATCTTATCTTTTCTTTTTGCATGACTGCTAATGATAGCACTGAAAGTTTACTGCAGGGTTGATAGACTAGATGACCACCTTGTCTTTCGCCAATCCTTCGTGACAAAGGAAACAATAAATGTTTGTTGCTTGTGTAGAACTTTGCATTTAAATTATGCTATAGTTTCCACATTAGCCTAGATTCTACCCAATGCTGGATGATCTATTGACTGTGTGAACCGTTATTTTGTTGCAAAAAACAGTGCACATACATCATTTTGATAATAGCACTACAAAAAAAACAAATTTCATCTTTGTGTTGTGCAACCTCTCCAGTATTTTTTTGAAGGTGATGGGCAGGTCAAAGTGTTTCTATTAACTGTTATGGAAAGAGATTGATTAGTGTTCCAAAGAGAGCAAATTTCAAACATCTTAATTTACTCGCTGATACTATAAACCATATAATTGGATGTTTTGTTACAGATCACTGCTGCATTGGTTGCGACGCCTTTTTCTGTGATAGCTGCAGGAGGTATGGTCGTCATCGAATATCTAACCGCACAGTACGCAGGGGGCATAGGAGAGGTGATTTGCAAGTTTTATCCAAAAACGATATTTTACCGAGTTTATCTCAACAACTGTGTCTGTGACGGCTTGGAACGTCAGAACATTCTATTGAAACGTCTTTGAAGTGCGTTTGAATGATGAACCAAATTATTAACAAATTATTAACTATACAATAATTTACAATTATTTTGCAAACAAATCATTGCGGAAAACGACATTTTTCAGATTTAAGTATGCACTTTCCACGATGGGTATAAACAAGGAATCGAACAAAAATTGTTCATAGGAAATCGATTTCGCATAAAAGTACGCATCCCCAGTACTGAAAATTGCAAGCAAAGCTTACAGGTGAAAAGTTGAAAGGCTGAAGTAACAACAGACAAAAAACAAACTCAAGACTATAATCAACATTTCGTAATACAAGCTCAAAAGTCATAACATCTTAAAAACTGACTGACGTCAAGAATACTAATTGCGACAAAAAAAACTGACTCATCAAACAAGTGTTTACTCAAAAATTAAAAAGACGCTTACTCCAATGAATAAATGACTGAAACATGCAACAAGTTGATGCTAATGGCTGAAAAATTTCTCCAACTAAAAACTAACTCTTGGTGAAATGACTAGCAACGGTAGAGAAACATAATAAGCCATGTGCGGGCAGTAAGTCTCTGGCGTACGCATTTGATCATCTTTTCTTTGGTTGAGGCGCCTCAATCTAATAGCTTCTCCAAACAGGATTGACTTGAATGTCGTTTGCGGGTGGTAAGAATTCCCGTTTATGTATTGCCTTCCGTCGCTGTGGGTTTTACGAAGTCTTTAGTGACAAAACCAAAATCATCTTCAATGGTTACGCAATGATTGACGTCCAGAAATTCA
>JGI24158J21664_10005088_pt1 | contig 17105 bp, 16 predicted proteins | sample Ectturendosymbi3_FD_21664 | JGI IMG/M metagenome (IMG submission 21664)
CGCAAACAATCAACGCAAGCCAAACAATTAACGGCGCGCAACAAAAATGCACTCGCGCGCGTGACACTACAAGAAAACAAAATAACGCCAAATAGGACAGACATCTCATGCTATCTTTTAATGTTAAGCCTAGTCTTCAGGTAGGCTTATCAACATTTTCTTTTTGCGGGTAAAGCAAAGAACTCTGCAAAGATAACTTTGCTCAGTTTCAATACAACGGTTGTTTTTCTGCATGAGGTAGTGGTGTTGGAAAATGACCTACTTGAAGCAGGGTGGTGCATTTGGTGCGTTTTCGTTAGTAACTTTGAGCTCAGATTGTCGGTTTGAACTGCAATGGAGTGAATAAATCAGAGCCAGACAATAGGCCAGGTGCGTTTCGTAAAACTCTCCATTGTTCAACGGTTTACTTAACATAGAAAAATTCATTTCAACAGGAAAAGCTTAGAAAAGGTGTTGCTCTCATTTGATGAATTTGAGGCAAGAACCTTAGACTGAAAACGCAAGGGTAAACGATATGTTTAGAAACGATTATGGTGAAGGCTTTTAGGGGTAGTTAATCAAAACAGTTGCACGATTTGGCAATGGCTGTACCTAATAAAGTTGTTCAACACGCTTACCGTTGAAGCTAAAAAGTTGTAATCACCACTGAGCATTAAACTAAGGCTCACTTGGCATGCTTTGGCAATACAGTTTTCGAAATAGACGTCTCTTGCTCACCAGTCCTGTCGCCACGGCGGTTTAGCCCCCCCCAAACAAACCTCATTCTTAAAATACGAAGCACTATAAATCAGAAATATAAAGCATTATAATTCGGTGGATTTTTTTCAAATTGTGTTAAAATGTCAACCCTTCTGTGCAAACGTGAATCCCCCCAACTGAAGACCTTCTGGCGATGGCTCTGATGGTAACGTACAAACGCAAGAAATAGCACTATGCACTTTTAATTGGAAGAGCTCCAAAACAACAGCTAGGATAAGTGCGCAGGTCACGATGAAGACTGCAAGCCAGGTCTTCTCAGCTAATTGATACCTGTATAAGATATTTCTCAAATATCTATTTTTTGGGTCCCCGCACATATAGAGAGCTCCGTACAAGTGCGGACAGAGTTGATGTTAGAAGCCTTTCATACATACTAAAAGGATTAACTCACTACTGAAACGTAAAGCGAATAATGAAACATTCTTTACATCACTGAGATCATATTATCAGATGACCCTGGTATATGCAGTATATATACTACTTTTTAGTTAAAGATGGTGATAATATACGAAATTTTGACATATATAGATGTTTACATCTGCAAAGTAGCTTAGCCGCCATCACATCCTTTAATTTTTTCGTATGATCCCCTGGAATGAGTAATCTAATTAAAGAGTCATGTGATGAGCTCACCACAGATTTAAAACCAACAGGGAAGAAAAGTTGGCAAATCATGTCGGACTCGTATATGCATATGTAAAGGAAGCAAAAAATAGAAAATTTAATAATACGCAAAATGTTGATGACCAGAAAAAGCAAGACTCATATTCAACAATAAAAAACAAGACCCATTTCAGTTTGTGGGTGTTTGACTGTGATTTTCAAGATGCTTTATTAATCCTTATGTCTTTAAATATGCACGAAAAATAATCTTCTTTCATTTTAAATTTAAGCAAATTTGAGGGGTGGAAAGGGCAGCGTTTTAAGGTCGGCCCCGGGCTGCACGTACCCTCGCTACGCCACTGCCAAGCACCATTAAGACAGTCCTTTGTGCGTACCTGTAAGTGGGGCTGCATGATAAGTATCTTAGAAATCACATACACCCCAGTAAAAAAAAATGAAGCGTGTGACGTTCGTTTTGTGTCAGACATGATCTTCCAAATATATAACTNTCTTGTTAAAATACTGGAACAAAGGTGGATTTGCCTGTGAATGAATGCCACATTTAGACCACCTGAAAAATTTAGAAAAGACTGACGAGCTCGTTGTTAAACTCTATGCTTTGGGTGCGATGAGAGATGAATTGCTCCTACACGCAACTTGAATTAAATGCAAGAACAACTCGTAACGCGAGTTGTTTTCAGCTATAGGCCACTTAGCCGGTTTTTAGTTTGGCTTGCGTGATAGCAAGACACAGGAAGAGCGACTTTGTTCAGCATTATTTCCGTACAGGCGCCCTGTCGTTCAAATTTGCATTGGAGGTTATTGTGCTGTGGGAAAGACTAGAATGGCATCATGATTTTATTAAGTTTAAACTTTTCACTAAATGAACTCGAGTTTATAAGCGCGAGTAAATTTTCGGTTGTTGTTTTCAGGTGTTTCCTTTTTTCTTCACGCTGCTAGTTCTAGAGCTCAGTGCATCAATCCAGATGAAACGTGTGATGGAAACAACAGCAACTTGTGAGGATACGAACACAATTAATGATAGAGCTGACTTTTCACTATAATCGACTTTTATGTACATGTCTTTCCATTTAGCATTAAAATTACAGTAAAGGGATTAATTGTAGCGAAGGCATCGTTTTGTCATTGTTACGTTGGCAAAATTAAAAGAGAAGCCTGTTCATACATTTTAGTTCGCAGAGTTTAATTGATTTGTTGGTCCGTTTATTGTGTAGCACAATAGGTAACGTCCAATGATAAATTTACGGAATCATCCAAATTGACTACTGCAATGACTAACTTTTTCAATCAAGACCAAAATGAATTCCTCAGAAGTGGCAGGTTTTAGTTTTAAATTCAAATATGTTTGTTTCCATGAAAAACAACATTTTTGTAGAAGGAAAACTTCCTTAGCAATTTGTTTGGTTTGCTCATACTGTATAATTATTCTTACGCTGCAATTTTTGTAATGTATTAGTTGGCTCTTTCGTATCACATTGAATGTATTGCAGCACCTTTGTCTTTGAGAAATGCCTTTCAGATGTGTGTTTCGTGCAGAATTAATGAATGCAAGATACCTGAAAATAAATTTACGCGTTAACGGTGAGAAGATCTGTACTAGCCAAATGTTTGTGTGAATACCATTTTCTTTATTGTTTTCATGATAAAAAATTTTCATACAACAGTATGGGATTCGGAACAAGATAGGGAGTTCACAAACGCTGTAAAGGATATAAATATGAGAAATCATTGATAGATACCACGTTTTACACGTACATGCTAAGTTAAACGTTTCTTTACAATCATGTTTAAATTATATTTGTGACTTTCATTTTTTTCCTTTGTAAGACAACTTCTTAGAAAACCATTTTCGTTTTTTGCAGAACTTGCATCGGGGTTGATTGTTGCTCCTTGGACAGGTGCAATAACGCGTCAACAGCCAGCTGCAACCCAATTTCAACTACTCCCCCCGTAACAACGAAATTAACCACCTCATTTACAACGCCAGGCCTTGTCAATGCATCCAGTGAACCAGTGACACCGACTACTATAAACACATGGCCAACAAAAACTGAAAATGGCAAACTAACTGAAGCTGAAACTACTTCTACAACAGTATGTGTTTCATCCTGCACGGTGCTTCTGTCGTTTTCAATTTTGTTCTGGATGTGCCAGAACTGGTGAAAATCTGGTGCAAATTTACCGGAACGAGTTGCACCGGAAGAAGTGACATCAGGTAGTACCATAGTTTACGACGCTTGTGAACGCATTGGAGACAATCAACTTCCATCGAACTGGCGACAGTAAGAACAGAGGCGCACAATGAGTGTAAATGAAGTATAAAGGTTACCTAGGAAAAGCAAAAGCATTACTTAAAGGAAATAAAGCACATTGCTTGCCATTGTTAGTGCTACGACGAGCATCAGATGCAATTTTTTGTTAGCAAGTCCTCAGTTGCCTTTCTTCCAAAGAAAGAGCAAATTCCGACTTCATAACACAAGCAACTTTTTCAGAATGCCTGTTGAAAAGTAAGCAAATTCTTGGAGATAATTTTGCATGGAACGCTGTCTCTCGAGAGGCTTGCTGTTTTGAGACGGAGAGTTTTTTCTTTCAAATGAGCACGCCTTCTCTGCTGTGGATTTTTCTCTGCTGTGGATTTTTCTGATGAAAGTTCATTCAAATAAACAAATCTTCCATGATGGTTTATCAGAACGAACATAACATTTGAAACGTTCAGAAATGTTCTGATAAACACCTTCATTAATTCATGTAACGCTGAAGGAGACGTGGTACAATGCTCCACTGAACTGGCATATACTTTCGCTTTCGTGTTTTGTTGAACAAGGAACAAGTTGTTTCGTGAACTAGGTCGTAATAACCATAAACAACATCGAAATTAAATAATTTTTCACTGAAATATTTACAAAGTGGTAAAACAAAGTGACAAAAGTTGAAATGTACTTTGAATTATCAAGTGGTATAATGAAACGTATATCCTCTAGGAATGTATTCATATAGGGGGGCAATTTGTTGCATGTATGCAGGAACATATAAATTAAAAGTTATTTCCAGCTGTTAATGTTTGACGCACCAAGACTAATCCGGAAAATCTTTCGCGTAGTTCATTCAGCATAAAATGTTATACCTAAGAACGTATTTATTTGCATTTGTCGCAAACCAATTCTTTGTATTTTACATTTCATTTTAAGAAATAGTTCAAAAACGTTTCCGTGACCGGGCGCAGAATTCTGTGTTCAACAGCATGTCAGCCACAGTTGAATGTGCTTCTCGCGGGTAACGCAAAGTAACACTTCCTCTTGTGTTTTTTCACTGACGACCGGTATTGCAATGTTTACGTTTCCAAGGTGTGTGGCAATTTCGTTCAGTAAAACTGACGCTTGCATACCTTTGTGAGATTTTGTGAAGTCACCTGAGGCTTAGGTGTTTTTGTGCTATGTGGAAGTGTTTTTCAGTCAACAAACGTACAAATGTTTTAAAGTCATGAAGAAGCGGAAGTTGTGAAAAAATGTGGTTTGAATTGAAAACGTTTAGTGCATACGTTCTGAAAGTGGGGTTCACTGACCCCAGGCAGCGACAAAANTGATGTTTGGGGTCCAGCAAGTGACAAAAATTAAGAAATCAAGAATGACGAACAGGTTGAAAGTACGTTCACAGTAAAGCAATGAAATTATACCTCTCTTCTGTGCCTTGAGTATGCTGTTTAGTCTTATTTTATAGTCCAAGTTATTTGGGCGTTTTGAGCATAAGCGTCAGGGTAGTATCAAAACTCATTGTTGCATAACTGAAGCTAGTTGTCAATCGTCATTCTTACCTCACAATTTCAAAACTCAACAGAACAATAAAAAGACAAAGTTAGCCATTTCTTAGTATACGCACACGTTTTCCGTAGCTATAAGAGGCAAGAACAGGCCATGTAAGGAAGAAGAGCTCGATGGACATGAGATCCATTTTTAGATGACCTAAGCGAAGTTGATGACTAAAAAGATTTTGACAAAGAGCCCATAGATTTGCGTCTCGATAATGGAGCCAAGATAAAATTCCCTTCAATGTCGGTGTCGTGTTTCTGGACTTCTCAGCTGCAAACGTATAGCACTGTGAACATGATGGCATGAAAAGAAGTCCTGTCTTTCACTATTACATGTCACTGTGAGACTCGTTTGTCAAGCTTGGTAAAAATAAAAATATCGAAACCGAATGGACGTGTGAGACAAAACATTCGACTAGCTTAGTTCAAAATCATGTGTCAAATTTTGCAAGAGAATGTTGTCAGGAGCACAAATCTCACTGAGCCTCAGATAAGTCCGTTTAGGGAATAAGTGTGCAAATATTTAATATGAATAGAACACTTTTGCATTTTGCTCATGTGCTGCCAGTCTCTTGTCTTATTCGTTGTTTCCAGCAATCGGCGGTCCGCAAGAAATAAATGTAATTTAGGGTCGGCAAAATGAAAAATTATGAGGAACGCTGGTTAATGAATGCTGCAAAATTTTGCAAATGTTTCAGCATTATTTTTCGAATATAGGAACTCCGCCTCCTTTTGGGGAAAAACGCGAAGTTTCTCAACCGGGCTTGCACTGCAACCTGAAAAAACATTTGAAGTGTTGTTGTGCAAAAGTATGTAAAATAAAAATGCCCTCTCCCATAAAATTAAACGGTGGATAATCTTGTAGGAAAACTAATAGTGTGCATGCATAACCAATATCACATTGGACTTTGTGTTGCGCTTGCTAACATTACAAATTTGCACTAGACTTTGTGCTGACAACCAACAATCAAAGTCGAGCGAAACTGTTTATCGAACGCATGCGGGCGCTCGCATCAACTTGTGCCAGCAGGCCAAGGGTGGCCAACCAGTCAAGAGACGAAGGGTACTGTGTTACTCACGCAGTACCACAGTATCAAAAGGTTTGTGAGATATCTTGGGTCAAACTTGGCACGAAATGAAAAAACTAGAAAGTGTGGTACCGTTGTCGCCTTGATTCCCCATTCATGGGTAAACCTTTCGATCTCACAAACGTTTTAATATTTTGCAATAAAACTTTCTAAGGTCAAAGATAATTTTATCAGCAACAATTCCTCCAAATATTAACGAAAACTATCAAAAAATAAAACTGTAGCGAGTTTTGAAAATTTTCGAAAATTTGTAGCAAAAGATAGAAACAGTCAAAATTGGGAGGTCATGACCTTTGACCTTTGATTGTCACAATGTAGATAATGTTATATTTTCAATATTTGGCAAAGTTATTAGCATTCCCGAAATATTGGGGTTGTTTACTAATGTAGTTTGGCAGTAATAAGGCTTTAAACATGGCCAAATATGAATAATTTGCGTCCCCCCGGCGACGCCCCCAACTGAAAAGCTTCATAATCATGCCATTCCTTGACAGATTTAGTTCAAATGTTGCAGATGTTCATCATATGGGGTAATGACAATTTCAGTAAAATTTCAGGAAAATTGGAGAGGGTGTGTTGACCACTTTCCCTGCGAATTGACACGGAATGGCCCTTTAGGGACCGCAAAAGCCGATTTATCGTCTTGCTTGACGGCTTTTCAGCGATAACTCGCAAACCACTGAAGGTATGTCGACAGGTAAAACATTGCAAGAAAGGTTTTCGTGAGATCTTTCAGAAAGGTCTAACAGCAAGTTATGTTTGCACTTGAAATTTCTGAGAAAATCCGCTTTTTTGCTTTGTTGCTTGCGGTTTTTTGAAAGTTCTTGATGATTTTCAAAAAAATTACTTGACACAGTTTCAGCTTTTTTGCAAGGACTATACCTATCCTCGAGTGCTTTCATGGACTATACCAAGTCAATTACCATTTTTTTAAGTTGGGGAAAAACAATGTTGCGGCAAAAAAGGCAATTTGAAAAACGCGATTTTTTTGGTTTTACGCCAAAATCCCTGCCGATACTGGATTTTGGAGTGTAGAATTGGAACAACGCAAAAATACAAACAATAACAAAAAGTCAAAACTTTTCTAAATCGAAACTTTTCTTTTCTAAATGCTTTATTGCACTTTTTGTCACTTTTCTTCAATTTTCGGACACTTGTCAGAAAATTTTTGGATCATTGACATAACTTTTTTTATTCTCATTACTTCTGCTTCAAATTTGGTAGGATGTTGTAGGACGCAGATGTGAAATTGTATTGCAACTTTCAGATTTTTTGTGTTTGCTACCGGAGGTATGATATTTTACATGTGAAAAACGACCAAAACTCCCCTAATATATCAACAAATTTAATTTTGTACTTTCCACAAAATTTGCACAATTCTTGTATGAATATTGTTACAAACTTTGGGTGCTGGCCGACATATTCGGTGCCAAATGAATTTTTCTAACGCGTTTGTAGATTTTTCTGAAGGTTTTTTAACATACCCACTGCCTTTGTTTCGACTACTTTGCTTTTTCAGTTTTCCCCTGTTTGAGTTCGCCAATGACGCCACAAAGCTATCACCAATATCTCAAAATATGCGCGGCAAAAAACGTTTCTTGCAATACCTTCCCGGTGGACGTAACTTTAGCGGTTTGCGAGTTATCGCAAAAGTCGTGCGGTAATGTCAATATATCGGCTTCTGCGGTCCCTACAGGGTTTCTTGCGAGAGTAAAAATACCAATTATCTCAGTGGAGCCGCCTCTTCGCGAGAAGTTTTTTCCATTGCCAAATTTCTTGCGCACACAAGCAACAAGTTGAAGCAAGTAAAAACATTCGTGCAATGTTCATTGCTTGAAAAGTTACCCTGGAATGCTGAAACGTTGTTGGTATGTCACACGAACACTGACCCCATGCGAATTTCACGCGTTTTCACAAAAATAATCTTGGCTATTTTTGGCCAAGGTTACCAAAGTTGAGCGTTTCTGCTTTTTTGCCTTTTCGGCCAAGGATACCAATGGTAAAAGTTTTTGTTTTTCTTGGCCATTGTTGGCCAAGGTTACCAAAGGTGAAAGTTTTTGTTTTTCTTGGTCATTTTTGGCCAAGAGTAACAACGGTGAAAGTTTTTAATTTTGAGCATATTTGGCCAAGAATGCCAATGGTGAAAGTTTTTGTTTTTTTTGTCATTTTTGGTCAAGGATACAAACAGTGAAAACTTTGTTTTTTCTTGGTCATTTTTGGCCAAGGATGCCAACGGTGAAAGTTTTTGTTTTTCATGGACAGTTTTGGCCAAGGTTACTTTTGCTGGCTACTTCGGGTATGAATACCAATTATGAAAGTTATGTTTGTGAATTAAGATTTTGAGTAACCTCTGGCCTCCCGCTCTGCCAAACGCGAGTTCGCGTTCGCTGGAGGCAATCTCTGGCTCCCCACTGTGCAAGCAGGAGTTTGCGCTCTGGGAGGCAACTGCTGGCATGGGATTGCAAGTACGAGTATACTCGTACACCGGTAGGCAAGCGTTGGCATGAAAGTACGAGTATCTCGTTCCCTGGAATGGAACGTGTTAAGACCGAAAGTATTGCGACACACAACTTTTTTTTACTACGCCAGTCTTTTCCGTGCCCTTGCGTCAACGGTACAAACTCTCCTGTATTCCATTTCTGATTATTAAGTCGCATTCTCTATTTCCTTGATTTTGATTACCGCGTGATGAGTCACTCTCTGTATTTTAAGTGGCTTCGAACAAATGCCTTCCACCATCCGCGCGAGGCACGTTTACTCGCAAATCGCAATGCATTCACTCAACGCAAGTATTTACATGCAAGGCACTCAGTCTACGGAGAGCCTGTATAGCGGTTGCACATTTTACATATTTCTCCACCCGTCAAATAATGGGTTATTAACTTGGTTTTCGTTGCTTCCAGGATACAGACCACTGGAAAAAAAACAATTTGATTCCCTGGCGAGACTGGCTTCGTCTGCTACCAATTCACATCCAGAAGAGTTTGTAAGATTTTAATTGGTAAATGCAACAGTTATGGTTAGAACGGATTACACATTCTAATGAAATACTTAATGCATCAACTCAAAAGTTGAGTACTGATTATTATTCAACGAAAACGAATCAGCACACAGAGAGAAAACAAATCCAAGAAATCTACATACGCAACAAGAATTTCTATCGGAATCTTGACGTCTTTGTACTAGGAGGTTCCAGCCAGTTGGGGAGAGGCAGATACAGTCACATTCAACATTTCTCTATTTCGATAAAATGCACAAATTTGCCGCTGATGCAAAACCCTGCAGGTTGAAAAGTTGGTTTGTTTCAAAATGCATGATCCACTTGCATCACTTCGTAAAACCTTTGAATTTCTTCAAGATTCTTTCACTTCGTAATAGATGCCATTTAGCCATGGTGGCACACCGTCAACCAATAGCGATAAATATAAGTTANNTTACTTTTGCTCAAACNCAGTGTTGGGGATAATTAATTTAATACGGATCATGNAGAAGAAATTGCCTTAGCCATTTGCTGCACAAGGATAAAGNCGGAATCTTCCAACTGTTTTGAAAAGCTTGTAAATACAGCTACTTTTTGGACTAACATAATTTTCGTTCAATCAGTACTTACCTGGAAACAATCACACAAGCTGCTTCTGCTCAGCCTTATTTTCTCCATTGATGTTACAGTGAAGAATTCAAGATCAAAGTGTTGGAAGGCTGTTGATACTACGATCCATTGCTTTGCAGAGAGGTGACAGTCACCAAAAAACAATTGCAGTTTTGTGGGCATTTTGTAAGGACCTGCAATCCAAATGATACCAACAAAGAGAAACTTCCACACTTTCAAATATGATGAAAATAGTAAAGTACCAGCCGTCAAATCTTGTATCAAATTCGGTGAAAACAAACAGTTGTCGGTCTCAAGGTAAAAATGTCTTGCAAAAACCTTTGAAATCTGGTTCAAATCGATTACCATGCTTTTGTGAGCAACACTATCCGATGATTTTGTCCATTTACTTCGAAACCTGTCATTAAAATGTCTTCATTTTTCGTTCGATTGCGGAATTTGTTTTGATGAAAAGTAAATGCTGTAATAACTGGTGCTTTGCTTCAAGCGTTAAACATCTCCCTGTGTTGTCTGTGTTATCATCTAACACTTTAACACGTGCTGTGTACTGCGCTATGACCAGGGGTGTAATTTGACGGGATCGTGCAGGAAAGGCGTTGCCACACCTTTTTCAAGTTTGCTTTATAATTATTTCGAAGCTGTTTTGAAATGGCTAGTTTTTTGGTGCGTTTCAACAGCTTCTTTGTCAGCACTACATCCCTGGCTATGACTATTCATTTTCATGTTATTCGAGCACCCTTGTGATTCTCTGTACCTTTTGCTGTCCTTCACTTCGTCGTAGGTAACATTCGGTCATAGCGACATAATTCTAATTCTTCTAGCATCGAACCACAGCACTGAAATTAATTTAAAGCCGTACACAAGTCCGAAATAAACCCTAAACACCGTTGGTACCAGGTCTGTGGAGCCAGAACTCAAATTCCCGGTTCCGGCAATCTGAATTTATTTGGCCCCGACTACACTATCTTGGAGTTTGTGTCCCCGGATACGGAACAATTTGGCCCATTACAAACTCAAAAACATGGTATTATTTGCACAACTCGCTAGCCCCACAATATATGCCTGCGGAGCCTGAACCCAACATTTAGGCCCAAGATGCAACATCCAAAAGTGTCTGGCTTCGGTTCCATTCATCCAAAATTGCTTTGTTTCTTGCTCGGGCCTCACAGCCCGGGTTGGTATTGTTGCGATCGGAAATCCCGAGCGGCATGTGCGCAAAACTTCGCACCGTGGCAGCAAAAAACAATAGAGATCATGCTCGCAATCTCTCTTACTATTGTTTGCTCGCGCTATATATATAATGGTGTTATTCTTCACGCACATCCAGTTCGTGGTGAATCGCACAATCAACGCAACGCCAACGGAGAGGTTGCAACAACATCCCCTCTTTTTTACAACGAACCACACCGATCGCATGTTCTTTGTGTGAAGGCTGAACTCAGGCACGACCTCCATATCCTGGTCACAGCACCATTTTGTTGCGATCGGAAATCCCCAGCAGCATGCGCAAAGCTTCGCACCATGGCAGCAAGCAACATAGAGATCATGCTCGCAATCTCTCTTACTATTGCTTGCTCGCGCTACATATACAATGGTGTTATTCTTCACGCGCATCCCGTTCGTGGTGAATCACACAATCAACTCAACGCCACCGAAGAGGTTACAACATTACCATAGCCCAAAGTTGAGAAAAAGTGTTCTCACAATGACTGGAGCTTACTGAAACGTTTCAGAAAAAGCGTGCTTATCAAAAACTCAGCAGTTGCTTGTTGAATACATGTTGTTTTCAAAACCAAACACAATCCCTCCCACAAAACGTTGGGCGTACGCATAGGAAACACACGAAAAATTCCCAAATTCTGCAAGTAGCCCAAGGCTATTTGAATATCCATGTAGTAATGCGTTTGAGATTTTCCGATGGAAAATGCCTTATTTTCCGGATATCTTGTAATTTTTAGGTTCACAAGGTCTATCAGTCCATCATAGGCAAATATTCATTTAGAAGAAGGGTTTCAAACAAAAGGCCTGCACTAAACCCGCGCGGCGTTTTTTGGGCCCCACGATGTATTTCGATTATTTTCAAATAAATAAGATTTTCGTCATTGAGTTTATTCACCGTTTTTTTAAGTGCTCGGCAGGCGAGTGTACACGTTCGTTTCAAACGAACGTCGAGGCTGCTAGAAATATTTTGTCTATAACTCCATGACACTTTCGCAGGAAATAAGATGTAAACGCTCGTTCAAGTAAAGTTCAGGTACAGCCATTGTTGCGTCAATGTTATAAAGCGCTCCACGAGTCACTAAGTAAGTCCTCATTTAGACCCCTGATGAATTTGTATTTGAGGCCCTAACATCGGAGAATACATGGCAATCAGCGGTAGCATATTGATCACAAACAACTTAGAAAACTGATTTGATGGTTGTAGCGCCGGCAACGCATGTTTTAAGTTAAGGGTCGTGGTACGAGGTGGCAACAAACTTTTTTTTGAAGACTAATGTCCTATGACTTTTCGTCTTACAAGTGTGTACTTCGGCAAAATACTTGGACACAAAGCGCTTGCCGAAAATCGTCTTTCACACAATGTGCTGTACAATAGAAAATACATTGCATGTAATTGCTTACTGCCCAGCAGCTTTGGCAGAAAACTTCGAAAGTGGCCGATGCACCCAGGAACTTAACATTTCCGGTACGCCATACGCATCGTGCGTCGGTGCACTGGGCGACAGGATTCGCAGGATTGTCTTGTTGGAAAGGGTTCTTGACTTCCACTAGCGTAGCCCACGTTCGAGAAAGTTTATTTGAAGGTGTGAACGTAAGACAAACTTTGAATAGACGACGATTACTACGAACAAATGTGTGTAAAACATGCGATTCATAGAATATTGGTCTTACAACATGGTCCCCTGCCAGATCCGCTTGTGAAAAACTTTTCCCCACGATATTTCGACCGGATTGTTGCCTTGCGATTACTAAACATGGCAACATTTCCGGCACTTGGTTAAACGTGTAACACTTGTAATGATTCAAAGGAACTGAAAAACTGGTCACTGTATCCCTAAAAGACCGCATCACTGCTCAGCGCGTACACTGCAGTCGATTACCAACCCACGCAACAACAACTGGCCACCAGCAGTCCAGCATCGCATCAAAGACGATGCCACGACAAAGAAGTTTGCCCATAGTTTTTAATGAATTCCGACTCTCGTTGAAAATTCGTCCCTCGTCAATATAAGGGTTTTTGTTGGTATGTAAGGCCATCATCCACTGACTGCGCATTGCACAAGCTTTTCAGCTGAGAAAGAGAAACCTGAAACACGGATTGTGTTTGAGGTCACAACAACGCAATCCAAGATGAGATTCCTAATCAAACATGCATTCTTATGCTAATCTTTGCGTTGGCCACTAACTGCTATAAAGTAATATCCATGCATTCCTAAGGCCGATGCACACTGCACTGCGGCTGCGGGTACGGTCACGGGAAATTCCCAGCCCGCTCCGCAGCCGCGTCGTGGAAGAGCCGTTGAGCGAGTCCCCGCCCGGTTGTCAATGCACACATGCAAACGGAGATAGCGGCCGCGGGTTGTCATGAACGCTCTGCCCAGTGGAAGCTTTGCCTTACCTTCAAATGCATGAGATCACATTCTTTACCTCCACCGTGACTACACATAATTTTTCCGAAATGTAGGCTGATGCTTGGTCAATATATTTAAAATCATTCCGTACTGGCTACACTGTGTGAATGGACTTGATAAAAAGCGTTTTTGTGTCTTCCCAGCTGCAAGATCTTTGCTGAAATTTTGTTGGAGATGGCTGGATCCTCTGCTTGTTGGGAATGCCTAAAGCACGTCAGCCATTCTGCCTCTTCAGAGAATTTCGCAAATGCGTCGGCTAAGTGTGCCAGACAATTTTCGCGCTTTATGGATAAATTCAGTGCACAAACATTAGGCCTACAGAGGTGTAATGGGGCGGGAACGCATGGGAACGGCGTTCCCATACCTTTTTCGCGTTTTGCTTTAAAATGAGTTCGATACTGCTTCAAAATGTCTAGTTTTTTTGAGTGCGTTCCCACACCTTTTTGTTAGCGCTACATCCTTGGGCCTACAACACCGTTAACTTTGTTTGGGGTTAATTTTATGCACAAAATAGAATTGATGGCTGACCCTTTATATCCTGGAAGCAATATCCTGACGTTGTTGGTAGCTCCTGAATATTTTTCCACACTCTTCAAACTCCTTCATTAGAAGTTGCACTGCAATAGAAGTAATTTGCTCCTCAGTAATTTTGCTTATTACGAATGAATACCTGTATTTACTGGTTGCTAAATCTTTACTTTAACAGTTTTATTCTGCATGGATTGCATTATCACCAGGTTAATTCACCATTACGTAAGAGGAGCTAATATTTCATAGTACTTTGAACGAAATCCTTTCAAAAAAGGGTGACGTGTACATCGAATATACATCATGAATGGGTAGATTGAAGATAAATTATTTTAATCAAAACATAAATTGAACATCATCTTGCATACCGAACATAGAAATTTAAAGAAAGCACATCGGAAACATGGAGGAAGATAAGTCATTGCCAGAGCCGTAACCAGGCAATTGCTTCCCAAAAGCATGTATAGTTGTTAGGTACAACATCAGTTACAATAATTCCCCTTCCTCCCGAAAATACCAGCTGGTTTCGGCCCTGGTACCTGCAGACGAATATGCTTTTAATGCACAAGAGAGCACTAGTGATTGAATGAAAATAAAGCACAAACGCTGAAACGGTTCGGGCACCTTGAGTTTATTAAAATATCCTTTGCAGCACGTGTATGTCACCTCAAAAGAGAATAAGTTTGCTCTCCGCCGAAGTGTCTAATTTTACCACATGAGTCCTTTCAACTATATTTTTTACTTATCACTTGGCGATATCGACCGTTTGACTGAAATCTAAATATGTGCATATCTGATATCAAAACCAACCAATTACTTGAAAGTAACGTCGTTTAAATTTTTTTTAATGATGGAATATCAAGGGCAACAATATAATGCGTTTCAGAAGAAACCTATTTCAACGATTGTCTGAAACACGACTCATATTTTTCACAGAACAATTTCGACTAAAAGTAAATTCATTGTAGATGCGCACATTTTGTACATATTCGATAGTAACAAATAAGCAAGAACACTGAAACACCGCAGGAATTAAAAATTTTCCAAACGTTCATGTTATTTTAAATTGACGCATCCATAAAGGTAAGTTGACATTTTGTTAGTTGAAAACTTACAACACCTTCACTCAAGAGACTCCGGCAGAGACTGGAATGTGTGAACCACGCGTAGTTAAGACAAAGGCAACCACTGCCGAAAATTTTGCCAAAACGAAAATGTACACAAACAACTCACATGAGAGGAATTCAAAGTGTAAAGCAAAGTTAATTTGAAACATATATTAAAAAAAAAAAAATTAATTTTCACAATTAGGTTTGCTGCAATTTATCATCCCTTCTATCTTCAAGAGTGTTTCACATTGGTCGTAACATGCGTTTTTCCAGACCAGTGTACGCAGAGGAGAGATCAAGTTCTTCAAATTTCGCCTGACCTCGAAAAGTAAGAAAACGCAGGTTGTCTCGATTATAACAAATTGTAAAAATCTTTTGCTGAAATTCACCTTTGCAGCTGCTACAAAGCTAGAAAGTTCCTCGTAGATTTCTTGATGGCTTGTAAGATTGTCTGCAGATGTAAAATTTTCTAAATTTCTAAGCAGGTTACGAATCTCTCCAGGGCTCGTCCTCTGCTCAGTCACTGGACGTTGTTGTACAAAGTAAACATTTATACTGTGCCTGAACCTCCTTAATTGAAACTGTCGACAATTCAGAGCACGAGTCATGATCTGATTTGCCATTTTTGTGTTGTCTCTGAGAACATTCTCAAAATTTTTGCTGCTTTCTTTGGTACAAAGACCTTCTTGATGTGTAATGCAAAGGAACTGAATTACTTGACGTTTTGTTTCTTTAACAAAGAACTGCACAAAACCGGATGTTGCCCCCACCATAGAAGGTGCCCCATTACTAGTAACCACCTTTTCGGGGCTGATGCCTGGTGACATGAAAGCCTCCATTACAGCATTGCAAATACATCTATCCCTTGTGTTCTTTGACGGAAAGAGAACAGCTTCACTAATTCTTTTCTTATGATGTCCCTGACAGCATAAAACAAACTAATATTGCTAGCCTTGCATGATGATTTATATCTGTGCTTTCATTGAAGCACATGGAGCAACAGGCTGCCTTTTGTAAGTCAGTAGTGAGATGGTAACTAACAACACTTGCCATACGCTGGATTCGAATCTTCAACAGTATATCTTTAACAGTAAGGCTTACCACGTAATGCTAAACACAGCGAAATTTGAAAACTGGCAGCTATCAGATAATTTTTCTAGAAAGATAGTTGCGAAAACTAACAGACTGGGAATGATATTTCCTCAATTTCACTTCAATAAACTCATTTTCTCAGTTTCACCAAGTTTGACAACACTTTTGTGGTTGATGTTAAAGTGCTGCCTGACTCTTGATGTACGGTACGCTACACTTTCAGTACATAGAACACATAATGCTTTACCATACGTTCAATCACTCCGAATGAGTCTGTCCAAGCCTCTTGGAATGACCTTCCAGTATCTTTTTTTTTGCTTTTTTCGCTACGTTCATTTTTTGTTGTTCAAAACATGGAGTCTACAAAAACACTTAATTTTTTTTAAATGAAGCACCCCGTTAAAAGCTATCCCTATGCAAAAATAGCTAACATTAAAAAGTGGTATTCCACTAGGAGAATAAATGGTTCTCTGCGCCTTAGCAGTGTCTTTTCAGGTGCCTGCCCGATCCTGGGAGCAACCTGACCCCGCGACCCTCTACCTTACTGGTAACAAATTTGTACTTGAGGGACGGCGCGCGTGCTCACAGAGAGGTCTATGAGCAGGGGCGGCTCGTCTAGAGGGGCTGCCGGGCTGCAGCCCTCCCTGAAAAATGTAATGCAAAAAATTCNGCCAAACGGCCAAACTCGCCTTAAGTTTGGATTTTGTTTCGAAAATTTCACAACACTATCATTTTCNGTACTTCCGACACCATTTTTGCTNAATGTTTCCTTGGAATCCAACAAAACCATTGTTTCGCTGCTTTCCAACGACGCCGCTTATGCGATGATGTTTTCAGCACACTTGCCGATGAATTTGG
>JGI24158J21664_10005090_pt1 | contig 17098 bp, 11 predicted proteins | sample Ectturendosymbi3_FD_21664 | JGI IMG/M metagenome (IMG submission 21664)
AAAAAAATCCAAGACTTCATGTTTTTTTCACCAACTGCGAAATTCTTGCAACGTCATCCATAGGAAACTCAGGCAGTCATTGCAAAACATTGCTGCATTAGCATCTCGTTTCTACGCTTCACATATTCGATCTCTGTGCAAGTCAAGTGGCCTCAGGTCTGAAAAACTTATGGATGGAATGTTGTCAACAGCAACAATGTTTGCAGAAACACTACTGGCAAACACTCCTTTGCAAATTGGCATATTATGACAATGCAGTTCGAGCGTTTTGCGATGCAGAGATAAATTAAGCTTTTTGCACGTAATCCATCAATTACAAACCACCGCATGCCGCTTGGCTTTCTATAACCTGCAATCACGTTTCATATCCCGTGGAAAATGTTGTTGGATTACTTCGAAACTTTTCTCAGTTCTCTCAATCTTGTACGCATTCTCGAGTGGAACACAGTTGACAGCAGTACATTAACATAGAAATGTAGAAAGCAATGGCAACCGGGCTGGTGTGGTGGTGATGACGCCAGCTGCAGCGCCACTGCAATCACTGCATCCATTCATTCAATAAAATTCTTGAAATGACTTCGCATTTTTTTAAAAAGTCGCTGTGCATCAGCCAATTACGATCACACTTATGCAGAGATTTCATATACAGCAATGCCACCGCCACAAAGAAAATTTTGAGGATATTTGCAACAATCAAATGAAATCACCGAATTTGGTCAGAGCAAGCATTGCTTGAGAACTTAATCAGAAGGAAAGATGAAGAGATTTAGCAGGATTTTCCGGAACGAAGAGATTTTTGGGTCCGTTTTTCCTCAGTAAATGACATGTTGTACTGAGCAAAGGATCATTTTAAAACCTTTACTTCATTAAAAAACAGTGTTTTGTTAAGTTTTTTTTATGAAAAAAGTCAATAAAATATGACGTATTTTAGTTGTAATCTGACGAAAAATAGTTTGATTTAACCGTCAGGGCTTGCTGGAATGTTAACCACCTTGCCATAAAACCTCTCTTTTCATTAATTCTGGTTTATGTTGATGTCATATGAGGAAAATCAGTGACATTGTGACAACTGCTGCAAGGTAGTATCTTTCTACACCAAATATGCAACGCGGTCCGACGTCCTATAAAAGCAAATATTGTATTAATGTTTTGAGTTATAGCAAAAGAAAACAAAACCGAAGTATATAAATGAAATTCTATTGGGATTTTGCATCTAAGTTTTACTTTTGCACCGAGAAGCCGATAACCTCTTAATGCAAAGCTGGCAGTTTTTCTTGTGTGATCGGGGCAAGTTCATCTGACTGTGATGCTATTCGGTGAGTGACCCAGGTTTGCAAAAATACAATACAATGATTAAATTTGCTTCTAACTTAGAAAGCTGTTTGTTATTGTGCTTGTATGCTTATGGATTGTACATGTTTGCTCGTTTGTTTTATCTTGTTTATCTTCGTGAGCTTTGTGAGTTTCCCGAATAAACTGACCTGAACCGAACTGTTGAAATCCGTAGATCACTGCCAGTATATAGGAAGACTATATGCTCTCACAACACCCGGCGTAAACAACTACGACTCTCCGAAAGATTTTTCACAGAACTCGCACCATGCATGAACAATGGCCAAGCCTCACGATCAAACACTCGCTTTTCTCCGCTTTTGTTGTTCACAGGCAGCGTCGTTTTGCGCCAATCTGTCATCGAACCGCTGCAGAGATAAAGCCCAAACTGCAGAAGTTTGTCGGAAAGCCAGTGGTCATTCCTTTGCATCAAACATTCGCACCGCTTCCACTTTTGCCAAGTTGGAAAATATATGACCAAAACACGCAGCGCTGGTCACTTTGCCGATGCGTCATTAAACTATGGTCAAAATGCAGTCAGTTATATCAATAAATTGAAAAGGAGCGGCATGGATTCAAAGGCGCGGAAATAATGAGGGAAACAATGTTTTGTTGGCAAAGTATGTTTTAGTCAGCCGTACCTATCGATTTCCATGATGCAAGACGAGTAAATCAGCTGCGACATGTTACGTGAGGTTGTTTTTGGCTTTTCAAGCACAGCCACGGTAATTGAGGTGATGTAGGAATATGTAAACATGTTGTGTGAGTTCAGCAAGTATTTATTAGACAAAGATCCAAATCTTGTTTGTGCTAGTTTGCCTCATCGCTAGGCGCATGCCGTATTGATTTCTTGCAAAACAAGACAAAACATTGCTGGTTATGAAACAAAACAACAAAGGAATACACAGTCGGCTGCAAACAATTTGCTGTGAGTGTTGTGGGCTTTATGCCGTCACAATTACTCCGAATCACTTTTCGGGGAAGTTTCCAGAGTACTGAAACCGAACGTAATGCATCATCACGACATTGTATGAAACCCGCTAACTCGTGAGCAGCGTGCATGACTAATTACATACCAGTATGAAAAATGATTCGAAATATCTGAAATGCTTTCAGGCCGTAGCTGATCATGCAGGATCTCCGAACTGAGCCGACCTTAACACAGTAGTCTCATCGTAGTTCGTTGTCTTGCACCTGGTGAAGTACCGTAGCTTCCAGCTGCTGGAAATAAATAAATCGAAGATCTTAAACATACAGGATCTGTCGGTATACAAATGTTGCGAGAAAAAATTAAACGTTGTGACATTTTTTTGAATTGCTGGAGAAAAAATCGCTTTTTGAAATATTTTGAAATATTATCTCCAAATCACCATTCAAACGCACCTTACGCCAATAAAAAGAATAAAAAGAACAGAAACAAAGGTTTCACCTTGCCCATTTTTAAACCAGAAAGAAGTATCCACATCATTGCTGCAGAGCAGCAAAGACATTTTTTTGGCGTTTCTCGATGTGCGGACACAAACATTGAAAGGTTTACAAAAGTTTGCTGCCAAGGTAAAGTGTGCTTATACGGCAAGAGAAATCAGAAGTAGTGTTCTGAAAGTTGAAACCAGCAAGCTATTAAAATAAGCACGCCCGAAACCAATTTCTTGCGCTGTTTGAAGGTTGGGAAATGGTGCAATATAAAATTCAACACAATGCTGTGGCTTTCAAACTTTCTGTACAATGAATCATTACCTTTTTTTGAGAAAAGTAAAGGAACATTTAACTATTTCTGTGCGTGAAATGTAAAGTTGTGGATATCAGATCTGGTTCGGGTACCTTTCAATGCTTATGACCGAAACACATACCTGAGAGGTTAAAAGCTGTAACTCTAGCTCTTAGCTGGCAGCTTTCACGGGTCCTACTCAATTACTGTAAACAGACATTTCAGACAGCTTCCCGTCAGAACAATAACAACAACCAGATATTTTCGTCTTTTGACACGTTCGCCCGTTACGCATGCGCTTTCCACCAGCCAGACACCTGACAGATTGACCTACACGGTTGACCATCACACTTCCGTTATACCACGAATTGTGCTCCCATTGATCAAAGCTCGTGTTTACAAAAGAAGTGATTGCGGCACGAACATGCTTGCGGTGGGCGATGCTAGAAATTGACAGCAAACAACAGCATAAGACCAAGCGCAATCATCAGAAAGCCTGCGCAAGTTAACAACTTTTGAACTCTTGCTGCCAATGACGGGTTCTCCAGAAATAAACGCTGGAAAACTTTGAAAAACTTTACTGTTGAAGTTTTTCATTTGTTCAATGCCAGCAAGAAACATGTTACAATGCATCTCTAATAAGCCACTCTTCAACCTTCCTTGAAAACAGCTTGCATAGTAAAAAATACCTGCGATATTTTGCTTGTTTTCCACACTTTTGTTGTTTGGTGGTCACTCTTTCAAATAAAATAACTGCAAACAAATGTGTTTCCTCATCAACTAAACAGAGACTGCAAGAAAGGTGTTAAGTTTGATCCAAAAGTTTTGTTTGCAGCACAGAAGAGTGGTGTAAAAGTATTTGATGAACATATCTAAACCCGGTGTATTGTAAGGACCTCTTTGAAAACGAAATTAATAAGCAAGATAAACGAATCAATAAACTGAACGACTCCCAAAACCTTAATTTGATTTTATCAGGTCTACCCACTATTTCTTCAGGTGGTAGCGTTCTCCAATAAACAGACTTTTGTTAAAGAAACAGCTGATTAAAGCGCAACGTCTTTACCGTGAACGTAATTGAGATAAATAAATGACCCATTCCAGCTACTGTTTAGGTGGGCGAGCACCTTCTTTCCCATAATACTGGTAATAGTCAAAAGATTGCCTGTACTAGATGTGTTTGCATAAAAAACAGGATTCAGTTGTGTGTTTTTTTGTGAAAAACATATCGCGTTGCAAGAAACTCCGTCCCCACAAAGGTGAAGCAGTCAAATAAGCAAATGTTTTGACTAGGATATCGAGTTGGTTTCAAAGGTATTTTTGGACATGTTTAAAATAACTTGTTTTGTTGTTTTTTGCCTGTTTTGGGGACATCTGTTTGCAGATATTTCGCAAATATTAGGAGTGAAAATTTTGGGCTTTGCATAACTGACGCTTGGGTAGAAAAATATCAATACGGGACCACACGCTGCGCTGCTGATCAATGACATCATCTTTATATTGCATTTATTTCGCACGTTCATCGGTATTATACTTTTGTAAAAGGAGCATTAGCCAAATGAAGAAATTTCTACTTCCATAATGAGAGAAATTACCAGTAATTCGGAAAACCCCACCGTGCTCAACGGGAACTCGAGCGTAGCCAAGTCAAAACACGCAGCAGAAAGGAAGAGATAGTGACGTACGGTTGTGAGACCTCCGCAGCAGGTTTCGCAGTTATTTATTATCGACTTTTTCCTGTTGTTCACCTGAGTCTCGTCTCTGCCTCTGAAGCAGATGCCGGGGATGTCCTCAGCAGGAGAAAGAGATTGCAGCTTTCCCTTTCACTAAAAACGATAGGAAATGCGCCAGTGGGTTTTACCAAAACGCGAAAGTGGTCACTCTTCCTTTGCTGTTCAAACGCTTCGTGTTTTTTTTTGTACGCCTAGTCATTAACCACAGGGGTTTCCCACGAAAAAAACAGTTTAATATAACCATTAACGGGCGTTTTGAATAGCCTGGCTAATTAATATTCTGCTGTATATTGTTTCACTGTAAACAATGGGATTAATAAACGTTAATAGTGAATTCGCTCAGTGCGTGGCTGAAAATGATCCGCCCACGTTTTCCGCTAGATGCAGTTGGAAGGGAAAACACACCTTGAGGTTATTTAACAGATTCCTGAAAACGTTCAGGTTTAGCAAATTAAGGGAAAATTTTTACAAATGTATGTCCTACGTATAGCACGAGAAACAGGTGTTCTGTATGGCACTTAAAAACGTAAAAAGCTTTTTCTGTTTCAGTCCTATTCGATATTGAATAAACCCACATACACGAAGTCAAAAAGAAGCTTCAGTCTCACACAGCATTGAAAAATACCAAATAAAAACTACGAAACAACCATGAGCTCAAAAGCAGCGATTCACGTACAGCTCAATTTGAAAACAATAATGACATTGCTCTTTCAGTGAAAGAAATTATAAAACATTTATTTGAGAAAAATCAATCACTTGATGTGACAATCGGCAATGCGACATATCTGATTCACAGAAAGCTTCCTTGGACCTTAAACAAGAAAAGCAAACTTTTGCATTTCAAATAAACTTTTTCCCATACCACCACTTTTTTCTAAGATATCAACCCTCAACCAGTGTTGTTCTTTTCTATAAACATCAAATACTTTTTATTGGCAGCATGTCTTGTATAGCGGTTATGGACATCAGACGGTCTCTAGAATGGTTATGGTAAGCAGTGGGCAGTTAAAAGCAATGAAATGTATACTTTACTGTAATTTGTCCAACTCTAATTTATAAATAAGTTGGAGATAAAAAGTTCAAAGTTGGGTTTACACGCGCATCATTACAGCAATTATTAAAAGTCATTTTGCACTACAGGCTGTTTTACAGTGTCTGAAATCCCAAACTGTAACATAATGGTTTGTATGTTAAATAAGTTGCGATCATATTTCATGCAAATTCATCCTTGCCTCAATAATTCAAAAAGAGACGGCCATTCCAGTTTTTGTCATCGAAAACATATCGGGTTGTCACAAATCATTCGCTTTCAAGAATGTGTTTACTTAACATAATTTTGAAACTTTTTGTTAAGCTGCTTCTTTATATAACTTTTGTCAAGCTGCTTTTCTTTCTTATCAAAAGATATAGAGATTTAGAATACCTTCTTGATAGCATGTTCAAAATCATGAATTTTAACTGTTTCATGGTAAACCAAATTTTGCTGCGGAGGTATCCCAGAATGGTTCTAAGAGCGATACCACGATCATGAGGTTCTGTTTCAAATGTTGCCAATGCCGTGGAGCATGCGACCAGGCTTGCAGTTTGGTCTTTTTTAAGCCAGCTTTTGAGAAATCCCGCTTTGTTTCAGCTTGTTTGGCCTAAAAAATTTCGTTTGCCTTTTTTTGACCTCGTTTTAAGTTGGTTGGCTTTAAATATTCGTTTGGTCTTTGTCTTGCATAAGTTTCCTCTGTTGAAGCATATTTACTATTCCATTTTGTCGGCAACATATTTGCAAATATTTTGTGATAAATGCTGTATTACACCGACACCCGCGTTCTGATGCTGGTAAGATTTGAGGGATGCGAGATTCGAAATACAATTTTTGCATAATCACTGGAAATGCTTGCACTGTGTAGTATGTTGAAAGCACTAAGCAGGCTCAACGCTTGCAGACAGGTCTGCGTCTCTGCGGTAGAAATGCGAGAACGACATCGAGGAAGCGGAAGGGCTCTTATGATTCTGGTCGTAAGACAGGGGTGAATGGGATATGACTTTCGTATGGGTGCAGAAAGTTGTCGATTAATCAGTATAAAAACTGAGGTACCATTGTAGTCAAAGTGTGCAATCTCACAAACCATGAAAATTCAGAGAATCATCAGGAATAAGCTCCAGTACAAGTCCAATCCAGAGTTTTAATCTAAATTTCGAAAAGAAATTCTAGTGATATTCTTGTGATAAAGGTGTTTTTGTCACGAAGGAATAGCAATACCACAAACAGATTTTTGTTTTTTTTTCTGGTAATAATCGGTTTGGCCTTTTTCTGGCCTGTTTTAGCACATTTTGGCTTTTTATTGAAATGTTCACCTGTCAACCCTGCATGCAACTTCAACAAAATGTCACAAGTTTTATTTTAATGTTAAAAGTGATTTCAAAACAAGTTTGCACCTCATGCAGGCCACTTTATAAGCATTTGTGCATTTCAAACAAAACCGAAGCTCATTATTTTTTGAGGAGTGAGCATATCAAAAATTGTAGCATTTCAACAATTCAGGACCGATTTTTCACGAGTCTCATACCCACTGTTGTACGTGAGCTTGTGCTGTTACGTTGCAGTTTTCCAAGTCACTTTGAGTGCACGGCTTTGCAAGTAGTGAGCAGTTCATGAGGTGATGTATTGTCTGAGACTGGCCCCTACAATCGCAGGAAGTGAAGCTCTCACCACATCCCCATTCACGCAGGGATTCTCTGCAGCGCCCGACACACGTTCGTATGTGATTAAGGCAGCGCCAATGTGCCTAAGCTGATTTAGTGCTGGGTGGGAGCTCTTTGCACGGGGTCGGTTTCATGTTAAGGGTGAAATGGTCAGAAGCCGGGGCCCTGATGCAGGGGTTCGACGGCGGTAAGAAAGCTCTTCCTTGCTTTGAGTCGGCTGCGTGCTGCTGTTGTGTAAGGGGTGCCTTGTGTCAGTTGTTTGCCTTGCCCTCTCCCTTGTGGTAACAACAGTCCTTCTGACACCAGGAGGGGCGATTCCAGACAAGAAATACAAGCAGTTGACATTTCTTGGCATCGGTCACCCCGCAATGCAGCAGTTGGTTAATCTTCTTGGCATGTGCAGAGCGTTGCCAAACTAGACGTACATTTTCCGACGATGACTAGCACAAAGACAAGGTTGTTGAGCGTATGGCTGCTGGGTGGGCGGCTGGACGCCTCATTTGGTACTTGTTATTTTGCGTGGTATATGTTGGTGGTATACGATTATAATTCCAATCAAATCTATCGGATTTGTAGATTAAATTACAATGACGGTTATAATATTTCAAACATTTTTTTCCCATTGAAAATTTTGCTAATGCATTCAAACCCTTCACCTTTGTGGAGACTAGTTACTTGATTATAATACTTGTTATAATTTTCAATGACCTAGTCATCAGTTTATTGTTCGTGTGTTGACACCGGTGTAAGCTGAACAGACATTTTCACAACCTGTCAAGTTTTTCGTTTTCTGTATAAGTATCCAAACATTAACAGGATTTGTCATTCTCCAGCTTTTAGGCCGGATGCGGCCTGACTAACATGCCTATCTGGCCTAACATCCTTCTTGTTGATTATATCACTGAATCCGGCCTAAGTATACTGTTGCATCTGTAGCTGTAAAAGCACATAAGCAACTGTACTTCCGGCATTTCAGATGTTGTTCTTACGTCCAGTGGAAAGTCAAGCAAATCATAGATTTGTCTTTTTTTTCAAAGACAACCACGCTTTAGCTTTATTTTAAAAAGGATACAGTGTTTTTAGTTCGCAATCATCGACAAACAACAAATGCATGGTCACAGGGATCGCAAAACGTTCCTCATCTGTGTAGACTGCAGAGTCTACACAGATAGGAAGTTTTTGGAGTTAACTGTTGAGATCGATTGTGTTAATTAATAATTAAAGCGCAACAAAAAATGTTTGCTAATGAATAGCTTATTTTGATTGTTTCTTGTAACAACGTCATGCACATGATCTGTTGCGGTGGTCTGAGAAAGATAAACAGGCTAGTGTTGATGCTGATCATCAGTGGAACTTTTTCTGAACGCTATAGTTGGGCCGCAGCTTGAATTTAACTTTAGGATGATTATGCTGTTGTGTGGACTGCCAACAAACCGTTTCCCATACTTTTTTTAAGTAGGTTTTGCATCATCTTTGTGAAGCGTACTTTATATCTAAATGTTTAGGATGCAGCAAGCCATGATAAAACTAATATTGCACAGAAACTCCCAAGATTTACCGGTATGTACAACTCGGTAATTAGGGTTTTGAGGAAACTCTGTGCTAAACCTAAGAATGAAGTTTTGCTAAACATCTACTTGTTACCAGAAACCAACATCCGTCAGAGTCCATCAGCGAGTATTTGCGAAGTATCAGAACCTTGAGTGAAGACTGCAACTTCAAACAGGCGACAGCTATGCAACATCAGAATGAATGTATCAGAGGTACTTTCATTGGACGTTTAAGATCATTTTGGATGCGACAGCGTCTATTAGCAAATGTGACACTCGGTTTAGATGAACTGTTCAATCAATCGTGTACTCTTGTAGCTGCAGCGCGAAACGCCGAGTTCCAGATCTACCTTTCAAGCATTTTTCGCTGTGTAAACACGAGGATCTTCAGATCAGCCCGACTGCTCCACTGCTGTAACCCGAAGTGTATCTTTTGTGGCAATAAGAAGCACTCCCGATCGCGTTGTCCCTGCGAGGAGTTAAATGCCAAAGGCGCCAGAAATTGGGAGATTTTACCAAGATGTGTAGGGACACCATATCTGCCGCAGTCAACGTCTCAGAAGCGTTTGAAACATCAGAGAAGAGAATACCGCTCGCGCAACGCATGCGATGATAAATCAACACTTGACTGCATCAGTGGTGGATAACGTGCCTACATCTCTTTCGAAGGCTTCTGGTGTTGTACTCGTTTGGGGACGCGAGGTACGAGCTTTGTTCAATAGCTGCATTTCGGAGAGTTTATTCATACTCGTTTGGTTGACACGATGGAATATGAAGTTCAGCCATTCTTTAAAACTCTAGCGGTGTTGGCCTCTTTATTTTCGACTGAAATTAAGAGCCATGCGTGTGTTTTTATTGTTTTTTTGATTGATTTTTTTTCAGCCGCAAGGTCCACAAGACGCAAAGCAACGCAAGCGAGATTTCACACAAAGCGAACAAAACGAAACACATGCCAAACCTCGAGCATACTCGAGGCAATTACCACGCCCCGACACATACAAGACGAAGCTACTGGCGACGTAGATAGAAGCAACTTGAATAAGCATTGCACTGAACAAGAGTTGTCTTTATTTCAGAATAAAAAACAAAGTGAAACCTTGCAGCGAGCACACCGAAAAGCCTTGCGGTTATCGAGTCGAAGTGCTCTAGCACAATGAAACAACTCGGTGATATTACAGTAAAAACAAAGACACATATAACTGTGAAACCGACTTAAGATAAGGACCATGGAAATAATGCAGTTTCTTTTCTACAAAATGCCAAGCGCCACGTTACAAACCATACAAGCAATCTCAAACACATACCAAGCGTATGCGTAAACAATAAGACAGATGAAGTGATCATATCGTTATTAAAAATTTAACAAGATGCATGCCGTAGTAAATTTTCTGGACATTCATTAATATTGCAAAAACAAAAATGAATGGTATTGCTTGCTAAAGGCGTTGTGGGATTTGTCTTTGAATTGTTGTTCTAAATTTGCCCAAAAAGTAGCTCCTCGATGAGATTTTTTTTTTACCAGCGTTTGTTGAAACTTGTATAAAATAGTTTTGTTTCGTTGCATATCTTGTATTATGACGATGAACGTCAGCCGTTTTCTGAAACAAGTCTTTAGAAGATGTTGGCAACAGATCGTGGTGAAATTTATGCATCAGTTTAGCTAATTCAAATATATAAATATCGTGAAGTTTCAGAATATTGAGAGATTTATGCAAAGGTGTAATGTGACACCTAAAATTGCTATATGTAATAGTTCGTAGAATGCCATTGTGTGTGAACATTATGCAACAAGGTCAGGGGTAAAGCTGCGTTCGTCTGGGGGTGTTAGATCGTCTGTGCTGCAATGTCCTGTTAGGGATTGGCTTTTAGGCACAACATTCTAGCGTCGGTTTCAAATATGGAAGAAAGAACAACTTTGAATGTTTGCAATAGATTTAGAGCAAACCATTAATAGATTTACTCTTGTGGATGCATTCTAACCACCAAATATAAACGAATTGGTCAAGCAAATAATTCAATTCTTCGTTTTCAGTACATCGTCCTGAAAAGTGCCTAACACCAAACACCTGTGTGAGAAGAGGATAAACCCTATACTGCATGTGAGGCAAGTTCGGGTTTATACCAGTTTGCCCGCTTGCCATTTGGTGTCAGCCCTTAAGCACTGTACAACATTCAAAATGTGATCAACAAATTTAACAAACAATACATTGGTTTTTACAACTTAGTTGTACCCAGGGGGACTTGAAACAAAGGACAAGTACTTAAGGGAGGCGTGGTAAGGAAAAGTTTAAAAACCATTGCTATAGAAAATGCAGCAGTTGTGGCTTTAGGTGAAAGTCGGTCGTTTGAAGTTGGAACAGATGCTTCTGAGGTGGCAATAGCAGCTACCTTGAATCAGAGTGGACGTCCTGTTGTGTTTTTCTCGAGAATGTTTCAGGGACCTTAATGAGAGTGTAGGAAATCAATTTAGGATTCTTGGTTTAGTTGCGCTGCCGAATGTAGTCGGTCGATTACGATTCCACAGAGATCCCTATTAGTTGAGGGGTTAACCTTCAACCTAGTTGTTGCAGGAGCATAGATCAGACCCCAAATAAGCAACCTACGACGTTTTGAAGTTTCCAAGTCAGTGCAAGGCGAAATAAAAGGCTCTCACCACTTTGTCCGCTAATAACTCTCCAGTAGCACTCTAAGTAGATTGCTTTCTTTCGATCGTATTCAAATATACAACAAAACCTCCGATACACTTGAGCGTAAAGTCAGAACAACGTAACGTTAAATGGTTCGACGTAGAATAACAACGAACAAAAGCGTTGGGCGTTGGCATGCGCCACAGGAAACAGCAATCAACTGCAGTTATGTTATGTAGGTTTGCAAGCTAACGTCTCAACTGTTGGACTGTTCCCAAACAAGTACGATACATTGCGTTGAATCACAAATGGAATATTACTGGGAATTTCACAGTGAGAATGTTTAAAACATAAAAGCACTAATGTATCCACTTTTAAAGCACCCGTTTCTTGCCAAAGAAGCTCAAGCACTTATTGAGGCAGGGCGTCACTTGAAGCATTATTTAACTGGAAAGCGTTTCACATTGCGAACTGACGAAATGTCCGTGACATTTATGTACGGATCGAATGCACACGGGCAAGATAAAAATGATAAAATCTTGCGCTGATGAATGGATTTGTCGTTTTTCAGCGTTGATTTTGTATATATACTGGTTTGGATAATATTCCGTCAGGCGTTCTACCTCGTATCTCATGTGCCTTACCGAATGACGAATCTCTTCGATAGTTACACGATGCGCTAGTCATCCAGGTGATACATGATTGACACATTTTATTCCCAACCGTAATCTTCCCTAATCTAGTGAAGACATCTAACGAGTTGTATTCAAGTGTCAAGTTGGCTGTGAGTATAAGCCGCAATTTTACCGGCCCGAATCGAGAAACCTTGTCAAAGCCACGCAGCCAGTTGAAAGGCTTAATATTGATTTTAAGGATCCTTATCCTAGCAACAATCAAAATAGATTATTTCTGTATGTTGTTGATGAATACTCTAGGTTCCCATTTGTATTTCCGTGCCTTGACACATCAAATGAGAGCATCACTAAGGCATTAGCATCGCTATTTATCTGTCTATTAGTGTGCCGGCTTTTCTTCATTCTAGCAGAGGAGCTTCTGTCATGAGTCATGAACTTCCGGAGTTTCTCACCTCAGAAGGAGTGTCTACAAGTCGAAAGACAGCATACATCCCTTCTACGAACGGACAGGTTAAAAAACACAACGGCTTCATTTAGAAAGGCACCTCCTTGTCTTGCGGTCGAAAGGCCTTCCCTTGGTTTACTCAACTGGCAAGAGATTCTTCCGGATGTTCTACACTCTGTGCCTTCACTGCTGCTGTATATACAGTAACGAACTGCACACCTCATGAACAATTGTTTGGCTGGCCACTGCGCACCACCATTGGAAACTCTCTTCCTTCGTGGTTGACCACAACTCGACCGGTGTTACTTAAGAGACATGTCTGAAATTCCAAAATGAATCCTTAATTGGTTGAGGAGGTTGATTTGGAAGAAGGTAATCCCCGTTACGCCCACGTTTCATTTCCAGCGGGACCCAATCAACTAATACCACTAACCATTTGGCACCTGTAGAACGCTCTGAACCAAAAGATGTTGCTGTCGGCGAAGAAAATTGAGAAAAGTTGACTGATCAGACTCCATGGTCACCTGAATCAGAGGGACAGTCTACGACTCAGCAAACAATTTGCGACGTCCCCGTTGACAGTCACTTATCACAAACGTGTGATGGCGATGACATCACGATTGTTAGCACTAGAACACATTCAAATGAAAGTATTGCTCTACGTCGATCTCAGCCAGAGCGGCGTCCAGTCGATCGACTTATTTACGATAAATTTTGGATGACCTAATTAAATAGATTGCAGTTTTTACAAATTTCGTTTTGGTTTTCCTTCTTGTATGGCAAACTCTAGCTGGTGCACACATGAACACAGTTTAAGTGACAGAAACTGGGCACACGTGAACACAGGAGCAGAAACGATGAGGCCGTGGAGAGTCATGTAGAAAGAGCAACACGAAAAGGGCGGTTATTATCGTTTAATGACACAGGCAGATATTTCCTTTCAAAGTGTTTTTTCATACTGTTCATTTGTAAAAGGAAACGATTCGAGGTCATTTATTAAAGCTCACGCATACAAAGCCAGGCCAAACCTGTGCCTGCCCTTTCATCCCTTTCTTGGTAAAACTTTTGTGTCTAGCGACCCTACAAAGAACGTTAACCCTAAGTATTTGAGAAACTGTCACTGACAAACAGCGCTTTGACATAATGTTTTTGTGATTTATACAGTAAAGTATTGCAAGTCTTCGTAGACGAACATAATAAAAGCGATAATTCTTAGTTAATGATTTAGAATTGGTTTAATCTTAAACCTCACACATCCCATACGTTTGCTTTCTCGATTTAGTTTGAATACGTGACCTAAACGCAAAGACAAAAAAATATCGCTGACTAGATCGTTGTTCAGTCGAGTATATGTTATACAGAAAACAAGCATCCGTTCGAAAGATATTTCCAAGTAACATTTTGGTCGTTACTTCGTCAAAACTCTGTCATTGCATTTTTGTCGATGGTCAGGTCAATTACTTTACTTTCAAAAAATGTGCTGAGCAATTTTTACGTGGAGGAAACTGTGAAGAGTTCGGAGAAGCCAGATGTTGGGCGCGCATATGCTTACCAGCAAAGAGGTTCCGAAGGTAGCCGAGCACAATTTTGGCTCAAACCAAATCCGACAATCGATGATGAATTTAATGAGAAAGTTTCTGCGTGTAGCTTGGATCCAGTAAAACGGTTTTGAGTGCAACGATGTGAAGTTTATTTAAGCCAAGCCGTTGCTTGGTAGGTGAGGCGTGAATCCAGTGTTCGTACAAACCTGCTAAGTCACTTTCGTACACACACACTGAGTCACTTCCAGCAGGAGTCCAAAGTCTTAAGGTTTCGGACGTTTGGGTTATGGACGTTATTGGTGAGCGCCTTTCAAAGAGCGTGTTTACTTAAGCTCGACCCGCAAGTCACGTGAGGAGCCCGAAACTGTCTTATCGCTCTGCCAACTGTTTAGATCGAATACCTGTTAGCAGGAACGAGAATGCGATGAGGTCTGATTCCATTCTTCCATGTCAACCTCACGTGACGTACAGGCATCTTTAAACAAACGGTTGGTCACGTTTTTCGCGCGAATTGAAGTAACACGTACATCATGAACAGACTGATAAAACAGTTTTTTTTTCTCCATTTTTTTCTACGTAGTTGTTAACTGAGTATGAAGCGAAAATGCAGAAAGCGCCGAGTTCATCGTCGGTCATCGATGGGATGGGCCTTAGAGATAGCATAGATGATGTTTGTCATTGCTGTTTTTTTTCTTGCAAAAATATTAACTCAGTATTTTTGCTTTTCACTATACTGTAAATGCCCGGGTCTCAGCCCATCTACCGCTGAATTATAGGAAGAAAAGTAAAAACGAACATGTCATCATATATTTTCATACATTTATTCTAGCGATACACACCTCGTACATCATTTAATCATGGGCGCAATTTTGTTGTAAAATATGGGGGGGACAGCTTGGTGTGAAACCAATATATGCAGAAGTGACGTTTTATATATACAGATTACCAATCTTATTTCTAGATATGTTTTGAGAGCAACACTAATCACGCTTTGTTTTGTCCTTGCAGATGATTTACATATTAATATACTTAAATTTGTTTCTGGACACGCAAATGTAGTTCAGCCTGCTTCCTTTAATATCGTATTTGGATGTAAACAAGCACAGCAATGTAGTAGAACACATCATTTGTTTTTTTCAGAGCTGTCAGTTGGTATGCACAAAATGCTGAATCGCATTGGTCGCACGTGCATATCACTCTTACAGTAGAACACTTCCGTTTTCATGCATTTTATAAGAAGTTTGGGTTACAGCGCGATTTGATGTCTTGTTCAAGTCGCACAACGTCGCAAAGACGATAAATATTTATCTTGCACATTTCCATTTTTTTGAAAAAGCTACAAATATTTTTAATGCTACTGGGAATCATGCATGCAGCCTCACCTCTACCCAAATCTTCATTGATATCCTCTTACCAGCAGCAAAAACATTCGGCCTAAAATTAGCGTAGCCCAGTGTTTTTCAACCGGGATTCCGCGGAACCACAGGGTGCCGCGAGTGGCTGCCAGGGGGGTTCCCCCGAAACAGACCGAATTGGCCTGGGAAGAAATTCGTAACCACAGTTCTACGCGGTTGCAGCAATGCGCCAATGTGTCACGGCTGCATAGGGTCACATGAGCAACGCAAACATTTGCTGAAGGTTCCGCTGCAGCAAAAANGTTGAAAAACACTGACGTAGCCTACTTCACAAAATGATTTCAATCTATTTTTACTGTTGGTGGGTGGAGGACGTATCCTTTCAATCTCNCTTTGATGCCCCCTGCATACATCCACACATAGAGTTGTAAAAGGGCTTCATTTTGAAGCCTGAACCCGGCCGGAGTCCGACATTTATCTTTGAAGCCCGATTTAGGCCTGAAAGCCAAATTTACTGACGGAGTTAAGATATGCGCAACAGCGGAGTAGCAAAAAACGTTGTGTGCAGGTGTAGTTACAGGTACACGGTTTATCACACCGAAAATAGCAACCACCATGACCAACGCATTGGTATAATCTGGCACAAACATAGCATGTTGGTAAACGATAATACTGCGGACTGTGGAATATAATGTTTCTCAAGAAAAAAAGAAACTAGCACAAAACTATCTACGATGGCGCTATAGGCATAAAAGAAACTTTCTAGGATAGCTCTATAGATATGAAAAGAGAAGGCTTGTAGGCTTCTTAAAACAAGCCAAGAATGGCGTGAGTGATTGATCTTTAAGACGCAACGCCATCACTTGCTAATTTCCTCACCGCTGTCACCTTTTCAAAAACAGTGTGAGACTAATCCCAGCAAAGAATAAAAAAACATTGATATAATCTCCAATATAAAAAACGCAGCTGTGTTTGCAAACAGAATTAGCTGAAGAAAAATCACAATCCCTTCACTCACAGAAGCTACTGCGGTGAGCACAACAAATCTACGCCACGAAAGAAAAAAGTCGTTACTCCTAATGTTATAAAAACGTTTTGTATGCAGGCCCGAAATATTTAGACAAACCTAAGCCTGAGCCCGGCCCGACCCGAAAATCCCGGCCAGCCTTATAACTCTGCACCATGTCAACAGTTTCATTCTAAGAGTTCTACTTGCATAACGACATAAAAATATATATTGGAGATTAAATCAAAATGCACAACGGTGAATTGGCAAAAAAGTACCAAGTTTCACCTTCATCACGAAAAGAATGTCCAACAAAACTAGGTGTGATGTATCTGTAAAGCAAATGTTTCGCGCTTGGATGAAAACATTGCAGCATTGCGGGTTTGGACAAACTCAAGTAAATCAGACGACTTACGAAACAATACATTCAGGCTTCAGCACAAGCACAAAGTGTAAGAGTCAAGGAAAAAAT
>JGI24158J21664_10005091_pt1 | contig 17097 bp, 4 predicted proteins | sample Ectturendosymbi3_FD_21664 | JGI IMG/M metagenome (IMG submission 21664)
TTGAAATAAATAGCTTTTTAATCAAAGTCACAATTGAAATTTTCATGGGTACACATCTTTTTGGGTCACCCTGTACGAGAAGAAAAATATTTCGTTCTCCTAATAAACTAGGTCTTGAACAAACAGTCACATCTTTATTTTTTATGTCTCAAGGTTTGGTGTCGTCAACAAGAAAAGGCTTGCAATCAGTATTGAACAGACCGGACGGGGGAAATATTTGCTGCATCATTCCTGGTACTTGAAACAAAACGCAGTTGATTTTACAGTGAAATGTGTTGTGCTGTAGCTTGATAAAAAATGTTTAAAAATTTCGGTCGATTGTTGTGTTCTGTGCTCACTCCCAGCATGCGGGATATGTTGTGTAACGCATTCACGTTTGATTTGATTATGCTGACGATCAAAATAGTTGTTCTTCGAAATACCCAGTGAGATTTTATTCAAATAAATGGTTGATGCCGTAATCTTTTTTATTTTAAAAACATCTTCAAAGTTTCGATTGTTTGCAGGTATTATTCGCATAGAATATTTGATTTTTGTGCTCTAATCTTTTGTATACAAGGATGCAGGTAGCGTCTCTAAACATTAATTAATCCATAGCATATCTATAACACCATGGATTTCTCTGTGTTGAACACCTGAAATATTCAACAATTTGAAGGTTGAAACTGCTACATCATAATGTTGCAATGCTTTGAAAAGCAACTGCATTTGCCACAAAAATTGTCCCAGATTTTGAAACACTTGTTCATCACAAGCTCTAAACATCAAGGGAAACTCTTTTCTAAAAGCAAACACCAGGAGAAAATTTTTTTGAAATCTATACCAAGTTTTGACGTTGTTGTAAAAACTGCAACCCTGGTAATAAAATGCAAAAATCATCTGTGCAACATACCGTCTGTAACATGACGAAAGAGAGAAAAAGGGATGACGTCAACAAGAAATCGTCGTTACTAGCCCTTTGTAAGAAAGGATAAGGGCCCTGCCCGTACCCCACTAATTTTCCGTCTGCTTCGGTGCTGGTTGGACTGGAATTGGTTCTGTGGCCTGGCGCACGACGTAGATAAATGGTCTTGGTCTGTTTTGTCATCGAAACACTTTCGTGGAGGCTGAAATTCACTTTGAGGCGTAGGCAGCCAGTCCTAGTGCATGTAGTCATGTGCACAATATGTAAGTAATCTCTGCCCTGTTGTATGTGCAGACATTTATCGCACGCGATGTGCAGCAACCCACAACGTGTCGGATAGGCTATTATTAGCTACTCCTGATGTCTTATCTGGTTTCGCTGTCACACTGGCTCTGTAAAAATATTTGCACAGTGGCAAATGAACTGAAGGATTAAAGTTGCAAGCCGGAAAACTTCATAACATTGCTATAAGCTGCTTTAGAACTTCAAAAAATTTACAAAACCTTGTTTGTGCACCTTATTGCAAAATATAGGTTGTAAATGGAATAAAAATGTACGAATATTTCAAGTCACAGCCTGGATCTGTTATTGGCATACTGTCCACTACCAAGCTTTTGGATACACGACTTCATACACTACTGCTTTTTGTCAGCAACATCAAAGAAAGGGCCTATTGGTGTTTGACAAATTGCAGCAGTTTGATAAAAAACGTTGAGAGTAAGCTATGGCGCAGTAAGCACTCATAAACTTACAGCAAAACTAGCATAAAATCCAAACAGGAAATGCAACTGCAAGTCCATGCATGTTGCAGGAAAAAACGTCAAATACGAGTTTGTTTTTCTCCACAAACGCTTTTTGTTTGCCGCACACTGAATTTTATCATACCTCCCTGTCGTTTCACTGCTACCGCGTCCATAATGCACAAAGGTCACCCATATATCTCAGGACCAAAGTTGGAATCAGACCATATGTAACCAAATTTCACAATATCTCATCCACAATGCACGAAAGTCAACCGTTTGAAGGCGACATGATAGACTAAGTTGGCTTGTATTACATCGGCTTTATGTTAACCGTAAACGGCTGCAGCTGCGCTTTGTTTTTGAAAAGTTTCTCTTTCTTGTGCAGGTGGAGCACCAGAATCGTTGCTGGCTCGTCCAGGTGATATTCAACTCATTTTGAAACCAAGGTTCGGTTTTCTGAAACTGGCTGTGACCAATGGGTAAGAATCAGCTTGAAAGGTAGTTGTTTTGGTATACTAGACAAAGAATTCATTACAGTAGTTTCTTTCATGTTGATCCCACTTTATTTCCTTCTTATTCTTTATATGCATTCTCCTCAGTTTTTGAGAAAGATGCAATACTGCTCTGATTTAGCTTGTAAGCACCAGATCCAAAGTTTGCGGCTTCAACTCCAAAATGATTTGATCCAGTGAAAACTGAGAACCGTGGGACATGTGGAAAATTTTTTGAGAAGAACTGATATACACGAAAACGAGGAAAATGATATATACATGGGCAATCCTGGCTTCTTTTGGTGCTGCCAAGATATTTTTCAATTATTTCAATTCTCCCGTTTTTATGTCACAAATTTTATTAACAAGCAAATAAACTAATTGCAAAATTCTTGACAGCCTAAATAATGAAATAATTCATGCATGACAAATAAAAACCACAAAATGTACGGAAGAATTTAAGTAACAAACAATTAGCAATCAAGTAAATTTTTACGTGATTTATTTAATAATTCACTTTCTCTTTGCTCTCTAGTAGGTGTAGGCCTAAGTCTAGTTCTGGCTGTCCCGTACCTCCCTGTCTTCCTCACTCTGAATCCTTTAGTGTTTTGTCTCTATATCACACATCCAACATGATTTTTGTATTTGCGGAGCTCAGTTTGGAAGCAGCCACGCTGCATCCGTTTCTAGAAAGTGCTTTTCCGGCTTCGACTGGGTGCTAAAACGTGTCATATTCAATGCCGAAATAACCATTAGGCTACTGAGGCTATAGACTTAGGTCCTGCAAAAATCGGCCCTCAATTTTTTTTATTGTTTTATTACAAGTAACTACTGAATTATCTCCAACATTTATCAAATTTGACGATATATCTGATCANACTAACTAAAGTAATTCAATTGTTTTGCAAGACTCTTTCATTTAACATTACATTTAACAAAGAGAAAGGGAGAATAATANTAATGTTTCTTCTTTTCCAGTGATTGCAGCTTATTTTGCAAAATTATAGGCCCTTCCTTAGGAAACTGGCTAAGGCCTACAGTACCGTTAATCCGGCCCTGGTCTTATCCGTTTTCCACTTCGAGATTGCAAAAAGCAAATTTCCCTACTCACCAAGTGTAACACTTAAGTGTGGACCATCGGCCGGCAGTAGTGAGCTAATCTTTCGCAAAAATGGGTTATTGCATCATAAAACATTAATAATTTTACTGACATAATGTTAGCAAGCTATTTTAGCACATCGACGGGTTTTGCGATTTTTGAACTTATTAAGTTGATGCCTTTCCCACTGACACGGGAAAGGGGTCAACACTAAATTACCCCACATAAATTTTTAACCCAGTTTCGCCCCGCCTAAAGTCAACTTGCTTGCCCCACAAACCAGGTCTGTGGAACCGAAACCCAAATTTTATGTTCCGGTTTTCACCATCTAAAAGGCTTTCACCATCTGCTCCGGCTTCACCTCCAATCATCCAAAATTGCTTAGGATCCGGCTCCACAGACCTGGTAAATGCAAAACCTTACTGAAGAATGTTGAACCTNATGTAGACTGCATGAACCTCTTTACACATCCTTCTTTTGCCTCCCTGAAAAACCATGGCAAGGGTTTTTTATAACGTGAAGTATTTTGTATATGTCCTGGAAAAATATTTGAATATAACTTACTCCACCAAAAATTAAAAAATCGTCCTGTACAAATAGGTTGTCTGCTTTCTGCAGCATACATGGTGAAACCTCATTTTACCAATCGAAACTACAAGAAAAACATTTTTCCTACTTGAACATTCACAGGAAAATATCAAATTTCAAAATACAGGGGATCAAGGCTTCCTCTCCCCCTTCCTACACCCATAACAACTTACCCAGTAAATGTGCAAAACCCTANAAGCAAGCAGTAGACTTGTCTGGAAACATCTTGTAATATCATATTTCCTTGTTCTTCATATTCCTCAAAATAATTTCATTTGGCTCTAGTGCTAATGATGCAAAGCTATATTTGATTTAAACAACATAGGTAGATCATTCAGTTAAGAAAGCTGTCAATTTGTTTTGCAGAGTTCCATTAGTTCCAGTCATTTCCTTCGGAGACCAAGATCTGTGGTTACAAGAACCTTATCCAAAAGGATCTTGGTCTCGGGCCTTTCAAGAATTCCTTCTAAAATACGCCACATTTTGTCTGCCTTCATTTCACGCGAGAGGATTTTTTCAATACACTTATGGAATTATGCCGTACAGGAAAAGTGTCCATACAGTGGGTGAGTGTGCGTAAGGGAGATGCCTGAGGTATAAGTTTTGTTTCGTGTAGATATCAAACAAAATAGGCATTATTCACCGTCGGCAATCCTTGCTCCTCTCATTAATGGGTAGTACAAAGTATTCTTACGCAAATTTCTGCTTTTATATAAAAATAATTTCAAAACGTGTGCAAAACTGCTGACAAAAACATATTCTTAAGGTTTGAAGTTTCGTCAGCGCCTCTTACATTTTCAATCAGCAGAAGCCTCTCTTCGGATTTCTTATTCAAGATTGTTGAAACGAATTGTAATAAACCGATAAATTTATTTTAAAGACGTGCAAAATGTTAAGTTCCGGAAACGTTCTCTCCGGCTCCGGCTGCCATGCATTGCAGTACAAGCTCCAGGCTTGCTGTAAACTTTCGAGGGATCTGTCAACTTGGCCCTGCTTTCATCTCAAAATACATTTTTGTTTTTGTAAACTCCGCAGTTTAATTCATAAGGTTATGATCTCTGCAATCTTCCTGCTGGGCGTCAAAAGGTTGAAAGCAAACGAAAGTGATCTCCCAAATGCGTCTGCATCACAAACATATTTCTGCAGATTTTTCACGTGTTGGTCCAGTCATTGTTAATATGCTGCTCTTTCAAATTAGTTCGTTTGAAAACACTGTCATAACATCGTTATTCGTTACCACCTTGGATCCGGCGAAGAAAGACAATATGATAAAATCTAATTTCACAGAAATGTCAGGTTTTTCATATCTTTTGATGTTTCCTAATTACGCTACTCACACTCCGCTAACACCAGTATACGGAAGACAATAATTAACCTTAGGAATTTTTGAGGAATTATTCAAAAAACTTATTTTGGTAGGGTTGCTAGAGAATCACAAAGGGCTCGCAAAGATTTTTAATCATTCCCTGCAACATTGGTCCCACCGTGTCGGTTGTCGAGGTGTTCTTGCAGCTTAGGTGGCTTCAGAACCGTTTGGCAGATAACGCACTGAGGCTTTTGTAAATCCTCGTTTTTTCCGATGCAAGTGAAACCAAAATGAGTGTAGTCATCAGGGCTCTTGCGAGGAAACAAAGATGCTGGTGCGAGACCAGATTTGGGTTCTTTTCTAAATTATAAATCGCAACAGATTAAGAGCTTCAATAGCTTTTCAATATTAGGACTAGAAAATGTTAGGTCTAGAAAATGATATGTGCTATTCATTATTTTGCGGTATAATCAATTACCAAAGTTGTCCGCTAATTTCAAAATGTTTCAAGTTGACCAAATGGAAGGCTCATAACACAGTTGCTTTGTGAATTCACAATTATAACATTAATAGTAGACTATAGCAATTGTCACTAACACAGCAAATTCAACAATTCGATAACCCAAATACAAAAAAAGAAGAATTTAGTGAAAACTCCCTGTATTTTTACTTCTTGGCTTAATAATCACCATAAAAATGTACACGCATTTCATAGATGATAATGAAAAAATTAACTTTAAATTTGCCATTTGAAATTTTTAGTAAGCCTAAGCCTGCACTAACCAATAGTCGCCATGTACATATAAATGTGCATTTTGATCAAATCACATTTCACACTTAGTACATGTCCAACCTAGCAATTAGAGGGTTTTTGCCCAGATAACGTCGTGTATGATAGTGTTATCTTCACTATGGAATTAGAAACTAACGGCTGTATGCCCTTCCTTGATGTGCTTTTTGAACGTTGTGAATCTTGTTATTCGAACATATCGAAAGCCCATGCATACAGGTCTGCATAGCAAGTGGTCCAGTTTCGTTTCCGTGGCATTATAAAAGAAATCTTGCAAAATGGCCTCTATTTCCTTAGTCATGGTGGTGCAATCCATTTTTTGTAACAGAGATATTGTTATTGATCACAATATCTCCATGGGCTAAAGATCTGGCGAGTTTCCCGTCCAATCTAACACATTCAATTCGTGTTTCCTGGGACAAGATCCTGTTGGAATATTCCTCCATCAGAAATGCCCTTCTCATATCTGGAATGACTTTTCTTGTCTGAATTTTTCATGCCCTAAATTGGTATAAATGAACCTACTCCAGAAAAGCTAAAATCATAGGTGGTGGAACCTTTTTCAAAGTTGGGGGCACAAGTGCAAGTCATAAAAACTATATAAAATTTTGTGGTTTGAATTGGCGATTGTGACGTCACAAGCATTGAAATATGACGTCATTAACATTTGTCAGAATGTGTAAGCAATTTTATGCAATGTTTGTTAGCCCTCAACGGCCCCTATCTACACTACACCATATCTATCTGCGGTACACTGGCTTGAGCACATAAATATAACAAGTTCTTTCTAATTGTGTTACTTAAACTTATTTAGGCAAAATTCGATGTTTAAAAGTGGGGGTCCAGGTCCCCTCAGAAATAATGGGGGGGTCTAGGCCCATGCAGTCCCCCCATTTCTGCAACCTATGGTTAAAACGCATGGAAATATCTTTTTGTTGGAGTGTTTTACTACCTCGTTCACATGGCCAGAACTTACCCGCTCACCCTCCCTGATCCTGACAAATCTGTTGTGCTTCCCTTGAACAAAAAATGACTTTCATGTGAAAACAGTAGGCCTACTTTTTCCAGTCTTGTACAATCCCATATAGATGCGTTTTTGCCCATTCTAATATTTTTGTATTCAGTTTTTGAGTAAGAAGCTGCTTTTCAGCGGTTTGTTAGCCTTTCTGCCAGCCTCCAGTAGGTAGCGTCGCAATGTACTTGAGCTTATGTGAACTTCAGCAAGCATTAAATCCTTCTGAAAATCAAAACTTGTCTTCCTTGCATNCTGTTTGCAATGGCTGTCTGGCTATAGTCTCAGTGTTCCGAAAGCGTAACAATGCAATTCCGCTTCCTAGGTGCGATATCTGCCCGATAAAAATCACAGAAATTCCAACATGTATCACTCTCAACTACACAACACATAACAGGAAGAACTGACTTCATTCTATCACACTATCAGGGCTCTCACAAATGTAACTCCAAAAATCCCTAGAACAGTACCAAAAAATCCGTAAATCTGTGATGGGGTAGCATGAAATCAGAGTGCCATGATTAGGGCCACTTTTATGATCCAAAAACACATGATAATATGACTATTTTTCAGAAAATATGACTTTATGTGACCAAACAAAAGTCACTGAGCTAGAAGATACATCTGTTGTACAAAGAAGCATTACCAACAAAAATAGGCGTAAAAGATGGTAGCATAAGGTTTGTTGAAACCCCACTCAGGGGCGCAACGAGGTTAGATTGCGCCCGGAGCAAGAAGAAAGTTTGACGGCCACATGTTCGAAGCTGAGGTCTTTTGGAAGCAAATGTACTGCATTAAAGAAAGCACTTGTGACACTGTTGGGCCCCTTCGGTGTCCCCGCAGTGAATTTGCGCCCTCATGGTGACTTGGCGCCCGGGTAACTGTGCCCCTTGCCACGCCCCTGGCCTCACCAAAATAAACAGCTAAAAACATGAGCAAAACATATAGCTTGAAGCAAATTTTTTTTAAATGCATGGACGTTGGTTTATGCTTTTGGGCATCAAGATCATGCATTTTTAGGCAGTGTATTACATTTCATCCAAATAACTTGGTTCATTTGCGTCTTTGCCAACATTAGCAAGGTGTCCAAGTGTGTTCACTTTGAAGGATGCAGCTCAGACGTAGCGATACAATAGTTTCACCTGTTATTTTGAGATTGTTTTGATGGTTTCCGTATTGATTAGGTTGAAAATATTGAAAATATGACTTTATGACCTAAAATGGAAAATATGACTTTTATGATTTTCTAACTTTTGTTATAGACTTCGTGGGGGTGTGATTTTTGTTTTAATAGCTTCCTGCAGCACAGAAAAAAATATGACTTTTATGACTTTAAATGGTCCTAGCCGTGGATGATAAATGTTAAAAATACAGTAGAACCAAATTTGACTTGCAAAATAAACTGAAATAATTCATTTTACGCATTTTTATACTTTTCCGAAAATCCCTAAATTCTTAAAAAATCCCTGAAAAGGGTCAAAAGTTCCAATCTAGGGACAAAATCCCTAACAGTGAGAACAATGAACACCATTGAGCTGATTAAAGTCCTATGTGACGTCATAAAACTTATTTTTGACTGTTCCAACAAGTCACGCTGTAGTGCACTGGGCTAACAGTGAAACCAGAAACAGCAACAACTGAGATATTCTCAAACGCACACCAAAAGAAAAGGCGATACATTATATAATGATTGAAATAATAACTTTATTCAATTAATTTGCACAAGACTATATAAATAAAACTTAAACAATAAAAACTTTATGCATATTTGCTCATTTAACTTTCGTACCTTGAGCTTCATGGACACCCTAGAGCAGTGGTGCGATTCAAATTTTTAAGAACACGTTCTCTCACTCCAGGACTCACTGCAACAGGTTCTCATTGTCACAGTCTCCAGAGGCAAACCATGCTGGTTGGCCCGATATATGTGCTAAGGTTTATCTTTGTGTTGCCAACTGGAAGAGTTTAGCAAGGGAAATTATTGATTTTAGTTATTTTTCCAAATTTTAGTCTTGTTTTTCACTATTAAAAGTTAGTAACAGGTCTATGAGAGGTTTGTCAAAATAAGTGTTAAGTAAAAGGTGCTCACGGGGAAAAAATGAGAACCCCTGACTTAAACTAACAACTGGTTCTCGGGTTAAAGAAATTCCAAGAACAGGTTCTTGCTAACCGGTGCGAACCGATCGAATCCCATCACTGCCCTAGACTCTTATGGGCCCTGGTGGGCGCACCGGCTGCACCCCCTTCTTCAGGTAGTCATCGTTACATTTCATTTTCTTTGATATGATGAAGGGTTATCATGACAATCAGCAAAGGTTATGTTTTATCTCCACTCGCAATTACATAGAGCAGATTTTCACGCCTCCTTAAAACACTTCCACAGTAACAATTCACTCCAGTATGAAAGGCAGTGCACGCGACTCCTGTCTTTTGCTTTACAATCGATTCACCTCAGAACTATTTACTATGGATGATGAAATGCGGAATAAACTTGTGTATATACTACTCTAAGGTTATCCTAGAATTGTCCAGAAAAGTAATTGTTATGCCGCAAAAGCAATGCCAATATCTGATTGGTTCATTCGAGAAAAAACAACTACAAGCCCATAAATAAGAATAGATTGCAGTTAATGTTTGCGGGAATAATTAATATCGCGACACATATATGTTTGGACGAACTTCGCCTTTTTGTCTATAATCCACTGCAAAAGGAAACAAAAAAATATCCGCAAGAGAGTAAAAAATAGATGAATTTTCCGTCAGAAAGACGGACACTTCTGGCATTTCTTGGAATAATGTCTCGTACCTCCGGGGGGTGCGAACATCCTTGGTTGAGAACCACTGATCTAGTGCATTCTTTCGATACAGAATACTGAAAAGGGAAAATCACAAACTTTCTCTGGGCAGGTTACTTAACTATATTACGATAAAGGAGTATCTCATCAGAATATGGATCTACATAAAACTTCTATTTATTCACTATCTGAGTTTTCTCTTGTGTGTCTTTTGAAAGTCAAGTTTCGCGCATTGATCTCGTGTCATGTTATTGATATTTGTGCAAAAACAAATAGCTTGTGCTTTTTCAAACGCGGGTGAACCTGTGAACTTCATATAAAAGAAATGAATTTGACATAAAATGAGGGAAGAGAATAAAAAACATGTTTTTTAACTTTTAATTGCATAAATAGACTAATCAAATATGGGAAAAACCATTCGCAATAGGCACACGTTTTGCAAAAGTGCTTTTCGATACCGGTTTCTTAGACTTAGCAATCGTACTGTTTAGTTGCAAAAAACGAACTGAAATTCATCCCTAAATGCAGTTGGCAGACCTATCGAGCTGACGAAGAATCCTAATCCAACGAAAGAAGAACTTTTCGATCTTCAGACAATTTACATTGAGAAGTTGCAGGAACTGTTTGATGAACATAAGAGCAAGTATGCTCGGCCCGGATGCAAGCTGGTCATTTCGTGAAGGGCTTTGCTTCCTGAGCACGAGAACATGAGATGGCGGACGACAATGCGCTCAGTGGCTCTTTGCGTTTCTCCAATATTCGTTGGACCTTAAAATTTCCAGAGAAAAATGTTCGGCTTTGAAACTTCCCAGAAATTTCCCGGAAAACACAAAGTTGTAAAAGTCATTGTGTTCTTGTTGTTAGCGTTTTGCATGGGGCACCGTTTGTAAAGAAAAGTGCAATTCATGTTATATCGGACGCATTTATTTCACGATCTGTTATATCGAACAGATTTGGTCTTAGACCGCTATATCGGACAGAAATGAAACACCAAATTTACGTCAGATAGCAATACCAAATCTAGTTCTACATTTGACAAATATCATACGTGAAAGCGCGATATTGTAGAGATAATTCGCAAATTGCTAATGTAGCATTTTAGCAACTACAGGCTTCAAGCTTGACTAGTTAATCGAATGACAGTTTTGCAACCAATCAGCCTTGCATAAGTCTTCACACTTAAGCGTTATTTATGCATGTATGACAAATACAAACATTTTGTGAATAATTTCTGCCATATTTAGCACTTGATGTGTTATACCTTTCCGATTTAGCATTAACTGGTACTGTTAAATCTCTCTAATTTAGCACTTGGTAGGTTATCTCTCCGATAAACCGCCTTCTGAGTTATTTCTGTCAGATATAACACTTGATATGTTGCATCTGTCGGATATAGCGTTATAGTGCTATGTGAGATAAATTTGCCCGATTTAGCAGTTTGTGTGTCAGATGTGCCCGATCCAAGACAAATTTCTCTTTTTTATGAAGGGCGCTCAAGAGTTTTTGCAAATTTGACCGTCTCCTGCAAAGACAAATCTATGCAAAGCGGCGGTTCCTCCTAAAATAGATGTTGAATAAAATGTTCGATAGCAGCACGTTGCAATGAGAGTATTGAGTTTGATATAATTTATTCGTCAATATGAGCAGTCACTACTATGCCACGATTTTTAGTGTTCAGCAATCCAAGCAAGACTGAAGTAAAACTATGGTTTCCATTGATGGAATTTCAATTGTCGCCTATCTGGCATTTTTCAGCTAGAGGCCTTGAACTGTATTAGTGTTCACAAAAATCTCAAAGGTTGTGACTGTGTTTACGGCTTGTGGTAGCCGGTAGTGTGCATGCGGTGCTTGATGCAGAACATGAAATCAAGGTTTCACCATTTCCAAAAGGTTTGCTGCAAAGTGGACTCTGGAGGAAAATCTATTTACCATCGAACGTGTTGACTATACCAATGAGAAATGGTTGCGTGCAATCATACGCTCTACTGGAAGTTGTCAATTTTAAATGATCGCGAAACCCCGGGAAAAGTCGTCACCGCGAGGCCCTCCAAAGCCTAATCCCAACTCAATGCCCCACAGGTTTCTCTGCGAAAATCACTAGAAGTAGATCCACAAGAAAAATTCACTAGATCTGAACAAAATCACTAGACTCAAATTTTTTGCGTCGAAATTCGCATTTTTGTTTGAAACGATTTAGTTAATTACTTTATTGCCCACAAATATTATTTGCAAGTTTGCTAAATTGATCATGCTGAAGCCTGGAAAATATCATACCCAGTGGTGGGTTTAGGGTTGGGGGGGACCGAGGTAAGATTCAAAAGGGGGGCCCGTTTGATGACGCAACCATATTTAGTCAACCGTGATAATCACTTTTGATCAACCTTAAGATACGGCCACCCAAGGATACGTTACTGAGACTATGGAATTACTGACATAGCAGGAGAAAATGCAAAAGGGTGTTCATGATACACAACTTTGAAAACACTGAAAGTTGGGAAGACAAGGCTGGCATTACATGAAAGTTAGGCAATAGCAAGTTGGCATCGTCTACACTTCTTTATTTTCGCGCCCCGTTCCTCTACATTCACCATCAATAAACTACAAAGTTTAGTGCTTTGAAAGTTTCACACTATCGCCCTTTGAAAAAATGCTTCATAGGTGGTATCTTGAATTTGTTCATATTCGAGTGTTTATGGGAATCCGTGGAACTATAAACAACAACCAAGAAGATTTAAAACACTAAATTTGTTTTAAATTTCATCCCTTTAACAACAGGAACATAGCATACAAAAGCATCCAACCTGAGACTTGTTTTGGAAAGCTTTGAGGCTGGATGAGTCAAGGCTGCCCTCATCTTGTATTGACACTATTTGTTTGAAAAATGTGCAAAAGTAGGAAATAATTCATCATATACCTTGTCGCAAACATTTCTACTGCACCAACTAGCCTACACAATTTGTTAAATCTGTGCTAAGAAAAAACGGCTCAAGTTACTCTGGCTAAGAGCTGGCGAATAACTTTAACATCACCTACCAAGACTACCTTAAACCAACCATGTCCTAGTCAAGCTTCAAATAACCTTTGACTTCAAGCATAGGCTAAATTCAAACCTTCTAAAATGCCTGAAATATCTTTAGAAAAAATGAGTACTCATAATGCTCAAAAATGCCATTTCTGCTACCTGATAAGAAGCATGAGTGTAGTCTTGTTTATTAACAGTCTTTGCAGCACAACAACAAAAAAACAAAATTACTTTGTAAACTAGGAGGAAAATGTCATATAAATTAAAAGATGTAGTGTGGTCCCTGCTATAACAATTGCATGTTGTCTTATTTTCTGATGGAAAAGTTCAGTAAGGTACAACATCACACGAAATGAGAATTTTGTCTAACCTTTTCAACTCAGAGACAAAAAAGACTACTTTCTGTTCAACTGTGGCATTTTCATAAGATTATCAATGTACCAAATACTTCAATTTCTAAAAATCATCATTTGGCATCAAAAATGCCATTGGTATAAAAAGTTATCATTGGCATAAGTATTTGCTCTTATTTGATAGTCTTTTCAGAACTTTTTGGAAGAAATTTTAACCCACAATTTTTGTAGGTATAGAAGTTGGTTTGAAGTTTTTCTTCTATTTGCTCATTGGAGGTGGTGGGGGTTTCCTTTGAAAGGAAGGTACTTACACATTACAGTTGCTGTTGGGGGTCCTTCGAAAGCAAGGTACTTACACATTACAATTTCTGTTGGGGGCGTCTTTGAAAGCAAGCAAGGAATTTAACATTACAGTTGTTGTTGGAAGCCCCTGTTAAAGCAAGGTAGTTGTACATTACAATTGGTGTTTGGGGCCCCTGCAAAAGCATAGTAACCTACTTCCACATTACAGTTGCTGTTGGTGGCCCTTTTGAAAAAAGGTAGCCTACTTAGTACTTGCACATTGCAATTGTTGCTGGGGGCTTCTTTGAAAGCAAAGTACTTACACATTAAAATTGCTGTTGGGAGCCTCTTTGAAAGCAAGGAACTTTACATTACAGTTGCTGTTGGAGGCCCCTGTGAAAGTAAGGTACTTACACATTGCAGTTACTGTTGGGGGCCCCTTTGAAAGCAAGGTACTTACACATTACAATTGCTGTTGCGCCCTTTTAAAAGCAAGGTGCTTACACACTGCAATTGCTGTTGCGGGCCCCTTTGAAAGCAAAGTACTTACACATTACAGTTTTTTCAGGGGCCCCTTTGAAAGTAAAGTACCTGCACATTACAGTTCTTGTAGAGTACTTACTAATGATCTGCTTTGTAGTGCATTATATGCATGAATAATGAGTTTTTTACAAAAAATCATGAAAATGCATGCGCATAACACCTCAAGGGGTGCCCCCAAAAAGGGGGGGGGGCCCGAGGCAAGTGCCTCGCTCGCCTCCCCTTAAACACACCACTGTATACAACATACAAGTGCCTTCAGTAAGCGCGCACGAAACAACTGACGCTCACTGCCACTCATGTAGAAGATGCACTGGTTTCCCTGAGGGCGCATGTGGACGATTAGTCTACATTGCAAGCACTAATTGCTATGCACGCACGATGATAACCACAAAACATCACAAATTCTATCTTACGGGATACCTAGGTTTTCCCGCGTTTAGAGTATTCATTCTGAGAACACTGGCATTTTATAACAAAGACTATTCAAGGCGCGCCTGAACCTACAATGACGAGAATCAGATGCACCCGTTTGTGTTCGAATTTCAGCTCAGCTAACACATGAAGCAAATATAGTTTTCATCATGGTTTTATTGATTTAAATTCCATCACTGTATCAATTTCACTGCGGCATTAACATCAATGCGACATTACTGTAATAATTATTATGTGCTACTGCTTCTATTACCATTACTAACCAAAGCACTCCTGTTTATAACCAAGGGTTATAACACGACTTCAATAGTTTCAACACAGGGAAGAAGTAACCAAAGCCACCAGTATTTTTGACAGGGAATAAGACAGGTATTTAAACCATGATTCCCATGCTTAGATTCCGTTGGGAATCTCTTCTTACCTGGTGGGTTAAGGTTGCTTATCAGGCAGTGGCCTGAGACATACGTTTTTATGTTGTTCGTTGTTGGCCCTTTATAACTACAGTAGTCTTGTAGTGCCACGACTGAGTTTTTGTACAATGTCAGTTTGCATTTGACTCGGTTTGTTTTGTGTTACCTGCAGCTCTCCCGCACACCATGCGCCTGGTAAGAAGGCTACAGTACCAATTTACAAGATCTTGGTAAGACCTGGCCGCGAACTCTCGACCTGCCAGCACTGAAGTGGACGCACTTACCATGAGACACACTTTGTTTGTTTGATATGGTGGTTTGTTGTTGGCGCTTCACAACTGCAATGGTCTTGTAGCGCCACGACTGAGTTGGTGCTTTTTCTGGTTTCATTTCACTCGGTTTATTTTTGTATTCTGGGTGTGTTCCCTCCAGCTCTTCCGCACACTGTGCGCCTGCTAAGAAGGCTACAGTACCAACTTACAAGGGCTTGGTAAGACCCGGCCGAGAACTCTCGACCAGAGATGAGCGGACTGTGAAATTTTTCAGTCCGAGACCAGTACTGATCCGATAAAATTGAATCCGATCCAATCCTGATCCGCAAAATTTTGAAAATCATCAATCCGACCCAGTCTTGATCCGCACAGGCAAAAAGAGATATTTTTATTTTGCCTCATGAGGCTAAAGCACAACTGGAGCTATTTCGCTTTTAGCCAAATACGATTGGTTGAAGGCAAAATAGTTGTAGCAGTGCTTTTGCCTCATGAGGCAAAACAGACACAGCGTTTTGGCATTTCCAAAATTTAACAAGGCACTGTCTATTTTCGCCATGCCAAAAAATTTGATGAATAAACAACGTCTTCTCAGAAGTTGGGAAATCCCTTTCTGCAAAAATAATGCCACCCCCTGTTACCTACACGCATTTCCTGAAAAATATAAATTCAAAGAACTCATTATTTCTAGCTCCTACTGATGCATATGAAACCCAACGTCTCATTAAGAACCTTAAAACACAATCTAATGGTTCTCCCAATGACATTGCATCCAAATGTTTGAAAATAGCTAGTGGCATTGTGTCAGAATGGTTGTCCTGTACATAACAAAATTGTTTTGTCTATGGTTAGACTTCAAGATTGTTATGCTTTAGGTATAATATAGCTAATACATGGGTTCGCTTTAGCAGTTGCACCAAGGGGGATATTCATAAGTCTACGCTTATTTGATCTCCCTATGACTTCTGACAACTTCCTCATTGAGCACATAAAAACTCATAACAAATAATGTTTGTTCAAATATATTTTATTGTTCAAGACAACATTGTCACATTTTCAGATAAGAACACTTACCAATTTAGAATCTTCCACAGTTTACACAAGTTCTCTCGAATCAATCCAACAGACACAAAGTATATTTTCTAAGGTGTATCTGCAATCAGCAACAGAATTTTAAACAGTTATAGCAATTTATCTATTTAGGTAGATTATCTCTATTGGGAGTAGGACTTATATTAAATCGCCTGGCCATGGTTGGCATTTCTTGTTTCATGATTTTACCTCAGTCAGGAAGCTGTGATTCAGTATTTTAATACCTCAGCTGTTTCCTGGTTTGCCAGGTAAGCAAAGTCTATTGACTTGCAAACATTTGACAGTGATTTTAACATGTTTGTCAACAAGAATATTTAGCATGCTAATATTATGTGATATAACGTTATCATTACAAAGTTGATTTGCAGTTTATAGTGACAAAGTCTCATTAGGACAAGTATTTTAAGACATGTCCAAATTTGTCATCTAGAACTTATGGTTCAGTATGACAGGGATTTATTGGGACAAGCCGTTTACGTTTCAGTTTGTCAGGGGTTAACCCGGACAAGCCGTTTTATGAAACAGAGTGACAGAGTTTCGCTGGGACAAGCCACTCGTTTTTAACTAAAAACGAATCTAACTTCATTTTTAGGGTGAAGACTCAAGCTGTAAACACCGTCTGTGCACCACAGAGGGAATTCACAGCACTCACAATACTCCTTCNGAGCCTCAGGGTACTGCAAAGCAGAGCTTCGTTTTTACTTCTGCTNCACAAACCAAAGTGGGTTGATACAGCCGAAGGAGAGCGGAGCCGTCAGGAAAGGACAAGCCTTTCAGGTGATCTAGCACAGAGGTGACGAACACGTGGCCCGTGGGCCACAAATGGCCCGTGAAAGAATTTTGTGTGGCCCGCGAAGCATTTGGTTGAGACCACGGCAGTCTTGAAGTTTCTTTGACCCGCTTCTACTCTTTGCGATGCGATATTGAATAACGCGTATATCATGCAGGAATCGTAGAAACTGTTGT
>JGI24158J21664_10005092_pt1 | contig 17097 bp, 17 predicted proteins | sample Ectturendosymbi3_FD_21664 | JGI IMG/M metagenome (IMG submission 21664)
TGAAATCGATTNTCTATTAAAAATTTGCTGATCGATTCCTTGCTTACACCCATCGTGGAAAGTACATACTTGAATAGAGATATGTGCAAGTTTGAATCATCACAAAAAGACAAAAGCAGATGGCAGTTGACTGATTCCTCGAAAGCATACAGAAACACTAGTGCTTTTAAGTGTCAACAACACAAGTAATACTTTGATGCCACGTCACAAAGCACTGAATACCATTCCCCTTCAAAATATTTGGATAATATTGTTATATTCACATCAACTGGATAACAGCCTAAACATATGTCCAGTTTTCAAAAGTTCAATTTCATAACATCGCCTATGTAGAAAATGCTCTAAGACTTATTGGATAAACAAGTGCTTTAAATCCTGAAGTTTACCAATGGGTGCTTACAATAAAGCTATATAAAATTTAACACTGAAGATGGCCAAAATTGTACAATAGCTTGCTTGAATATAACAACATTTTTATAGATTATATGACTTGTCTCAGATTCTCTCAGTCAAACTTATTCTGATCTTTCAACTTTCTGAAGGTGCGTGAGGCTGCTGTTAATTAATATAGATAAAGGCTGGGCTGGGCTGTTGTCAGTCAGTTTCCCACCACTAGATATGCACCCAGGCAAATTGGTGTCATTGCCAAAATGACAGCGTGTATTCACATTGTGTCAGTTTCCAACAAAGATGCTTTTCACCTTTTCAGATCATTTGCATGGGATTCTTGTTAGTAAGGAAATTAGCATGTTTGATAAGATGTTTTTCTGTCATAGTGGTACCTCTGTTGCAAAAAAACAAGGGAAAAATAACATGATGCACTTACCACAGAAAAAAACAGAACAAGTAATTTGCAAAAAGTCTGGGCTCTGTGAACTTTTGCTGAGATATTTCTGAAATGACTTGAATGAAGTCTTCCTGTCAGTCATTCACCCAATATTTTCAACTATTTAGCATGCACTCAACAAATCAGTTTCAAATCTATAGTGTTATGGTGCAACTTCTTCAAACTTCCGGCAATTACAACGAAATCGTGTCCTTGCTTTCATTCTGTTTACATTGCACTTGCATAATTTATTTTTAGTTTTTGCATCAGACTCATGGTCCATATCCCAAGGGTACTTGAATAGCACAGTAACACGAAAATGGTTAGTCATCGTATAGTACAGTGCAAATGTTAATTGATAAGCACATACAACACAGGGAGATGGCAAACACTGAAACAACACTTCAGCTATAATTGGCTGCATTCACTCAGCATCAAATAGTAATCCAGCAGTGGCAAGAAAACTGAAGAGATTTTAACACCAGGTTGTGAATTAAATGGCAAAATCATCAGATGAGGATGCTCATATAAACGTGTGCATTGTTTTGATCACAGTTTCAAATGATTTTGCAAATTATTTTTTAGAGAAAGCAAAAATCATGAGGCGCTATGAAGCACACAGAAGGTTTAAACTGCTATGTATAGGTAATGCTGGAGAAAACAGACACCACGACAATGCACCAGTAACTACTCCAATTGGTCACCATTCATACATGAGCATTAAATAATGGAGGAAAAATGAAAATTTGTATAAAGCATCAGACTTTTGCAGTGATCAAACTAAAGAGTTTGATGAAGATTTACATCGGCAAACAAAGCCATAGAGACACTTTCCAAGCCAAGCATCAAAGGTCTTGAGAAAATGGTTAACCTGGTGCATGGGCAATTGCATTTCTGTTTATGTAATGCATAATTTGGTAAGCATTATTGCAAGCAATTGCATGTGTTAATTACTTACTTGAAAACATTTTCTTATAACTTGATAAAGTAATTTTGCCATTACTTGTACAGTAGAATTTGCCTGATTCGCCACCTCAAGGGGATTAGAAAATAGTGACGAATTATGCAAACAGGTGAAAACTCTATCATAGAAGCTCGTATACTTTATCATAGTAACTCGTATACATAGTGCTCTTATTTGCAGAAAAAACAAGTTGATGACGTTATGGTTGAATACAACAATTAATTCCTCTATTCTATCTGGACTCCTCCATTTAATCTAGCACCTTTTAAATCTTTAACAAACTGCAAAGACTTCCCGCGTTCTCTCAATGGGGAGTCGGGTCATGCTTCACACCTCGTGTATAAATTCGATAAACAAATTGCAAGGTGCAACAATTCTCAGATAAAGATCCTTAATTTGTTTGAATTCCCACACGTACTGGCTGCTTAGACATCAAAAGCCAAACTGCAAATGACGCATTAGTCGAACAAAACGCTTCTAAGGGATAGAAAGAGGTGACGAATTGAGCAAATTGAAATGTACACAAAAGATAGGAATTCTGACAGGACCGACAAAAAAGTACGAATTCAGTGAATTGACAAATTAAACGATGACGAATTAGACAATTTCTATTGTAATTTGCATTTAGAAAAGTTAAGATTTTAGAAGCCGCATCTCTTGCTATAAACACAATATTATACATGACAATGACATGCATCATCACACATAAGATAACCCATTGAGTTGATAGTTGAATAGACTTCTTACCTGTGCAGAGCGCATTGAGTCAAGTGTTGATCATTATCGTGATGATGATTTGGAGCTGGAAGCTCATTCCATTAAAATGAATTGCGGCCAACAGGTGTGAATTTTGTCTGAACTGCCCATCATGTATATTACAAATTACAATGATTTTGATGTGCTTTGCTAGCATGTTTTTAAGTCTAAATGTTGATTTTGCTTGAATCACTATAAGTTATTTAAGTTTATCTGACAGAAATTACTTGTTACTTAAACACTAAATTTTTGTTGCTTGAACCAACCCTAGTAAGTGCTTCATACTAATATGCGTGTATTTTCTCCACAATTGGCAAGCATACATGGGCATGCAATAGGCATGACACAAAGTGTTTTTTACTGCAGCTGAGCAAATGTGCCTCTTAGATTATTTGCTGCACAGTACAGCGATTTCACTTGTCTATGTATGTCATTGTCATCCTTCAGTGAGGCAATTAAAAATAGACCAAGATATTTGACTTGGTCATAAAATTTTACATGTACACCACTTATAAAAACATTTGATGGAGCAGGATGTTTATATATTTTGAGGCAAAAAGATACACCGATTGTTTTCTTGCAATCAAAAGCGATTTTGTGTTCAGCACCATAGTCACCACAAATATTCAGAAGACGTTGAAGTCCACAAATGCTAGGGCCTAACACACACATGTTATAAGCAAACATTAAGAATTATCACAGTTGCATGTACCACAGTGCAACCCACTCTTGCTAACCCCAGCTGGATTAGGGGTTCATCAAGGTAAACAGCTAATAAATATGCACTCAGAACTCCCTCTTGCCTTACCCAATGGTTTCATTATAGGGAGATGCAAAGTTTGTGCCCCAGTTCACTTGCATGGTTTGTTGTCTATGTCAATTCACCAGCAGTCTTACTATGCCCATGGATACACTGCGCTTAATTAGTTTTGCAAACAGCAGCTTGTTGTTAGTTCTGTCAAATGCCTTAGATGCATCCAAGAAAGTTGCAACACTGTGGTATCCTTGTTTACATAATTCACAGTTTGAATGAAATTGAACTTCCAGTGAACAAGATAGGCTGTTTGCCACCATGTAGGCTACAATATTTCAGTAAAACACAGCATACACCTGTACATTTTGTATTATTCCTGTGTTGCATACACTATGTACTTGAATGATATACATGTAATAATTACTTTGCGTTCTTCATAAATGTGGTTGATTACCCATTGTTATTCAGCAATGTTTATTGAAAAAACGTGCTACCACATTATCTAAAAATTATTAAAAGTAAGCATGAAGTAAAATTTCAATAATTACAAAATATCCTGGAAAACTTTTTAAGAATAAGTTTTTGCTCAAGTTTTTATTGGGAACCAGGTTAAAATCCAAGTCTTTTGATACTTTGAATGACTTGCTGGGGTTTCAGGTTCAAAAGTTGTGGCCTAATACTTCCATCTAGCGGCTAGGCCCTAGGACAGGTAACATGAGCCAAAATGGCCAAAAAACTACCTCACTTATGACATCACTCACAAAAAACACGAAACCCAAAGTCACCAAAAGTTTTTTTTCATTGCAGACTCGAAAACTTACCAAGTCTTTTGAGGGTTTGAACAGCTTTCTAGCACAATTGACTGGCGAGTTATGGAGTTGCAAACTGGCATGAAAATAGCGGCACATGCGGGAATTTTAGGTATGATATATTCGTACACTGGCAGCAAACATGTTAAGCAGGCTGAGAACCAGGCAATAGGCATCCAAACATGTATTACGGAAAATAATTCTCAGTCGATGTCATGAGACATGCATGACAATGGAATTCTGTTTGCAGTTCAGTAGGCGCATTATTTACTTTGCGCTTGCAGACTAACTGCAGCCCACTACTTCCTACAAGGGTTTGATGCAACCAATTTTAGTGAACACAACAAAAACCAAACTGAGTAAAATAAAATGATGATATTTCACGATTTGACTACTTCCATTGTAACCGCATTAAATAATTAAATCAATGCACCTGGTTTATGTACACCAGGGGTGCACAATCTGCGGCCGTGCGGCCCCATGTGGTCTTCGATAAAAATTGATGTGGTCAAGCACATGATTATGTACTTTAAAATATAGAAGTTATGGTGGCAGTGCATTATTAAAAACTCTTTGGCTGCTGTATGAGTATACAGTACTTAGTAGAAAGAAGGCCAAACACACATGTGGAAGCAGGGTAGGCTCAGTGTGTGAAAGCAGAACAGAAACAATGCAAAATATAAAATATTTTGAACTCACTGGTGGCTGTAATTCATAAAAGTAAATGTAATGCGGCTGGCAATAGTAAAAGGGTTGTGCAGTCCTGATGTACACCAATAAAAAGAACACAAAATATGTAATACATATTTTTTATATTCCGCTGAAAAAAGTGGCAAACACAGTATATTTTTAGAATTTGTACATTTCTAAATTCAAAGAATGTAGGAGTGAAGATACATTTAGTGGTACCCCAGATCTGATCTGGTTCTGTCTCTGTTAAACAAGGTTGGCCAGAATTGCCTCTATGCAGACACGATTGATTTTGCTCCATTTCTCCATCTGGCTCATTTAAGGGAATCTTCCTTTCACAACACAGTCCTTCTAATCTCCTCTTCTACTTGCCTTTTCCTTGTCTTCCATGGTCGTTCCCATTTTCTCTGACCCTCCAGTATGAAACTCAGCACATTTCTTAGAGCATCTACCTTATCTCTCTTCAAAACATGTCTGTGCCATCGCATCCTATGTGCTTTTGCCAAATTTTCCACTGTTTCTCTTGATGCCAATATGTTCATCAGTTCAGCAGTGTTACATGAAATCAATTTCCTGTTTTAAAAATTTCCTGATGGATTCAAATCCTTCATCTTGTAAACTAGTTATAATAGCTAAACTCACTGTCTACATCAATACAAATAAAACTCTCAAAGTATGTTATAAACAAGATAAACATGTTGAAATTAACAGGATCTCACCTATCAGTTGCAAAGAGACCAACAGCACATATCTAAAAAGTTTTACCATTTCAAAAACAAACGTCAAAACCAGTAGTTTTACCAAGTTGTGACAGTTTTCCATTTCCATGAAACATATTTTCAGTAGAAAAATGAGGAGCAGTTTCTCTTGCATTCACAAAAGTTGCTCTTCCAGTTTTTGCTTCATAATAAATCATGAAGAATCCACCACCTATTCCACAACTGAATTCCATACAAGACACAATAGGTTACAAAAAATTCTATATACTGTTAGACAGCAAATAACTTTTAAACAACCTTAGAAAATCATATGATGACAATCTAGGATTAATTCTGTAAACAAAGCAGGGTAACCTTATTTTTATTTCAAAATTGCTGACAATAATTGAACAATGCAATGCATTTTGAACTAGAAATGACACACCTTAAGAGTAAAAATGATTAAAAAATTTTTTGCCATTTAAAAGCTACATTTGGTGCAAGCTTTTCGGGAATCAGTCGACTTGGCTCTGTTTTCATGATATTGTGATGATCAGGCACAAATATGTTTTCAAGTTGGTGCAAATTTGTGACTGATTTCAAAACTTTAGTTTTCTGAGGGCATGCAAGCATAAGAAAAATAACTACAAGGTCAAGTAAGTTTCAGGTGCCAGTTTCACTGCATACTAAGCTAGACCTCATACTAATAATGAAGTGGTATCCATATATTTTCAATCATAATCAACAAACAATTACTGCAAAAAAGCAAAAGAATGTCACATAACATTTAATGTTGGTCCTTTGACCATGGATACGTTTGGAAAAAAGAACCTTTCTGTGACAAAATTTCATCATATATTCATCTGTAAACAGCAAAAGTTGATTGACTTGTTCAGCCATATGCATAAAATCATAATTTAGCCAGTATTTATCAAGTGGTCCAGAGGCTCACACAACACAGCAAAAGGATCTCTTGGGATTTCACATGCTGGTCGATTTCAGCTTGCTGATTTCAACCAATCTGTTTTTCAAGAGCAGAACAATGTATATGAAATTATTTTCTCTTTTACACTAGACTGACATAAATCTATCTGAAAATGTTTTAAATTTCAATGCAGAAAATGTTCATGCAACATGAGTAACTTGTCCATAGTTTCATTTCATATTTTACATCAGTGAACTAGTTGATCAACTGAACGTAACCAAAAAAAGTGTTGCTACAACTATTGAACCATAGTAGATCATCATTTGCTTGAGGTCTATCCAATGAAAAATGGTAAGTTCACAAAAACCAGTGGCATATGGTGGTCATTGTCACTGGGTGTTTTTTGGGGGTTTGGATGCAATAACATCAACCCTGCATTGTGATGTTTGTGGCATCACAAACATCTTTTCTTTTGTATTTTGGTCAAAAATAGGGGTTTTGAGCCATAGTTTTGGGACCAGAAATCCTAGAAACGCGGGCCGTATGTTGTGCAGGCCTGATGTACAGTTTCCATGTCCTTGCTCAGTACCCCTTCCACTATCTGCCAATCTCCAACAGCATGCATGATTGCTAGATCACCAGCATATGCATACTTTCTGGAGACGATGGTTGGCAGGTCAGAGATGTAGATGTTGAGAAGGGATGCCAGGGCAGATCCCTGTGGGACGCCATTCTTGACACTTTGAGAGCTGGTGTATGATATATTCGTACTTCGATTTCGGCCTAAAAAACAGTAGTTTTCGGTTGCCTTACCAACGCCATTGCTCTAGAGAGATGTTCAAGGGCTCAAACAGATCGGCTAGTGTTCTAATCTACACTCGAAAAAAAAATTTTTGGTTGGTGGGTGCGGAATTTTTGTGAGTGACATCATAAGTGAAGTAGTTTTGGGATCATTTTGGCTCATGTTGCTTGGCCAAGGGCCCAACCGCTAGGCCAAAGTGTTTCGCTGAAGTTTTTATTGGAAATTAAGCCCAAGTCTGAGTCTTTTGAGCCTTTGATTAACTTTCTAGAGTTTCTGGGTCAAAAGTTATGACCTCAAATAAACAAATTAATTAATTAGCTAATTAGTCTAATATTTTTACTACTTTAGATCATAACTTTTGAACCTGAACCGCCAGCAGGTCATCCAAAGTATCAAAAGACTGTGGCTTAGATTCCAACAAAAACCTCAGCGAAATGCTACCATCTAACAGTTGGTGCCCAGAGCCAGGTAAAGTGGGCCAAGGTGGCCTAAAAGTTCTCCACTTATGACGTCACTCACGAAAAATCCGTATCCCCAACCAAAAAATTTTTTTCGAGTGGAGACTAGAAGACTTGCTGCATCTCTTGACGCTTTGTCCAGGTCCGTAGCACTTACAGAACGGGAGAAATTCCCACACAAAGCCACGTGCGTTTCTGTGTTTTTTTCCGAAAATCCCCAAAAGATGTTGGGCGTCAAAGTGTTGAGGCGTCGTAACCTGCTCCGTTTGCCATTTCTGTGGGTGAAGCTGTGACTGCTACTATCTCCATGATCATGCAGACCAAGTGACTATCAGGGAGCAATTGCAGCAGCTTGCAGGTGAGCCACGATGGCATAGTGTCGTACGCTGCTGTGAGATCGACTAAAACAGCTCCAGCCTTCTTAGCTGAAAAGTTATCCTCGTTGTCTTGTGTCAGTAGGGTGACCTGATCTGTGGTCGACCTCCTATGTCGAAAGCCCACCTGCTCCAGTGGGAGCAATGGGTCAATGATTGGTTCGACCCAGGCGTAGATGAGTGATTCGAGGATTTTGAAGGGGACATACAGCAGAGATATAGGGCAGTAGCTCTTTTGTTCCACCAGTGGCTTTTCTGGCTTAGGGATCGCAACAACTAGTGCTCTTCTCCAGATCTTTGGCATTTTGAGTTGGTGCACAAATATACTGAGGAAGTCGCAAAACCAAGATTTGAGAGTCGACCTGGCGTTGAGTATAAACTCTAGGAAGACGGAATCCAGTCCCAGAGACTTCCCTGCCCTTAGGAGCCTGAGGGCAGCAGCAAGCAACTCCGGCCTATAAGGGTCTGGTGTTGGGACCTCCCATACGTCGGTCAGCTTCTTGTTGATAACCTTGGTAGACTCGTGGCCCCAGGTCCTGTGTGCATCGTTCTTCACAAGTTGTGAGGTGATTTGTGAGGAGAGTTCACCAAGACGGGGCAAAGGCGAGAGGAGCGTCCAGACCTTCTAGTGAGTTTGTTGATGGTCCATGCCTTGCAGCTAGAGTGGAAGAAGTTGATGAAGTTGACAGTTTCCTCCCAATGCTCCTGTTTCTTCTGTTTCAGCCAAAAAAGTAGGGACATGGTGGCTCTATCAGAGTAAGTCCCCACTGGTACTCGTATGAAGGAGCGATAGAGGGTATCGCACTCTTTGTCTCATCATGGCACATAGTTCTTGTGACAGCCACGTGGGATACATTGTTTGGCCGTGGATAGCAGGCTCACGCGAAATTCCTGGTATATCCTCTCAATATTTAATGTGTCCAGAGGTGGGGAGGTTTTACACCAATGTCTGAAGGTTTTACACCAAACCCTCCGTGAGGATTTGGTGTAAAATCCTATTTTTGATGGATCCCTTAAAAATACTGACCCAATCAAAAACCATGCACAAAATTTTAAGCATAATTTAACCAAAACTCACAATATATATTTTTAATTTTATCAATGTTTGTTTTACACCTTTGACTGTGAAACCTTAAGACAGATTTGTCATATGTTTTGTCTTGTTTTCTAATGTTAAGGCTGACCTGACACTACAAACATTCTAAGCCATCAGTAAAATCCAGATGGACAACAGCAGTACATATTTGAACAAACTTAACACTGACCTGTGCATGTTGTGAACACAAGCACATAACATTGTAGCAATAGCAGAATCTACAGCTGATCCACCATTTTGCAATATTTGTTTTCCAATTGTCGAACACGGCTTGGCATCACTGGCAATAGCAGCATTTGCAAATATGCCCTTGTGTGACATTTCAGCATAGTACTTTGAAGAACCTGCAGTTTCAGAGCTAACCTCTTTACGAGGCAGTCCCAGGTAAAATCCAAGAAACAGAACAACTCCAACCAAACACCCAGAAGCAAAGCCCAGTGTGAATGACTTGCAACTTAATACCTGAAAAAATCACGAAAATAAAAGGATGTGGAATCAAAATTCATGCTTTTACTGTTAGCCACACATCAGCACTTTTAAAATTTATGGTGACACTTACCACCAATCAAAATAAATCAATGTTCTTTATTTTTTGTCACATTTATCTCCAGCTTAGGTATGTTTACTTCACAAATATAGAAAAGTCACATGCAGTGGAAACTTTTCACTGGCAAATGCCTTTATACAAAAAATTTGTTGAATAGTCATTTATAACTGTTACTCAAAAATCGTATTCCAAATAGTTGAGCTTGCAATATCTTTCTTTAAACTTACATTTTTATAGCTATGAAAAGCATACTTTGAGGTTAATTAATTAATGAATAATAATTGTGTTAATTATCTGATGACTATTTTTCATGCAAAATTGCCATAATTGTCACAGGTACTGGTGATCCAGAGCATCAAAATATCCCTCAGATATAATAAGCATTAATGCTGCCTGTGTTTATGAAGATCTGCAACAATTAAAGATAAGGACAAAACCAGTAAATGCTGAAAAGGAGGAAACACAACAAGTACTAAAAGAGTCCAAAATAGAAATAAGTGAAAATGAATCAGTTAACAAAAGAGCTTACAGCAATGGTGCAACCAATACCACTGCTAAATACCTTTCCATAGAAAACTAATAAAAGAATCCAAAAGTGAAGCCGAAGGTGACACTATAAATCAGACAAAGATCAATAAAACATAATATGGAGAAACTGAAAGAAAAAACCTGCTTTTCATGGCAGGCCTACAAGATGACACACTTGGAAAACTTCACATCTTCTCACAGCAGCAAAAAACAGAACCTAGCAATAGACAGTGGACACAATCAAACCTGCAAAGTATCTAGTGAAAGCAAGATGCAGAAAAAGGAAAAGGTAGATGGTGATTACAAGACAATAATAATCATCAAGAAAACCATGCCAATAATTGACAAAAGCCCCAAACTTGTGGCAACTTAGAAATCAATGGTACTTTTATCCTATACCTGAGACCAGAAACACTAAACAACCAGTGGTACAATTTGTGACAGAACAGTATACTGTAGATAACACAGTCCTGTGTGCAAAGCTAATGACACAACACTTACACCGTTGCAGTTTTCCTGAAGGAAGCTCTAAACGTACACAAATTACAGTATGGCATATTGGTGTAAAAGTTCTTGTTTGGCAGGTCCCTCAGCAACACTGGTAGCTGGAAAACAAATCACTCAATAAAAATAACAATAATAGCAGAAGAAAGTCAAAGCTTGTCTGTGGCTACCTACAGTTTAAGACTTAGTATCATCAAGAAATATATACTCTATAAGATCTTAAAGTGTCTGATTCTTTGCTGAGAAAGGACTTCTTTCCATAGACATTTTTAGTATCATCATTGCTTGACACTGAACAACTTTGTGATCTATATCAGATTGTTTTTCTCCAAGAAACTTGACTGGCCAAGCAGTCAAGCTGATGAACATCAGTCACTTGGCATGTGGACCAACTGAACTGGATTAGAACATGATACAACAAATATTAGTCCCTATGGTGGGACTCTTATGGAGCAAACAGCTGAATTAGAAAAGGAAAAAATTATGGACCAAAACAGAAATATCATTGATTTGAAGGTATGTCAAAATTTAACCACTCTCTATGCGAATATATAAATGCCTTAATGCTGTGAAACTAATTTTGATGACTGCTTTATCTAACTAAGAAAGATTTCAACACTGTGTGATGAAATTGATAGCACAACCAACCTGATGAGATTATGTTTTCAACTGATCTTTTAACTTACACGCAAATGTTGCTCATGTAACATGCAGTATCATTGGATTATTAGGTCTCTTCCACACTGTTCATGATTCCACACAGAAAATTGAACCATACAAGTTCATTAGGAAATTTCTCTTTGCCTCGTGAGGCAAACACGATTGATGGAAGTGGTCACATGACTGCTACGTAGGTTTTGTCATGACAAACAGACAGCAGATTCAGACTTCTTTCAAATAATGGTAGGATGAACAAGTAATAAAAGAGTGATCTCAGTAGTGATCTGTGCAACATTCTAGGGTTTATGGTATGCTTTTCTTAGAGTTGCAGTTTCAGGTTTACAGTTTTCAGTTTAGGATTTTAGGTTTCAGGGTTCTTCTGAAAATGAAGCTTTCGCCTACACTTCACGCAATACAGACCCGAAGTACTCGAAGACTTGCCGAGTCTTTTGAGTGCTTGAACAGCTCTGTACAGCAATAGGCTGAGTTATGCTGTTGCTAAGACACATGCCTGATTTCAGCTGAAATCGTCTGGCAGCTAAGGTGTTAAACACAAACTGAAATGGGTCTTGTTTTTCACTGTTAATTATTAGTCTTGCTTTTCCTGCTGTTTTGCTACCTTCCGCATCATTACTCTTCCTATTTTTTCTGCTGACTTTACATAGGCATATATGAACCTGACATTTCATCAAATTTTATTCCCAGTTGGTTTTCAATCACTGGTAAGCCGCACCACCATGCTTAAATCGTTTACTTGTTCCAGAGGATCAAACAAAAAATTAAGCAGCATACCTACTTTACAGATATAAACAGCAGTATTTCCATCTTTTGACTAAAAAAACTCTGCGTACTGCATATAGCAGGCCATAATAATAAATTTTATAATATAATAGCAGTCAAATAAAGATGTTTCATTGTTCATGTCACATTTCATTAGTGGTGGAATATATAATGGGTTTCAAACATTGATTCTGTTAGCACTTGTGTGGATCCCCTCCTAAGATGCGAGATCCTTTTTGATAAAAACAGTCTTTTCAGTTACAGTGACCAGTTTGTCTGTCAGTTGGTCTGAGCATGTTTGCTTCATGTTGTTTTACTTTTTGTTCTTATTTGTTTAGATATCATGTTTCAGATAATTAAAGCCGAATTAAAGCAGTGGCTTAACGGTCATACCAATAGCATGTGTGCTTGTCAAGTTATTAGCATTCAATATTTATGTCACACATGAGTGATTTTGATAACTACCCATTTTCTTTATCCCAACATTGGGGTAAGCGCATGTATTTTTTAAAATTTTTCTTCACAAGTGAAGATAAGATACTTGAGACAACCTCTTTTCAAGTTTTTACAACAATTAAATGATTACAGTAAAAATGATTTAGTTTTAACATTAGTTGATGATGTTCTGATCAGTTTTTACGCTTCATTTACCAGAAAATGTAGCCATTTTGTATGGTTGATAACTTTGCGAAACCTTAACCAATTTAAAAAAAATTTGTTTGCTGGAATCAGCATGAAAAGTTCTATCTTCTTATTAAATTTGAGAAAATGTAAGATGGTGGGTTGAATTTTCCATTTTTTTGATTCATTTGACATGAATGACCCATAACTGTAAATACATTAAGGTCACAAACAACAAGATCCAGTGGTGGCACTTGGAAGTTGCGCCGTTTTCTTGCCAGATACAGTACTATCGTTCCGGTACAGAAAACAGTGTGCTGGATACTCTAACAGGTGCTTTTTGTTCTGCTGTTTCTACCAGTATCTTGGACAAACCAAATTGTGGTGTATGTCACCCTGGCATGACCCAGTTGGTGCATTTCGTAAAATCAAAAATTTACCATTCTCTCTTGAGGAAGTGAAACACGTGCGTTTTGTCATGTGAAATCTGTGCAGAAATATAGTCACAGTTCTATGTGCTGGAAAAATGGACATTAATGAAAGCAACAAAACCTTTCAAATGTTTAAATCTTCATTTTGAAAGACTTTTACCTCCAGGCCACGTCATGTGTACATGTTTATAGTGGTTGATGAATATTCATGCTTTGTTCTGTTTTGCTTGTCCTCTAACTGTTGTCAAGTGCTTAGACTAGCTATTTTCCTTGTGTGGTATACCAAATTATGTTCATTTGGATTTAGGGCATACACTGAATTCTCGATAAGTTAAAGAGTATCTGATAAAGTGGAGTGTAGCTAGTAACTACTTTATACCTTACCACCCTATTGGTAATTTGCAAGAAGAACACTGTAACGGAATTCTATGGAAAGCTATCAGACTTGCATTAAAATTTCATAACTTGCATGTTGACTCATAGGAAGCTGTACTACTGTATGTGTTACATTCTATTCAATCTCTTCTGTGTGTTCGTACAAACACTACACTGCAAGAACTATTTTTTAGTTTTTATCTGTGGTCTCTGAACAGGAAATCATTACCTGCATGGCTGTCTAGGCCTGGTCTAGTGTTCGTGAGAAACCATGTATGCTCCCGTAAATATGATGATGTGGCGGAAGAAATGCAATTGTTGGAAGCAAATTCTATGTACGTTAATGTAAGGCATAAAGATGGAAGAAAGCAAAATGTTTCACTGTGCGACTTGGCACCGTGCCCAAGGGGAGACCATTCAGACAACGCCACCTTGCCAAACCCTGACAGGTTGGTTGATGAAATTCCTAAAGAGTCTGGATATCCGTCAGATCTCAAAAAATTGAGTGCTTTGGGTTCTCCACAGGTACTAAGCTCAACAAAATGGGTAGCAGTAATATTGAAAATGTCCTAAACAGTGTACCCCATTTGCTCAGACGTTTCACACGAAGCAATCAGGGCATACCTTCTACAAGATATGGCAATGTCCTTTCATTTTAGTGAGGTAGAATGTCGTGTGATTTGCTTTGATGTTGCGTGCATTCATAATTGACTGACAGCATATCAGATGATAGATTAGTAGTCTGGTGGTCTGTACCAGTTTGTCTGATTAGTAGTCTATACCAGTTTGTCTGTCAGTTGGTCTTAGTATGTGCTTCATGTCATTTTACTTTTTGTTCTGATTACTTTAGATGTCGTGTTTTAGTTAATTAAAGCAATGGCTTAACGGTCAAAGTTTTTGTAAGGTTACAACTAATTTTTTTGCTCTTATGTCAGCCTTTCAGACCAAGGTTCATAGCGTCTAATTTATCAAAATGAGAGCAACATGTTTTGTAAGCTTTTCTTGGTGAAATGACTTTTCTATGACTGCAAATATTATGTGCACCATTGAACAAATTAAGGAGTTAAATCTTTTATGACACCAATATTGTGTATGGCCTGGCACTGATGATTTACTTGCAGTTCAAGCCTACAATCTGAAAACTAAATGATCCACACAAATTGCACTATCACATTTCAAGAACGTCATTTTCATGAGTTCTATTGAAACCGAGCAATGTTGCCTTTGTAGAGTTCTACATTTAACCCAACAAAGTTTTTGTGTTGATTAGCCCACCTCATGAATAGGTCACAAGTTGTGACACTTATTGAAAAATATCCCATTGAAAATTAAAAAACAGCATAAAATGTGCTAAGAAATGTTCATCGCCAATGCCCAGGTGTCAGGTGATGTAACGATGAGCTGTTGATTGTTGCTAAGGATTGAACAAAAGGATAAGAATGATTATGCCTAGCCTTGACTATTCACCGTGATTTCATACTGGCCCTTTTTTATCAAATTTGGAGTGAAGGGTCAATATAAGCCTCCAACCACTGGAGCAGTAATGTTTTCTAGTCTGCGGTCAAATATCATCTCTGTCAGTTTTGTTCAAAGGACTTGGATGGGGGAAAGTGAAATGGCTTTGGGTGGAGAAAAAGGTGTACGGACTGGGAGAGAATTTCCTCCAAGTAAGTACAGACTGAGAGAGAATTTTCCCCAAGTAAAATCCTTGACTTCAAGACAAACACTGGGGTACATTAGCACAGTAGATTTGACCAACTTTTGAATAAGCATTTTATCAATGTGCTCACTCCACAACCACATCTCATAGTTTTTTAGGCCAACAGTCTAGGGGTTCTAAACACAAAAACTAAATAGAATTATAACTTTTAAAAATTTATTTAAAATTAAGAAAAACAGAGTTAGAACATTCAAACTACTTCAAAAATTAATTTTTAATCAAAAAACTGCTGCCCTTCAAAAGGTACCGCCCAGGGCCCAGACTCCTCCCCTCACCACACCACAGCAATACTTGCAACTGAACTATCTCAAATTCATTAATCAAACGAAAGTAGTGATTCACTGATTTTAAAAAACACTTCTACAGTGATAAAATGGAAGTGTTTATTTGCCTTGTGAGGCATAAGCATAGTTGGAGATATTTTGCCTTAGCCGAACATAGTTTGTTAAAGTGGGCACATGACTGCTAAGTAGCCTGCAACCATGTGATTCAGTGTATGGTTAGATTTAGCCACTTAAACAAAAAGCAGGTCATTCTTCTTGTATATAATATTAGGGTAAACATTAAATGATAGAATGATCTCAGTTTCTGAGGCTACAATTTCAGGTTTAGAGTTTTACGTTTAGCATTTTAGGTTCAGAGTTTTGGCTCTAACTCTTACGTTTAGGGTTTTTGTTGCAAACAAAGCTTCTGTCTACAATTCACCCAACACAAACAAAAAGCAGTAACACTTTGTTAGTACTGAGACCATGACAGCACCTTTCTGTGCATGTCAGAGTGAGCTGCTACAGACATCACGTCATTTAAGCATGCCATGCATTCCAAACTTGCCATGTGACCATTTCAACCAATTGTGTTTGGCTAAAGGCAAAATAGCTCCAGCAGAGCTTTTGCTTCATGAGGCAAAATAGACACTGCCTAAAATTTATCAAATTATCCGTTTGTGCCTCAGTGCTGATGTTTTCAATAATTAAAATTGCTAATAATGAATTATCGCAAAACTTTATTGCCATCGAAACTGAAAAAATTTCAGGTTATATACAGAATAAAACACCAAACAAACATCAAAACTCTTGATGCAAAACTTACTAAAATTACACATTTTAACATTATATACTTGACATTGCCATACCTTCCTTTCAGAATGGTGATGACTTGGTTTAGATAACAGAACAGATTCTTCTACTTCTAAAGTTTCCATTTCCACTACATTCGCTATTTTGAAATGCAACAAGCTGTGGTTACTGATAATCCGTAACTACTTTTGCTTCATCACTACAGGAAAACCACATCACCCAAAATAAACTGCAAAACAATTTAAAGTCATAAAAAGTTAAACCGTTCTGCATGCATGCTAACAACTATCAGGTCTATGATTTTGGCATGATTTTGCCTGTCATTCAAGATAAATTTTATACATCACAAAAATGTGAAGATATTTCTTGTCATTGCCATGCTCTAGCAATCAACCTAATAGCTGCAAACATATCATGATAATGAAAGTGCCTCATGGGCTTTATGCAACTTGCATTTATTTTTCTGATTTTTATTCGATACGATGAATGAATTCTAACAATCAAACTTTGTACAGAGAACAATATGGTGCACACCACAATGAACATCCTACGTACTGTATGTGTTTTTTCGATTATACAGGCCACTTCATACAATGCTTTTTGAAAACCAAAGTTACGTGAGCCGGCAGTCGTCTAGCCGGCAGTAAATAAAACGGATCCGGCAAAATATCGCTAAAAATGCGGGCTGGATGTGACGGCTGAC
>JGI24158J21664_10005093_pt1 | contig 17097 bp, 3 predicted proteins | sample Ectturendosymbi3_FD_21664 | JGI IMG/M metagenome (IMG submission 21664)
GATTTCCTATTAAAAATTTGCTGATCGATTCCTTGCTTACACCCATCGTGGAAAGTACATACTTGAATAGAGATATGTGCAAGCTTGAATCATCGCAAAAAAACAAAAGCAGATGGCAGTCGACTGATTCCTCGAAAGCATACAGAAACACTAGTGCTTTTAGGTATCAGCATTCGTTGGACATGGGACGAAATCTGCCTGGGCAACATAGAACTCGTTTCCAGAGCTGACTGATTCCCTTGTGACCCTCACCACCACACCAGTCAGTATTCAAGATGACACAATGCACTGCATTGAAAGGTTTGTCGCGCTCCTCCATGGCCGTACCAGCCATGTTCGGAAGTTAAAGAGGCCAGAGAGAAACTTTTCGCCAAGAGCAACTCCGTTGAGCGAATCCCACCTTCCTACGATGCTTTGGAATTACATGTGAAGAGATCAGTCTTCCAATATCCGTGCGCAGGCCTTGCTCATACAACCCATGATTCCGTCACCAACAAGCTGGGGCTGGCGGAACAGAGACAATGGGTCCCACGAACCGCTTTGGACTAGATTCAGGGGCGTAACGAGCTTAGATGGCGCCCGGGGCACGAAGCAAGTTTGGTGCCCCCCATATGTTCGAACCTAAGGCCTTTCGGAAGCAAATTTACTGTATTGAAGTACTTGTGACATTGTTGGGACTTTTCGGCGCTCCCGCACTCATTAGGCTACCCCCGCAATGATTTGGCGCCCACAAAATGATTCGGCACCCAGGGAATCGTGCCCCTTGCCCCCCTTCGTTATGCCCCTGACTACACTCCCTCAGGCTCCGAAAAGCTGCTTGGAACTAGCGTCATGTGGCTGCAAACAAGCCTGCAGACACCGTTGCAAACGCAAGAAGGCCAACCTAGAATGCACTCAACTTTGTGTTTGTGATTGGGAATGCTAGTAGACAGACCAGTAGACACTGACTTTGAAATCGATGTAACCTTCAGTGTGTCAATGTAAAGTAGCATTGCACAGGAACCAGTTGACGTCTTGATGTAGAGCTAAATTCATCTGTGCTCAAAAAGTGATATTGTGTTCAACAGATGTACTTGCTTGTGTACCATGTGTCCTTGCATGATTTAAGTAAACAGTAGCCGCATCAACACGTTTACTATTAACATAATTTCTCGTTCTCATTTTGAAAATACAATTAAGTGTGCAGTCTTTTCTTGCAATTTCTCTCAACTATACACTATATATTCTTTGTCCTACGCTGAAGTTAGCACTACAGTAGTAATACTAAGAACATAATGCAACTGTGGTGGTATTCAAATTTTGCAACAAAAGAAAAGTTTTTGCAAAAAACACACGTTAACTTTGCGAAAAAACAAACTTAACGTACAGGATTCGGAAGTATAACAAGAAAAAAAACTTGATTTTACTTTCTTATCAACGGTCATTCACTCATTAAAATATATCTCAAAAATGTGCGAAACTAAATCATTTCAAAAATGTATCTTTAGATAAAGGTCGTTTATTTTACCTTCCCATAGGCCAAAGTTGAAAATATTTGCTCACATTATTCAAAATACATAGGAGCTGAATATCACAAACGTTCAAATGTGAAAAAAATGTTTTACAGGAACCAGACAAAAAATACGCCAGCAGAGACCGCGATGGATAGTGGCACGTATGGTGAAATAGCGGCCGTGCTGAGAAATGGTCGCCGAACCTGACTAAGGACCAATCTCGTGTGACTCCATATCCAGAACTGTTTGGAATGCCTTAATATACATGTGTACCAATTTTGATGCTTTTATGAAAATGTGAACAATTCGTCAAAAATATCAGGCTATGCGGCTGGAAGTTCATTGTTTCCTTCTTGAAGTTTGTACGCGAGATCAAGCGCTTTTGTGCTGTGCGCGCGCGCGTGTGAAGCTTATCGGAGTGTGTTGAGGAAGTAGTTCGCAAAATACATTCTGTTCTCACGTTACGTTATGCTAAAATGATTTCGCTCTAACGGTTAGACTTTGAGTCTAACCGGTATAATTTTGGGGCCGCTATGTAACTTTCGCAGAATTGCTGCGTATCATACTCAGCACTGACCTAACGCAACATCTCAGATTAACTGCTGATCAGTCAGGCCTAGAATAATTGCTGGGCAGCATTTTTGCCTCGTTCCGTATTCCACGGCGATGGTTGCGTTGTTTAGTCGTGAAAAGAGCTTGACCGCGCCTCTTTCGACCTTAGCGAGGATCGAGGAGATTGGTCCATGAGTATCAGTAGCGCTACTCCTAGTGTTTTTCCACTAGCTCTAATGTCTTTTATTTCATCTAGTGTTCTAGTGTTGGGTCCGAGTTTCACAGTGGCTATCTAGTGTTTTTTTTTATGAGTGAACTGAATGCAATCAATTGCATTATTTTGCGTAATTGCAACTGTAATCGAGAGCTTTTGATTTAGTGCAATTGTTATTTGCTAAAAATGCTACCTAAAAATCTTAAATTACACAAGACAATATAATATGTTTTGAGTTAAACCTCTGCGACGTCACTTGGTCGTCCGTTAAAAGTTTCAGTAACCTGTACAAACAGACACAAGCGTTGCTGTTATCTTCCGTTTTCTTTGTCTTTGGTTTACAATGAGTTAACAATGCCTACTGTGGGCATTACAACGCATTTTCTGGCATTTTTACTATGTGTAAGTTTGGTATTGTATGCTCGTGTTTTTTTTGTGTATCTAGTGCTTTTTTCATCATGAAATCTAGTACGTTTCCGTAACAGAGTGGCAACACTGATTAGTATTCAAAGCATAACGTCTTTGCAGCATAAGGCTGCAGCAGCACAAGGCTGTTTTCCACATTGCTTCTTTTGATCACGTTTCACTGGCATGTTCAAAGAAAGTCAAGAGTGGATTTACTCATTCTGTATGGCTTGCTTGATGTGGACCTTCACTGACTAAAGATCAGGGTAGCAAGTCCAGTGCATTACACTTTTCACGTTACATCACTACCTTAAAGCTTCCAGCAATTTATACCTCTAATAATTATCTGTTCCCTGGCGGAACAAAGAACGTGCCGTTGCTGTGAAAAGCAAAATGGATCCTGCAGTATTTCAAAACAGATCTATTCACAACAGAACACAATAAACCATTCCAAACAGACCACGTTCACAACAGACACTGTTTACAACGTGGTGTGTTATGAATATGTCTGTTATGAACAGGACAGTGTTAAAGGGGTCTGTAGTGAACGAGATTGATTATAATTTTTCGTTGTAAGGTATTCTTTAGCGTTGAACATTTTCACTGCAGAAAGTGTTTGAGAGTTTTCGTGGACCCAAAGCTACACTGACGAAAGGACGTGATATCAATGTGGCTGTGACCAAGACGAAACATACACCGTAATGAGGTGGCGGATGGATTTGACCCGCGTAAGTGCCAAGTATTGCGTATCTTGACATGGTGAAAGCGGGTGATGCGGATTTTAAATGCTGGAAAGCTAGAAGGTAAAATTTGTGTATTGCGGTATTGGGAGTTACAGAGTAAGGGAGTTTTGCAAGAAAAGGAATTATGCAGTAGCGAACGTTTGGAGAGGGAAGCTGAAAATTATTGGCATGACGAAATAAACAGGCTGAGAGTTCTGCTGAAGTTACCGGTATAAACGAGTGGAGTACAGGAAAGGTAAGACCAATGTTTATTTTACAAAAAATAAGAGCTTATGCAGTTCTCTCCTATTGGACAGTGGAATGAAGTTCAGACCAGCTTGGTCAGTGGCGTTACGTGATGTACGAAAAGAATCGATTGTTAATTTCGCAGCCTTTTCAATTTATGCGCTGAAGAAGCGAACTATCCGAGTTGAGCAGTTATTATAAATCAACCTTAAGTAGTCTAAGATTGGGAGAACGCATGAAACGGTATGTAGAGGAACTTACGTGAAACAAGATGTGCAAAAATATGGGTACAGTTACTTCATTATCAGTTAAAAATCACGTTGTGAATATAAATTATAGAAATTAATGTTGAACCTTTATTCGTACTCGTGTCTTATAACGTTATGCATTTTATAATTTTGTTTTTTATTTAGATGGATTATTTATTTCATAAATTGTAATCACTAAGCTTCATAATAATTTATATAGCCAAGCGTTTGATAATGTTTAATAGATTTCCTAGGTAGCAAAATTGAAAACAAAACAACAGAATTTCGCCCGAACATTTATGCGACGATTGACAACGTGCGTTGTTGGTCTACAAGGTTTTTCATCTGATCTAGATATCCTTTGTCAAAGAAATTACGTTTTGTCAACAAAGCAAAGCTTTGTACGTCATATTGTGACGTCACAAGTGATAACCACCAATATGTGTCCCTGATGTCACGTGACTACGAATGCATTGCGCCATCATGCCTTTGTCTGAGCTTTACACTTTTTTTATTTATTTTTATATTGCCTTTCTCCCTTGTTAACTCTCCAAATCACAAAGCAAGTTCAGCGCAGTTCATCATTACTTGCACTGATAATGTTAGCAGTGGTCTCCGAAATGTTTACGAAATTTATTTGTCATTTGTTTTGACCGTAATTGTTTTTATCAGCAGGCTGTTTAAGACGTTTTGTGCACTAAATGTCAAAAGACTTTGAAATTTTCGGATCTAATGTTTGATGCTTCGTAGAAAGCATTTTTTGAATATTTGTCGAAGAATATTGCTGTTTTAAAGCTAACATGGCTGATCTGATGACAGCGAATCCTGTCAGAATAGCACTGATGAAATTTTGCTCCAGCTTCAAAGTGCTTTCACATTTCCTCTTTGTATCCAAACAAGTATGAACTGCAGGGAGAATTAAAATCAAAAGTTAGATATGTTTTGCAAAAAACACTCGGAATCAACTTCTTACATTTTGATGAAATATTGTGGAGAAAATGCGAGGTCGGTCATTACACTGGCAACCAGTTGCTTCGTGGACTTGTTGCCCTTTCTCGGGACAGAGAGTTAATTCCAGCTGGTAGTGGTGTTGTTATGACTGTAGATGGCGAACTGCACATGTCCATGTATTTCTGGAGTGATTTTCAGAAGTCCATCTGCTAAAGATCAAGAAAAGAAAGGATATTTCAACAAAATATTTGATGAAAATTAGGTTGAAGTTGTGAAAAACAACCCGTATCACCGCCAATATTGCACAGAAGATAAACTGCGGGACATTCGAGCTGCTGTTTCGGAGACGTTGCCCAAATTTCTGAACCAGCAAATCTCAGAAACTCGTCAGGAATACAGGCACGCTTTTCTGGACTGCTTGAGGAGTTGATAATTATTGAAATGTGTGGCAAGAAGTTGCACGTGCTCATCAATCGCATTCCATTTGCAGCTTGTATTTGGCTGTCAGTTAGCCACTGCCTTTCGCATAAATTAAAAGCTGTTTTTGGGGACTGGTGTTTTAGACTTTCAGCTTGTGGCAACGTTGGAGGTAAGAGAATCCCAAAATTTCTGATTCGAAATTGAACAAGCGTTAGGCAGACGCGCAGGCCGCAAGCCAATTGGAAGCTGCCATACCTATTGTTAGAAGGTACGAAAACTATGCCATTTAATAGTTTCAGCTCAGGGGTTCCCAACTTTTCTCTCACCATGTATCCCTTTTCATTTCGACAGATGAGTACGTACCCCTAAAACTTATGACAAAATGGCTGAGCAAAGTATAAAAAATCCACTGAATTTTTAACAGAACTTCTAAAACTCCGTTATTTTACTAGCCGTAAATGCAACCCGCCAGATCGGCAAATGTACCCCAGGTTGGTAACCCCTGTTTTGGCTTATACCATGACATTGTTAGCAATTTCTTCGAAGAAAATCGTGTGAAAATCGGTTTTGAGTTTAGACGAAACTAATTCCTATATCTGAAGACTATTCTTTCGCGAAATCCAATCCGGTTCTGCGAATGTAATTATTATCTGGCATTTTATTGTACAAAACGTCTTGTATCTGTCCATAATTAACGCAAGCGTTTTGCAGATAACTTTTTCAAGTTTCAATATCGTTTTTCGTTAATAACAATCTTTTTCTTGGAACAGCAAAGTGCATCAGAATAAATCGCCTTATGAGGCTTGTCCTTGGAGCTTCTATCCCATTTCATCTTGCGACTTTCCCATCCAACCCCATAGGTTTCTTTAAAACTACTTATACCGAAGTACACATATCATGTGCATGTCTAATGATATTTCTAGCGTCTACAGAGACGTGACTAAAGCATCCGCGCTCCCCCATCGGTGGTCCAATAAATATGTGTAGCCTTGTTTCAGTTTACCTAAAAAAGGCCCCTTGCATTTTTTTCGGTGCTCTCGCATCATCAAGCCACACTGCTACACATCTACGTCCAATACTTACTATGTTGTCAACATGTGATCAGAAAATTCCTACCATATGACGTAACTGCTAAAGGTGAAACACTGAACAAATTTTAAGTCCACTGTAGCAAACAGCGCCATCGGAAAAATCCCATGGTGATAAAGCTTGGAATATCTCTGAAATATCTTTCTATGCGATTGTAACCTGATATACAACGTTTTTAATGCAGCACAATTTCAGTAGATCAGCGAGGAATTTCCAACAAAAGCGAAGTTTCAAGAATTGTTGAACAAGTCCGTCGTTACTTTCAAGTTGATGAGACATATTGAACGCTATAACATCGATTTGGAGAGCTGTACATTATGTTTTTGCTGTCAGCTATGCAAAGAAATTGAGCTTCAAATATGGCGTAGAATTATTTTACAAGAATTGCTTTGAAAAAAAAGGAAGTGCAAATTGATTTCAACCCAAAATATCTACCATCGATGTTGCACATAATGTTTTCAAATTTTTCAACAAAACAACCTTGCGCATCAACAGGGATTGTTGGTGTTGTTTCGCACAATTCAAATTTACTAAATGGGTTTTGTTTTGCACCACAATGAACAGTAAGTTAGGCTTGAAATTAAAAAAATAAGGACTGTGATATCAAATAAGCACATTTTAATGGAAAATCAGGCCAATGGCGATGATTTCTGTTGAAACGGTTCATGAAATTTTCTGTTCTTTATTCGCTTTTGGGACGAGAGGTTTTCATGGAAAATATCAAAGTCAGCAATTTGTTCACATCTTTTGTCTCTAGCTGCCATTATGACCAGTCACGTCTTTAGTCCAGATCACAAACTAAACTAGCCCAATTTACACGGACCACCCCCAAGTGAATATACACTGAATACATTGCATTGAAAATTTTTTCACCGTTCAGCATTTTTGAACAACTTGCACTTGCCCTGAAAAACAGAGTTTTCCCTGAGATTTTTCACTGTATTGACTATGTACTTTTTATCATTCAGGATTTTTGAGCAACTTGCGCTTGCCCAGAAAAATAGATTTGACTTGAAATTCTTCACTGTATTGTAATATTTTTTATCATTCAGGCATTTTGAGCAACTTATGTTTGCCCTGAAAATTTTCACTGTATTGAACAGGTTTTTTTTAAGTGTTTTTGGGACCCGATTCGGGTCCCTAGAATCAGAGAAAATTATCATCGCGTCCCTGGAATCAGAGAAAATCGGGTCCCCAGGATCAGAGAAATCGGGTCCCTAAATATCCACATCGGGTACCTAACATTTTCCTTGAAAAAAACCCTGGTTTGAATTTACTTTTTACATTCAGGATTTTTGAGCAACTTGCGCTTACTCTGAAAAACATAGTGTGCCTTGAATTCACTTACTGAATGCATATTTTTATCATTCAGGATTTTTGAGCAACTTGCGCTTGCGCTGAAATACAGAGTTGCCCTGAAATTTTTCACTGTTTTGAAATATTTTTTATTATTCAGGAATTTTGAGTAACTTTCGCTTGTCCTGAAAACAGATTTTGCCGCCTGTGGGTCTATGGTATAGAGGATGAAAACACCTATATTTTATATTGCTTGGAAAATGACAATTTTAAAACGGCATGAATAATCCCTGTGTCTACTAAGTGGATTTTGCTTGTTTGGTTAAAAAATTAGGGGTTACTATAACCATGGATTTTGTTTAAGGCGTTTTAGGGACCCGATTCGGGTCCATAGAATTGAAAATCGGGTCCCTAGAATCGGCGAAAATTATCATCGGGTCCCTAAAATCAAAGAAAACCTGGTCCCTAGAATCAGAGAAATCGGGTCCCTACAAGCCCATACCGGGTACCTAACGTTTTCCTTAAAAAAAACTGCTATTACTGCAAAAAATAAGTTTACGTACATGTAATCATAATCAGATCGACAGCTAGACGATATTTTCGAGGGAGGCAACACGGTCCCGCATGAAAATCTGTATATCGGAAAAACAAACCTACTGAAATGCTAGAAATCGCGGGAATTTGACGAAGAGAACTTCTGAACTACACGAAAGAGCTATAAATTCCAAGAAAAGATCCCAATGCCATTTTTTCTTTAGACGAATGTAGGAAAGGCTTTAATTTCTGTTGAAGATCTAAGGCAATTGCGGAACCAAAGTTGGTACCACAAAAGAGAGATCTTGATGGGGCACTACACACAAGAGGGGCATACTTTCACGCTTTTCACGCAAACGGCCAAATGTGTCACACTTGCGTGGGGCCCCAAAACTAAGATGGCCTAGGGCCCCGCGCTCCCCAAATCTGTCCCTGCCTGGGAGTTCTGCTGTTGAGCTCTCGTTCTGTTCTAGACAAAGTGTTTTCAATCCACCACACATTGCGACAAAACATCCTTTATTTGGCCGTTTGTGTGAAAAGCGTGAAAGGCCTTAAATTTTCGGCTTTATTACCGGGATGATTATTTTTCTTTAGAAGAAAAAGCGAAATCTCGTTATGTCAGTCGAGAAGTTTGCAGCACTGTCAACGTTAGTGCACCCTGCAGACATTTGAACACATGATTCGTTTCTGAAACTATTCACCGTTCACTAGCATTGGTGTCGCGTAGCGACAACACTGTGATCCATCCTTAAGTTCAGATGTTGGAAAATTATTTGCTTCTTGATTCCTATATGTTACATTATTTCACAGCATGTGCACTGCAGGGAACCGATGAGCACGGGGGTTGTCTTCTGTGATTGGGAGGAACGCGTTGTGATTTACGATTCCACAGAGATGTCTACAACCGTAGTTGGGGGTCAACCTCGTTGTTGCAGGAGCACAGGTCAGGTCAGTCTCCCAATTAAACGATCTTAAGTCTTGAGGTTGCCAAGTCAAACAGGACGACAAAAAGGCTCTCACCTCTTTCTCAGTTGGTAACTTTCCAGTAGCACTCTACATTTAATTGACACCTTTGATTGTTAGATTCGGATATAGGCCTACAACAAACTCCTCAATACACATGAATGTGACGTAAGAACAACGTTAAACGGTTCTGTGTAGTATGACGTTGAGCAACACCGTTGAGCGTTCACAGGAACTACCGGAAACAGCGACCACCTGCCGTGGTGTATGTTAGCAAGCCAACATGTGTAGTGTTAAACTGTTCGCAAACAAGTACATTGCATTGAATCATGAATGGAATATTACTGGGAATTACGCAGTAAGAATACACAAAACATTAAAGCAAAAATGTATCCACTATATAAAAATGCCCTCTTCGAGAAAGAGGCATAGATAGATTCGCGATAGCTGACACGCAAACCATAAATCGATTTGGGAACGGTTTGAAAACACATATGGAGGGCGGTTTGCTCTTGTGTGGAGTTGTTGATGCGAAGGGTTATTTTGATGTTATCTTTTTATTTTTGTGTACGTACCACAAAATAAGATCCACGATCGAAAAATTCATGTCAGCCACGCAGCCGCGAACACATCATTTCTGGGTTGCGGCATCGAAGACTCTGCATTGAAGCAGACAAATACAAAGTCGCTGAATAAGTTGTGGACGGCAACGTCGCAACGTAAACACACTGTTGGACCACCGGTACACCAAGGAAGCACAAAAATCGTTAAGCTACCAGCACGTTGCAGGCACTAAAGCCCAAACAGACTAAGAGCATATAACAATAAATGATGATACAAGCGAGTATGAGAGAAGCGTGTACACTGCGATTATACCAACACAACTGGTACTATCATGGAATAACAATCGCGCTACACATAAATGCAAATCGATATGAAGCCAGCCAAAGCTTTAGACCAGCTATATCCAACCCAAATGGCCCACTGAGCCAAAAAGTATGTCACTATCTCCACCAGGGTCGCACATTGAATGGCTTAAAGAAAACTAAATTTAACTTAAACCAATGTCCAATCTTAACTGCAATGGTAACAGACGTGAAAAAACGGCATTGAGGACCATCTGCATCAAAAATTGCAAGTTCAAGATTATCAAAACAAGGACAAGTTATCAGTATTTAGGATACTTTTACTACAGTATAAGCCTATACTGAGCCGCACAAAAACCTGGACTGGGGCGCATGGGGCTCACAGGCCGTGGGTTGGACATAGCTGCTTTAGACTTAATTTAACGATTGCGCTTCAACAACCAGGGAATCAACCGCAGGTGCACGAGGCTCAACTCACAGCTTCGGCTTGAGCTGCAACGTCAACCTCCCCTTAGAGACGACGGGTGCGTGAAAAGCTGTGGTTAGACGATTACGTAACTGCTGAAAACGTCTTGCTCAAACACGAGATGTTCGTACTGGGGACTGAGACGAACACGCAAACAGGAGAGAGCAAGATGCGAGAAACGAGAAACGAGAAACGAAGAGAACAAAATATGAGATTGGTTTTCGAAGGATAAAGGCAGAGCAAGATTTAAAGGCGAAGAACCGGCCTGTTTCCCAGGAGCCGTAGGCAGTTAGCAATATAGAACTTCCCGAAATCTACGGTGTGGAAGTTCGCAGATGTGAAAGATGTTATGCTTGTTCTAAATAAAATTACCTGCTGTAACATACACACAACATTAAATCAATAAAGAGAAAGCTCGCGGTCCTTAAAAATTCTGTCCTCGGACGTCTGTTTGGAACACACTGACGTAGTCAATCAAACCTGTTTGTTACTTTTTGTCAAATGTTTGATTTAAGCTAAAAAAAGAAGATAAGTGAGTGTGTCATTGAAATTACTACACAATAGCAATTTGTCACAAATCCTTATCAGTGGTATGCCTGTGGTCGAAGCTTCCTTGACACTATCGTTCCCTTTTTCAATACCGGTGTTAGAGTGGTAGGAAGTCTGAGACTATCGTCCATTTCTTCGTGTCCCATTCAATTGTTTTTAGATTTAACTTGCTTCATCGTGGATAAAATGTACGTGTTGTCATATCCTATTAACGTGATATGTGCCGAATTCGTCCCATCCAACGTTTTGTTCTTTTATTGTGCACACGGTTATTTTTATCCCTCAACAACCGGTGTCCCAATATCGGTCGGAGTCGCACTTTCTTTTCAAATGAACGTATTTCCAAATATCGAGTAGATTGTTATTGCGAAATCTTTCAGTTTCGAAAATCTGTCTTTACTCACTAATTTCCAGAAGCGGTATACAAGCTGATCTCACGCCGTGAATGTTGTACATTTTTATTTGAAGATGTTACGTTTGTTCTAAATAAAATTGCTTCCTGTGACATGCACACGACAATATATCAATACAGAGAAAGCTCGCGGGTCTCAAAAGTTCTTTCCGCGGACCTGTAGTTGGACAATACTAATTTAGTCAACCAAACCTGTGTATTACTTTTTAACAAGTGTCTGAAAACAACAGTTGGAAATATAATAATTACAGTAAGAAAAACAAAGATGGTGAGGAAAAATTACAAATGAAAAAAACATGCCTATATGTACACAAAGGATTGGATCTAGTTTAAGTGAGGAAATTCGGTGTGGTCAAAAGTACTGCAGACATGAAACTTCTACTTGAATGTTGGAAACCTGAACTTGGTGCATTTGAAATTCTTCGAGAGAAAGTGAGCTTTCTTAGTCACAAGACGCTTGGCAAAACTGCACATTTATTTCAACGAAGAAACTCTGACCCAATATTTGAATGTGTTCTTCTGCTTTGGCAACTCGGACTTAAGATTTAATGATCTTTTCGAGAGGCAGCAAAATTGCTAGAAAGCTCATCATCAAGCCGCAAAAATGATATTGTATAGTCTTTGAAAATTCGACTTGGTGCGAGGTAAAAAAAACGAGCTGATTGATTCCAAAAAAAAAAATGAAATAACATCAAATAGTCTCAGTTTTTAGTTTTTTTGCGACGTACAATCCAAAAGATGGACCGTTTGTGGTGTGTATTCTTGCTGACCAGTTGAAAACTTTCTGGGCTGCTGTCATCGGATTTCGGTAGGTGTCTGGGAAGTTGGTGCTTTATCCAGTGGTTAATTATAAAAGAAGCAATGACTATATTTGTTATAGAATCTGACACATATACCCACTTCTCTTACTTATTTATTGAAAGTTGTTTCTTGAGGCGTTTAAAAATCGTTATAGGCCTTCTCGCTTCTACTGAGCGGCGATAAAGTGAAAACCGATCAGTGAAAACAGGTTTGTCACTGGGGTTGGCAAATCGCTTGTGCAGTATTTGCCGTAACCTTCCTGACCGTTCCGAAGTCACTTTTCGTTTTTAGTATCTTAGATACATCTGACGTAATGTTGTCAAAAGCCTAGTTATAATGAGACGTGACGCAGCATGAGGTGAGTGCTGCTGCTTGTTGCGTAACAAAGTTCTTTGTTCTTGCAGGTGGGCTGAATGGCTTCGGTGATCACGTGCTAAACGCATTCAACTGCATCAATGGCTAAAATCATTCCGGTTTTTCGAGGAGTAAATATTGTCTTCAGGATCTTAGTCAACATCAAAAAAAGGTTGATTTTTAAAGCTACGTTTTTCTGCTAAAACTACAGAGATGAAACTCTGCAAAGTTTACACGGTAGAGTAAAGGGAACAAACGATCTTTATGCTTTAGTTCAACCATATTTTTAGGGAAGTAAAGTTCATATAGTTTGAAACAAATTTATCGTCACTTGGAAGCGATAATACTATTAGATATTTAACAGCTAGATGTACACTTATTGATCTGATGAATTCACAAAGTTTTTAATAACCTCTCTGCTGTAAGTGCATATGAAAGTATGTTTCTCTTGTTATAAAAACTTTTGGGATTATCACGCCATAATCAATGGCCTTAATTTTGCTTCACGTTAATGATCTAGCAATCACCTTAAAAAGATTCTTGAAAGGGTTTCAAATATAATTTAAATTCTGAAAAGGACTATCTGGACTGCGTTAAAATAAGATCTGCTTATAACACAAAACTCGGAAGATTCACAACGTTGTCTTTCAAAACGAAAACGTCGGTATTTTTTGACCATTTCGAAGCTTGACTGCTTGAAGCAAACCTTCCACAATTTACGTTTTAACATTTTGATCCCGTGACAAGGCGTAGCTTCAATTCAGACTGCTCCTCTGTATAAGTTCAAAGTAAATAACTGTAAACCAAGTAACTGTAAAGTAAAACCAGAGTAGTAAAATCCAAAGTAATTGTAAATCTAGAGGAATGAAATCCATGGTGATTGTACTCCTCAGCCTTTGTTGATGGAACTCGTAAAAATGCTTTCAGTTGTAAATATGACACGGAGGATTTGACATTGTAGTTTCAGGTTTTACATTGTTTTATTCATTCACGCGTTCGGCTCAGACCCACTGTACATGTCACACTGGGGTTAGTCAAGGAGCACAAAAACAGCAAAGCGGAGTCATAGCACATCTCATGGTGGGTGTTGGTTGATGGGCACAGGCAACACCGAAGAGGAATAGAGACAGAAACAATAAACCAGGAGCTGATGCATTCCTTCACCGACATACAAAAGCGGTATATACTGTAGAAGGAGAAAGGTGAAGATTTGTAAAAAGCATTAGAGCAGGGATGGGAAACCAGCGGTCCGTGGGCCAAATGCGGCCCGCGTAAACATTTGATATAGTCCGCATCGGCATTTTCGTTAGCCAAGTTAGACTACAACATCGCGTCAAAACGAAGCTTCATGATAAGCAAGTACCTAGTAAGACAAGAGAAGCCACTCTTCCTCACAGCTATAGAAAAAGGTAGAATTTCACAATAAAATTGAATGGTTTTGCGGCCCGCCAGCGATAATGCACAATTCATGCGGACGGTGATACAAAATAGGTTACCCACTCCTGCATTAAATATTTTAAGTGAGCCGACAAAAAGTTAGATGAAGATGGGCATCGTAAAACTAAAAAAATGAAGGCATAGAATACTTTTCTGATCAAGATAAGGTTGCACACGTACTGACAAAATAACTAAACTGATGTTGACGAACGCCTAACTGTTCTTGTCGATTAATGCAAAATTCGATATGCGTTTTCATAGGTAACGCTGGGCGTTGATATACCAGTATGTGCGTACTTGTTCCATAACTGCAAGGAATACGTTGACATGTGGTTGGCTCGAAACAAAGTTTTTCATATAAACAATCAAAGGCTCGCCTGAACGTGTCCGCCGCACAATAAAATGATTTCACTGAATGTTGTTATCACGTTTCAGAGAAGCTTGACGTGATACCCCTGTAACAAAACGTTACTCCACCATTGTAACTTAAACATGGTTTTGATTAACTGAAAAAATCTACAGTAAGCACGATCACCTTGAACAAACGGAAACATTCAGTAAGGCATTAGACAACTGTGACTTTCTGCGTACGAAACAACGTAATAACTTGCAAGGCGCGTCACAGCAGCAAGGCTGTCAACAGAACACTGGCACCACAACCACACGTCACGTCACCAGGCCACAAGTCCCGTTTGTGCCCGGCGCAAATGACAACCAATGATTACACAGAGCGCCGTTTCACTACAACCCCAAGATGTTCGACTTGTTCAGCGAACTAAAAACGTGCACAATTTTGGGAAATATTTGGTGTTGTATGGTGTTTATAGTTCTTGTTTATAGTTTTTTCAGAGTGTTATACATTTTTACTTTCTTGTTCTGAACGACTGCTGAAATCACATTTGAAATTATATGAGCTAAAGTTGTAGCACGTAACTGCGTGCTGCTAAACAGTTTTTACACTATACGTTAAGTTGAATAAAACCACTCAAGCTTGGCAACATACCACGCAGTGGTTTTACGAGCTCCCAGGGGAGATCACCCTGTAGGAAGCTTTCCACGCGGCAGCTAAGTTAGTGATGAACTATTGCAACAGTCACTGGGTTACGGCCAGTGTGACTCTTGTGTAAGGCTCAGTAGTTTCGGCGACGAACCTGCTCGGGACCAGGACCTGATTAAATTGACATCTTATTTGATCAGCCTGACGCAAGTTAATTGATTCGCATCATTTTTAGGTGCGTCAACACCAACAGCGCTTTAGACTTCATCAGGCAAAAAACAGGGCGGCCTGAACAAAGCAGTACAGTATGTGTTCTTCATTTTGTGTGCACATGACGATTTAGCAAAGGAGTGTTTTTGTATTTCGAAAGTGCAGCAATTGATCAGAAACCTGTGCTTTGGAGATTTGAGAAATCGAGAAAAACAAGTGGCCTTTATAAGCTGAAAAAATACAGGTTTCCAGGTGATAATATTCGTTGGTTCGTCCAACCAGGTTGTTTACTGCTGGATCATTTGCTTTAGTACTGATAGGCTGTTATGCTACTCTATGCATGTGGGCACAGCCAGATCTTGCAAATTGTACCATCCGTCAGTTTTCTTGCTTGACGTTTGAATCGCAGAAACCAATAACGATAAACAGACTAAGCTGGAGACAGGGATGCAGTCCAGTGAGATGTCTTGTGTTCCTACCCCTTTGCGATGCCGGTAGATTTACTTCTAAGTATGTGAGTGTTTTGTAACCTCTGCAGAAATCTCTGTTCAGTCATTTTCCTTTGCTGCAATGCATCATGTTCTTTCAAAAATACTCTAGATGTTAGCAACGATGTCGAGCAGTATCCCTTTCAAGTCGAGACATGAGGTTAAGGTTAACTATTATGCAAAGGTCTGGAGCGCGTTTTAACTCAAAGCGTGAAAACATGCCGGGGACGTGCAAGGGAAACGATGAATGGTTGACCTGTATTCATGTTTCACCGGTTTAAAATACCCAGGTTTGCCACCCTCAAAAACAGTTCATGACCTTGAAACGACAAAGAAATCTATCTGTCGTTAATCATTAGAAGCCCGGGATTTTTTTCCTTAACGTCACGTAACAAATACATGAAAACGACGTGTATCATACATTCGGCATTTTGTGATTGTCGACGCCATCACCTGACATTTTGTCACAGGTTACAACTGTCGAAGCTCAACGGTCACGGCGAGCGTGTGTTAATCCAAGCGTGACTACGAGCGTTAATGTGTTGACACCTTTGCTGCTTGAAATCGTTGGAAATAATTTCCTGAATTAAGCATACGCGATCGCTCAAATCCATGCCGTATTGTTTAGCTTTGTTTGCAATAAAATTCCTTTTTTAGTGAAGAACAAGAAGGCGATTTTTACACTTGAATGAAAAAAGCTGAGCTGCAAGNAATTTGAGGTTTAGCTGGCTGCAGCAATTCAACGAAATGCTCGCCCGGTAGGATCCACAGCTCTTTACGAGTTTGAGGATGAAAGTCCGTTTCATCGCACAAGACGCATATGTAGTTCTTGCAAACATTCCTTACTTGTTTGACAAGAAAATGTGCTCGATTCACTGTTAGGTGTCTTGAAAAGAGGCCTTTAAAACTTGCAAAAGCAAGTAGAAGGGTTTGGAAGTAACTACTGAACCGCAGATGCCTTAAAGCGGTCAAGCGGAAAAGAATCACTCGTTACGCTTCATTCAACACGTACGTAACTCTCACAAACGAGCGCTGCGAGCTGCTTCCCTTGTCGCCAGAACACTCCCGGTTTCACTGCTAGGGTCTAACAGCCTTTTGCGCTGAAAAGCTTCGGTTATGCTCGCTCAGCCGATGTGAGGGTGATATGAGTAATGCCCTTGCAAGGTTCATTTGCTGACGGTGCTCAAACTATTTTGACCGTAGCGCTGTGAAAGGGCGTACGCAAGGAGGGGGGTTTGGGGTCAAAGCCTCCCCCTTGAGCTTGATATTTTACAAAAAATTCATTATCTTCGCAAGGAGATTAATTGTTTTCGCATACTTTTTGCTTGTTAATTTGTCGACATAATGCAAATACCACGGAATAAATTTGCATGCAAATTTCAAG
>JGI24158J21664_10005094_pt1 | contig 17094 bp, 9 predicted proteins | sample Ectturendosymbi3_FD_21664 | JGI IMG/M metagenome (IMG submission 21664)
GTGGAACAAACAGTCACAATTGGTGAGCAAAAGGTCTGCCCGGAGTCGGAGTCGTTAAAATTATCTGCGACTCCGACTCCTCAGGTTGAAAATCCTTCCGACTCGTCGACTCCGACTCCACAGCCCTGGTTATAAGAATGAAATTGAAAAGTAACTTAGTGTTTTGAATCTGCTTGATTGTTGCCGGTGGTTCCATGAAGTCCCTCGAAAGGCTGTGAACAAATTCAGGAAACCAAGCATTTTTGAAGAGGGGAAGTGTGCTATAAACTTTCTAGTTTATTGATGGTGAATGCAGAGAAATCGGACGCAAAACTGAAGAGGTGCAGGGCGATGCCAACTTGCTATAACTTTTGTGTTGATGGTTTTGTCTTTCCAACTTTCGTCGTTATTAATTGTTTATCATAAATACGCTCGTTCAATTTGTGATAAGACAGTCATGCCGTGTTCTGAGGAATGTATCCTTAGGTAGCCCGCATAACCCCTTCCTGTGCTTGATCAAAAGTTCTTATCACGGTTGGCTGAGTATAATGACATCATTAGAGGGCCCCTTTTCAGTTTTGCCTCGGTGCCCCCAATCGTAAGTCCACCACTGGAAGCGTCCATGCCAGGAATGTACAGAAAAGCTTTTATTTTTAATGGTTTAGGTTAGGGCTGGCTTCAAGTAACAAAATTTTATTGTTTAAGTAATAAGTAGGCTAATTTCTAGCAGTTTAGGCCTACTTAATGTAGTGTGGTGATTCGCCACACACGCTGAATTCGTAACAGCAATAGCAGAGTGAACTCAGAGAGCGATCTCGGCAGAGTGAACCCAGTCTTGATCTACTGATACTACGTTTATAGTGCCTGGTTGTATGTGGTGACAGTGGTGCAGTAGGTGGGGGTTCAGGGGGTGTAATTGCACCCCCAATAGTTTTGATTTGTCGAAAATCCCTGAAAATTCGGACAAATATGGCGCCTAACGTTGTTTGATCTAAAATTTGGGCCTAACATTTGCAGAAAAGCATGTGAAGACCTTTTTTACCAAAAAAGTTGTAGCAGAGGAGAAAATTTGTAAGCAAAGTCGCACAAAAACTTTTCGGGCAAGTTTGGGAAAATTCAGGCAAAAATACTTCGCACCCCAAAAATTTGCCTGCTACACCTATGTGTGGTGATTAGTGGAACAAAAGAGTGAACCTAGTTGAGTGGGGAATTTCCATTGCTGTTATGCCGAGGATCGTGGGTTCGACTGTCTCTTTATTTGGCTCGGGGCGACGCAGCAGGCGCGCAACCAGGGGGGCATTTGGAAATTTTCAAAACAATGCATAGCAATTTTGACATTTGCAGAAACTCAAAGAATAAAGATGAAATTTTCTATTCTAATCATTAGGATAAGTCTTGCTTGAATTTTTCTTTGTCCTACTGATTAATTATCTCCTTACAAGACTTATCTTTAGAGAGGCCATTTGATCGAAAATTTCGTAAATAATTGGTATTTAACCACAAATATGCTGAAATTGTCAAAACTTGGGAGATCCCTTAAAATGTTGGTATTTCTGGTACCAGTACCCCGGCTTGGGAAGAAGGTTAAGTAAAGTGTCATATGAGTGCTAGTCAAGTGATGAGCGCACCTACCTATTACGCCACTTTGACTCCAAATAACGCCTTATCAGACCCTAATTTTTGTAAGCCCTGAAAGCTCATAGCCTTAGACTTGCTTCTAAAAACTTCCACACAACTCGTGGATGCCAGAAAAAGCCGTGTTGCCGCAAACACACCTGATCCGCTGTGCGCCAAAGACAAAAGACACCTGATTCGTTTTTCCCGAAATGGAAGCATTCAAAGATCCCTTCACCTTTGACATAGGCTATCCTTCAAGTTTGTGATATTCATTTGCGATAGAAATTCAAACACATGCTAGAATAGGGCTAGAACGAGTTTGCTTAAAACAAGGCGAAAAGTTAGGCAGGTTTACTAGTAGCCTATGCGCGGAGCCGGAGCAAACAATTCCAGGGCCCTAAGCATGTTCAATTTTGAGCGCCCCCTCAAGTAGTGTTCGCTTATGATGACGCCCATTCTGTTCAATCAACCATGGCACGACCTTTTCAAATATATGGCGTAGATAATGATATGTTTTTGCATCAACCTAATTTCTTAAACGAATGCCGAGTTTATTAGAACATCAATTTCATCAAAATTTAATTTACACCAGTAACAGGCGTTACAGCATTCATGTATACAAAAAAGCATACGAGCGTTAAAACTTTGTTACAGGCACGTTGTTAGATTGCAACCTCTGACAATCGCGAACGCCAACAAAATTTGGAAGGCACAAAAAATTGAGGCACACTGCCCCCGAATGCCTCCATGGGTACAAGCCTGCTTCAACAAAACCTATTCCGGTAAAAGCGGCGCAGCGAAAAAATTTAGAAATGAAAAGAACAGTGATAATAACGTTAAACATTTTGTAGTTAGCTTGATAAAGTATGGCTTGCAAATCATGTTTTGCTGGCTCTGACACCACGCCATTGATCGAGTTGTAAACACCCCAGACAGGATTCTTACCAACGCCCACCTCTCATATACAAAGATTCTTGCTCTGCATATAATCAATCGCGTTGTAAATTATGGAAATAAGTTCCCCTTTCGTTCATTACAAAAGTTTATTAGATGAATAAAACCTATACCAGATTGCGACATAGCTTATTTTGTGTATGTTAAATTGGAATTAATAAGAAAAATATTAATCCGTCTGCAGAAAACCTGAAATGATGTAGTACCTATATCTTTTCATAAATTGCGTGAACGTGTTTTCCGTTCATTTTCATGTTTTTTCACCTTTATTTGGTGTCCGTTCGTCACTTTCTAACCAGCAGGTGTATATTTGGTCCTCTTTGGCGCCCCCCTTGGCCCAGCACCCTAGGCAGCCGCCTAGTTTTCCTAATGATAGCGGCGGAACTGCCTATACAGCTGCCACACACACTACAGCCATGACTGCACTATTTTAATACGGAACCAGGTGTTTGTATACGCTACTACTAATTTTTACTCTGTCCTGATCGTTCGGTCTGCATCTTGATTAACCTGAAGAGTTCTCATTTTCGTAAATATTGCGAAGAGAACTTTATCTGTGACTGTTTGCGAAAAAGTTGTACCACGGTTGAATAAGCACGATGACGTCATCGAATGAAATTTTATGAAAATTGCCCCCCCCAAAATGAAAAGAGCTGGTTGCGCCCCTGCGACACAGTATTGTGGCTGTAACATTAAGTAACTTAATAGACAGACTTAAAAGACCCTCGTCTTATATGCCACGCAAGTTTTGTAGACCTACTAACGCAAAGTCACTACTTGAACGTGTGCTGATGTACATCAGAGACGTGTAAATATGAAAAGCGCAATCACAATGGTGGGCACGATGACTTCTTGCTCAACTGCACTATGGCTGCAAAAAGCATACTGCAGATCTTGCACCTTTTGCATTGAGATTTTCACATGCGCTTTTGCATGAAAATTTTACGAGCAAATGGTGGCTTTGATCCAGAGTAGAAGTTGGAAACTTTACTAAAAACAAATTTTTAAATCTCCACGAGAATAGACTTTTTATTTTCCGGCTTAAATCTGAGCTTAATTATCCAGAAAAAAAGCGCCAGAAAATTGCACGTTTTTTAGATGATGCTTTACAGTAAAAACAAGAGGCATTGGATATGGAGACTTGGTTGTTGTTTGTCCCCCCTATCAAAATTTTTGGCTACGCGCTTGGTACTTAGTGCTCACTAACACGTTGATCAAAGTCTCACAATGGGTTTTTCAAACTTGTAAAGGCACTGCTACAGATTTACGCATGCTTCTTTTCACACAGTATAAAACTACCCGTGTCTTACCGCTATTAGCACTTTCGTTGTCTCCCTGCATTCAGTGGCGTAGCCAGCCCCAAAATTTGGAAGGGGCCAAAAAATTTGGGGGGCCAAAATGTTTGATTTTAGGCAATAACACTATTTTGTTTGGAAAAACGCCTCTCAAAGCACAAAATGACTGTTTTCTAAAAATGTTGTGGGGGGCATGGCCCCTTTTGCCCACCCTGGCTACGCCTATAGCTGCATTACCTGCCAACAAGCGTGTCGGAACCGGGGGGCCGCATGGGCTTAGGCCCCCTTTTTCTGGAGACGCATGGTACCCCCACTTATTAATTTCGAATTTTGTTTAAATAGGTTTAAGCAACACAAATAGTATTGGGATTTTGTTAAATATATCGTTTAATGAAAAAATTTTTCCATGTTTTTTTTGACATGCACTTGTGCCCTTCCACTTTGGAAAAAGTTTCTCCACCACTACATGTCAAGATGTGTGTGTTCAACAGTCACATGTAGGTCTCCCATTCATTGATTTCAAATAAACCAAGATTGCACACCAAAAAAAAAATATTCATGCAATAAAATCCCAGAAAGCTTGTGTTACGAACAAAAACATGTGAGTATGCTTATTTGAGTTGAAAAGATAATCGAATACTGATGTAGGCTAATTATAGTTCCTCTTCCAAATTTTCTTCTGCAGCGCAAACATTGACATTAGGACGACCTTTTTGTTGCTCCTTTTCGCAAGTAACTTGTTTCAAAAAGCAGATATTGACAGCAGGCCCGTAGCCACCGGGGGGCCTTCGAGGGAAGTGTTCCCCAAATTTTTTTGTGCCCCCTAACTTTTGCTGTGCCCAGAAAATTTTTAATGACACTAATAATACAAACAGAAATCTTTCCCCCCTAAAAATTTATTTTGCCCCCCTCAATCCCTAAAACCTGGCTACGGGTCTAATTGACACAGTGACAGAGACTAGGGTCACATCAATAAGTTCGTTAGTCGTTGCTAAGTATTCTTGGCAATCCAATTCCTTTGCAATTACAGTATAATGGGCTGNCGTAACGATTAGTTGTGAAGTACTTGNGATCGTGAGGGTATCAGTCTTAGATCAAACAAAGCGCTCTTGCCCACTAGATCATAGGTTCTCAAAGTGCTCCGTACGGAGCCCCAGGGCTCCGCGAGATAAATCTCGGGGCTCCGCGTAATAATGTGTTTTTTTTGTTTTTATTTTCAGAAATTTATTGTGGGGCTCCGTAAATTATCGTCAATCTCTCCATGGGCTCCATAACACCAAAAGTTTGAGAACCTCTGCACTAGATGACTAGATCACGGAACAATTAATAGGTGTAATTATTTTAAGCTCCCATCGCAAAACTTCATTCAAGTACTACTGTTCAAGTTGCTTTTGCGTGATATTTCGTTGAGAATATTTTTCTAAATGGTGTACGTTTTGATCTGCGACAGAGTGTAGACATTAATCTTTCGGCAATACATATGTGAATGGACGATTTTTGCAGTGAAGATGGTCAGAGAGTATATGACAAAAGAGAGTGTTGTGTAGTGTCACGGTAGGAAAAAGATCGTTTTTTTGTGATACAACTTTCTGTTTGAACAAATTAACCACATGCGTACCGCCAGGGGCGTAACGAGGTTAGATGGCGCCCGGGCAAGAAGCGAGTTTGGCGCCCCATGTTCGAAACTGACGTCTTTCGGAAGCAAATGTACTGTATTGAAGAAAATACCTGTGGCAATTTTAGGACTTTTCGGCGCCCCCCGCAGTGATTCGGTGCCCGGGGAATTGTGCCCCCCTTGCCCCCCTCGTTACGCCCCTGCGTATCCCCGTACATGGTCACCCCAATTGTCTCTGAATTGTAGGCTGCCAAATCGTATCAGTTTTGACGTTTTTGACCGGTGCTTTCTGCAAAATTGAAACGAGGTCATGTGAAACGCTACGCAGTTGCGCTTAGCGCTTAAGACGCCTCGCGGTCAGGACTTTGCCAGGGCCTCGCATTCATTTAATCCGACCCTGGCCTTAGCCTATACCTGTTAACATTTATAGCTAATTCTGGATACAAAATGACATTAATCGAAACTGTGCCATGCACCAGGAGATGAATAAGTCAAGACATCAGAAAGGTTTATGCACATGGGCGTCGTAAGGATTTTTCCCGTTGGGGGACAATAATGAATTTTTCCACGGGTGGCCAAAAACGATTTTTTCCAGGGGAGGCCAACAGCGGTGAAATTGCATTTCACCAACTCCGAAACTAAGAGAAAAACGTTTTTCTAATACAAAGTTAATAGCAAAATATCAAATTTCAAAATCTAGAGTGGCCTTGGCTTCACTGCCCCCTTCTTCCCACGGCCATGTTTATGCATACGTTTTCTGCCAGTAAAAAACCCGATGCGTATGATTTTTAAGCAAAATTCACTTAGTAAGTCATGAGAGTGGCGTATCGATGGTGACTATACAAATGGCGCAATGGCAAAATTTAAATGTGCGCCCTTTTCAACTGCCTATCTAAACATGAGATATAAGCACAATTTTTACGAAAGATAAAAACCATGAAGAAAGTAAAAGTTTTAAAACAGAAAATATATGTTTGTTTTTGCTTTAAACTTTTACGTAAATAAAATTATGAATAATCTATAATCAGGGACGCCGGAACGGGGTGCATGACGAGGGCACTGCCCACCCTGCCTTTTGAAACGGGGGCAACGGGGACATAGGTGCCCTTACATAACAGCATCATAAGTAATTTCATGATTTATCAAGATCGAATTGAAACAAATTTACTGCAGCTATTCGCGCACCCACAAAATTTGGAATGGTTTTCTATAATTTCTGTTATTATTTTCGAAGTCAACATTGTTGCTGAACATGTAAATGCGAGGAGAATGACTGTTATAGTGCGCTTTTACACTGAACTCAAGCAAATAGTTTTGAACACGCGGTACATCAAAACCATGGGCGTCCGCAGGGAGGGAAACGGACATTTGACGCCCCTGAAAATGGGACTAAGAATTAAAATTTTCTAGAAAACCTGACGTCAGCAGCTCAATTCCGATTATTATTTGATTTATTTCTTTCAATGACAGTTTATTTGCCGATGTGACCACACGCTGCACAAGAGCCATGTTCACTGTTGTGGTATCATGCAGTGATGAGCTTGCTGTTCACTCGTGTTCGCTCCTTTGCCTGCAGAGGCAGGTTGCGAAACTTTCGAGCGGATTGTTCTACTGTTGGTCTTTATTGTGTAACAATAACATGGCAACAAATCTTCTAATGTTCACTTAAAATTATAGTAGGTGTCTTGCCTCATATGACTGTTGAACGCAAACATCTTGGCAGGTAATGCAGCGAGGCAGTAACTGCTGATAGCGGTAAGTAGGGACGGTGGAGAGCGGGGAATTGCCCCCTGGCCGTTCAAAAAGGGGGTAACGGGACGGAGGTGTCTTTTTCATAACAGCATTATAGATAATTTCATGGTATATCACGATCAAATTGAAACAATTTTTCTATAGTTTCTTTTGTTATTTTTGAGGTCAACGTTGTTGTTGAACAGAAGTAAGCATAATTGGCAACGATTTTTTTGTTTTTTTATAAGTTTCCATCGCCCTCAACTTTTTAACTGCCCCCCCCTGCCCTACCGCTGTTCCGGCGTCCTTGTCCATAAGGACCATAACATACTTCTATACTCATTTATTTTTATTATAAAGACTAACAAATTTTCATTTTGTGTACAGCTGGTACGGTCACGATAGGTACTAACTTCTGATGTTTCGAGAACTAACTATTAACTAACGTTCTCTTAGTCTTTGGGCTACGGCCATCAAAGAAGTTTCAAAAAGTCGGAGTGGGTCGCAGCCCGCAACAGTTAGTGTTTTGTAAATCTGTGGGAGCTTAACAGCAGTTATTTGCGTAACAGTCACATTCTCACAGCCACGAACTTAAACTCGTCTCAACCAGATTCTAACATCCTCTTGCCCGAAACGCAGCTGCATGGACTTAATTAGCCTTTGTTATAGCATGAGAAGGACGAGTTCTTATTGATATGGCATGCGAGCGTTCTTGTTTTACCACAATGTCTGACTGTGGTACTACGTCAGAATACCACAGGTTTATCATAATGGTGGTTCTGACGCAACATGCTCGACTTAATGCATTAGGATTACATAAGGGCGCGCTGTGTTGATGCACCTTTGCACTTAATGGTTGTACTGGGCGCAAAATAGAGGTTGAAGAAAGTGTATGTCACAAGTTTTAATTTTTGCCAAGCAATTTTTGCGCCCCCGTCAAACCGGCGCCCATGACATGAGCCATGTCTGGCATACCCTGGATACGCCACTGAAGACCAGGGATGCCGGAGAGCGGGGGCATTGCCTGCCCATTCGCAAGGGAGGCAACGGGGATGGAGGTGCCTTTTCATAACAGTATCATGGGTAATTTCATGGTTTATCGAGATCGTCTTGAAACAAATTTATTGCAGGTATTCGCGCACTCAGAAAATTCAGAATGATTTTCTGTAATTTCTGTTATTATTTTTGAGATCAACATTGTTGCTGAACATAAACAAGCGTGATTTTTGTTGCCTTATAAGTTTTCACTACCCTCAGCTCTTTTACTGCCCTACCGCCGTCCCGGCGACCCTGCAGAAGACAGAGTTTTAAATCGACTACCACAGAGTAAAAAAATGCATCGAGCCAAGACAAGTAGAACTTCAATCTTGTATCATTATTAAACTGGTACTGTACCGAGCGCTGTGCTTCACATCACATTGTAACATGAAAACATAATCAGCAAAATCAATTTTCATCAAAACATTTCATCAAAGATAAAAAAACAAAAGTATGTACTAGAAATAAAGCTTTTAGCAAAATGTCGCGACTGAAACGTTTTCTCAGCAAATCGTATGATTTTTTTCTATTATTTTCATTTTTTTGTTTTTCCGCAAAACGACTTGCAAGATCATTTGAAACTTTGATCAAAACAATTTACATGCTTCTGTGAGCATTCCCATCCCATGATTTTAGCCATTTAATTCAAAGCCTGTTGTTAAAATGTCTTCAGTTTTCTTTCCACTGCTGGATTACTTTTTGATGAGTGAATGCAGCTGTAGCTGGTGCGTTGTTTCAGTGTTTGTCAGCTGCCTGTGTTGTGTGTGCTCACTATGCTATTACTTAGCATATTTGTGTTATTCGAGCACCCTTGTGATAAACCAACTTACTTCGCTGGAGAACTTCTTAACTCCTCCGTGATGAGTTTAGCAATTTTGAAAAGAAAGTTCGTGGCATACGCTGCAAGCCGCACGCGAGTGTATGAGTACTGTAGTTGCAAACAGAATCAAGATTTATGGAAAAACATTTTCGCCTTTTTTGGTTCTATTTAATGTGTACTGCTTTTCAAAAATCGGTTGTCTACCACGTCTGAAAGATTGAAACAAGCGCAACGAGACGTGTAGGAGTGGACCCTCATTTTGTTGAGGCACTGCCCACATCTATTAAAATTTCTGTTGCCACTAGGTTTTCATTTTTAGTGCACTTAACGGGCGGCGAAACTAGACGAGGGTCGATCAATAGATCCATGAGCTTTCTTGAACAATGAAGATTTTTTCGTAATCCTAGTGGGATTGTCAATGAACTGCTCCACAAACGCACTGAAGTGTCCAACAATTTAGGACTGCCTGAGCTTTTTGTTTGTTCAGTGAGATGTACCAATCAATGACTGTTGCATCATCGGCTTAAGCTTAGATACATTTTCTGAAGGTACATTTGATCTGAAGGTATTGTTTGCTGAATTAGGAAGCGATAGTACTCAGCAACCTGACAGAAGCCGCGGGACTACATATACCCAATCAGAATACCTGGTGGTAATTTCCAACTGCAACCCAGCGATGAAACAGAATCAAGTCAAACTGAACTATAAAAAATCCAATCCTCACAATAGTGCCTCCCACACTAATATACATGAAAATTTAGCCCAAACATACAGCCTCACACGAACATACAAAAACCCTGCACAGGTCAGTAACTGCGTATTCAAACCTTGGCCACTCATGGCGAGTTACGAGCATGTCTGGGCTGCTTGAGGTCAACTGCATCACAAAACATGATTGGCAAATTAACAGACGCAAGTACTGAGAAGCTTCGTTCGGGGTTTGTTCCACACCATCCTTAACACTGCAACAAACCTATGGAGGGAACCACCCTTACCATTGTGTTTTCACTAAGCGGAATGGTTTAATGTAAAAATCTTTGGGCGAACATTAAAGTGCGGGCAAAGTCATCAAAATGATACAAATACGACAACGCCACTCAGTGATCGCAGGTATCAAAACGTGAGACAACCACAGGATAATGTTCATTACAGCAAGAATCATAGGCACTGGCGAAAAACTGAATGCGAGCTGGCAAGACGAAGGTTGTACTGCGAAATAATAAAAGCCAACCCCATTTTACTTGAACATGATCGGGGCCATTTAAGTCAGATGGTTGTGACGCTAAACTACTGACGACCTTTCAACCGGTGCAAGTGTTTGACGCCAAGTCAACAAACACCGGATTGAGAGATAAACCCACGAGCTCACGTGCACTGATTGCGCATCAGGTTTTCATACTTTAGCAAAAGTTGCGGTAATCAACTACCTTGCAACTGATTTCGAAAAAATCAATAAGAAACGACAAACCCAGCTTCAATACTGTATCTTCACAGAATACCATATTGATTCCTTTTTATAGAAGCGAAATATAGAGACAACAGCTTTTAAATTATATTTAGCAAAATTGCTGACTCTATTGAAATTTCCTTCAATAAATTCACTTCTAGTGTATGCAACAGGGTTGTAAAGTTTGCCGCTTGGATTTGGTTACGTTTATCAAATTCAGTCGATGTGTCAATCGCAGAAAGTGTCAGATTTATTAAAAGCTTTAAAAGCAGTTTTTCGATCTTGACGTGTAACCAACCCCCCCATTAAATCTCTTACCCCTCCATTAGCCGATGGATTGAACGTACAGCATCTAACTCCCGTTGGAAGAGATTAGCTGATTAATCCGACCCCTTTTACGGAGGCTAATTACTTGAACACAGATTAGTGCGTGTCTGAATCATCGCCAAGTCATGAAAACAGAGCCCAGATGTTTGATTCTTCGAAAGCTTGCAGGAAATCTAGAGCTTTTCACTTGCAAGTTGTAAAACAGCGCAAAACTTGACACTTGCAAGTTCGGACGCATAAAACTATTAAACACCTGCTACCGAAATTAAGCAAATTATGTCACAGTGCCTTGTTACCGCACAACAGTTACACTTTTCGCTGAAACCACACAATGCTGCTGAGGTAAAAACTGGATACATACAGTAGTATTTAGAAAAGAGTTGAATTGAACGTTTGCATAAACTTTAGCAAAAAGTAAGCAACAGCTGTAATATAAGGCAAATAGACTGATAGCACGAATTGTGATCAGTGAGAAACTATAGATGTAAGTTGCAACGATAACTACAAGCTTTGGTCATCGCCGGCACCTCGCTGAAGAGCATCCAACAGTGTTGAGTTTGAAAAGTTGCGGAATATGTGGAAACCGTGATCACGGGCAGCTTTGATTGAAGCACTAAAAAGTTAAAGCAACGGGGAAAAAACAATGTGTTTAAGGCAGAAAACAAGCGTAGAATTACAGAGCGACTGTCACGGAATATGAATAACTTTCAAAGCACCAATCGCAAATAAAATCATGAGTCGTAATCAACATGGTGACTTGATAAATGACAAGCTGATAGAAGCTTCGACCTCAAGACAATACAGTGACTAAAAAGGCACGAAAGGTGGTGATTACTTGAAAACAGGGTGGGAAACCTGCGGCCCGCATGAACACTTGATATGGCCCGCTCAGGAATTTCGTTACCCATGCCAAGCACAGCATCGCGTCAAAACGAACCTCCGTGATAAGTAGGTACTTAGACAGTAAATCAAGAGAAATCACTCTTCCTCATAGTTAAAGGTAGAATTTTAAGATACAATTGATTTTGCTGCCCGCCAGCGCTAATGCACAATTCATGCGGCCCGTGATAGCAAATAGCTTCTCCACCAATGCTTTGAAACAAAACAATGAATGAAACACGTTGTTACAACGACGGCACTTGGACGTACGACCACTTTCCTTTCACGTGAGTCAAGAACACAACAAAATGCAGCCAACCCCATTGGTCATAGCTCAAGGCTTCTCAGTTTTTATCAAAGCTGTGGATAGCGCCAATTTACTACGTTGGAAAACTCGTCTTCAAGTCGGGTTCATGCGGAGCTGCTCCTCCATGTAGACCAACTGTTCCATATCCATACATTTATTCCTATCAGGTATAAGTTTTTTTACTTCCTCTATAATCTTCATGTTTTCCTCATGGGATGCTGAGTCATCGTGCTTTATCTGTTTCATCATCTCGTAACCCTTCTCAAAGACACCTGGGTCAACGCCAGACCGACACTTTTCCAGCATCTTCGATATTTTATTCTCAATCACATTCGCGTGAAACACTGAAAACCCGACAACAGTTTTTTCCGCATCATCCTCGCCTACATGGGGATTTTGCTGAGCTCTTGAAGTGTCTGATCTTTTCAAATTGTATTGTTCCTCGAACCCAGGTTTGGGAGAATGTCCCGCATGTTTTGTTCCCGAGGAACGAGCAACAGTTGACCCATCAAGGTCAAGAACACCCTCCATCAACCCCATCAAATCCACAAACTCAGTTCTACTCAGATCAATATCCTCATCCGGGAGACGTTCCCCCTCATCACTAGATGACGTCACTATTTCGAAGTCATCATTGCTTGAATAAAAGGTGTCAGCAAGTTCAGCGTCTTCGGGGATGACTCCATCACGGATCAAGCTTTTTATCAACTCATCTGTGTTGTTTAAATCTTCCGCTTGGGGGGTCTTTTCTATACATCCAGTCAAAGTAGAAATATCCACGTCATCATCCGAGGGGGGTTTCAAAGTGGGCGCAGAATCTGCACAAGTGACAGTTATAAACTTTCTTACAGAATTTCTTATGAAACCACTAATGCACGGGATCAGTGGATATATTTCAAGAAACATAACTTGATTTTGTTTCCAAAAAAACTGAAGTTGCTCCAATACACGGGAACACGTCACCACAAACATCACCTCGTGCACTGTTGTTTTCTTCGACAGGTTGAAAGACAACTGTTCCATGCAACTCCATTTCAGGGTCGTCTTCAGCAACAAGAAGCTTCGATTTTGACATCATTTCCGGTGCCTCCACGAGCCGCTGCGGGAAAGAAGCATCAGTTGAAGTGTTGGACAGCAACTTAATTATTCATAAGCCACCTTGAAATGTTATCAAGAAAGAGTTCATGAGAAAACAGTAACAAAATTTTTGGAGTATGAAAAATGGAAACAGCAGGTAGTTAACGATAGTGATATGAGGCAACAACAAGAAGCTGCAGCTTCTCGAGCAAACATAACTTGAAAGATTATGGCTCGAAATAGTTTTAGCACAAAACATAACCAAAAGTGATGAACAACTTTTCAACCAATCACAATCCGGCCTTTTTCACAGACGCCGAACCGAGACCTCGTAAATGAAATGCAAGATACCGGCACCCCTTGCAAAGTACTGCACACTGCAATCGACGCAAACTGACCGAACAAAATTCCTTTGAGTAGCGCATTAAGCAAGCATGTGTCTAATATAACTAACATACAGCCACGCTTCGAACACAATGTCATAACGACTTCAAAAACTACCAAGTTTTATTAAGAAACGGTTTTCACATAAATTCATGCTGTTTTTTTTGTAGCTGAAAAAAAAGAACGACAGCTACAAAATACGCACGAACGGCAGAGTTTAATCTATCGACAGGAATTTTCACGCAAATGGTAGTTGTCATTAACAGGCAGTCCCCATCACATCCCCATATGAACGATGCAGAACATCAAGGCGAGAAAACAGATTGGTTGTAAACCTGATAGACCACTCGTTATAAGGCCAAAACATCACAGTTTGGAAAACAACAGTAGGCTGAGCGCGAGCGACCGCGGCAGCACCGGAAGTGACGTAGTTTCATTGGAAAACGATCGCGCAAATAACAGCAAGAAAGCATCACCGCCATGTCTCGCACAAACCCACGTGACAAAGGGTGAAGGACCAAGCGATTCCGCTTAATGTAATGCACGAAACGCTAAAGCTGCTGCTGACCGAAAAGCGGAACCAGAGGAACCGAGTCCACAGCAAGTTTAAGCGTGGCCGAGTTTGTGGAGAGGCGGAGTTTCATTTTCAGTCAACTCGTTTGTGTTTCTGGAGAATTTACACCTTGAGTCTAAGCAGGATTCGCACTTTGAAATTTCTAAAGTTTGTTTAAGTTGCAGCGGAGCCAACTGTCTAAAACTCTACACCTCTGGCGACTACTAAACCATCGAACCACGGATTATATTGAGGTTTGCGAACAAACCACCTGGGGGTTACTTTCGCAAACTTATTGAAGGTCACATTTCTATTAATCCGCCATCTCATCAACTGCTGTTTATGAAATACTTACCAGTAACATTTATTTCAGTGACAGTTCTGAAAGGTTAATTAGGGTTCCCACAAAATTCGACAATCACATTTCGTGGCTTTTGACATTTTATAATGAAAATGCTTTTTCTGCATTGTATTGAAACATCTTTGTAGTGATTTCTAAATTTAGCCAATGAACATCGTATGATTGGGCATTATTTTCCATTCGTACATCAAGCATTTGTGTTCAACAGTGCCTATGCTTCAGTGATGCAATCGAAACATTTCAGTCAAAACCAGCCAGCTCTGGGCAGAAAAAGTGCTAATCCATTTCAGCAATTGTTGTCACCAGTATATGATCTTTCTTGAGAGTTTTGCACAGAAATCATTGTAACTACACTAGTAGTCGCGCAGCAGCCATCACAAATTGGTGGAATGAAATGCTGCCTGTTCAATCTACTCACTACAAAACCAAGCTTTATACACTAGAGGATTTCATGAGACTACTATCAAGTTTGTACATACAGTAACTGAAGAATCACAGTATATCTCCATATTTCTTTTTCCATGATTTATCTGGGTATTGTTTATATTGCACACAAAATTCCAGGACTCACTAATGTATAACCTTTTTCCGCAACCTTTATTAACAGCTAACTTTTACAGGATTTTTCATGACTGTGGAAACCTGTTTATAGTGACGTAAAACAAGGGAGATCCGAAGCGCACAGTTCCAGTAGATTGTGAAGTTGGGAGTAATTGGAATACAAAAACATAAAATAAAACCAAGCACGCTGCACAACAACGATGAGCAGTGATAAAAACACTTCACGGAAAAGAAACTGAAGTGTTTATAGATGCGCTTGCAAACAGATGATGAAAGCATTTTGATGTCATTAGATAACTGGCAGGCGTCTCAACATTTCACATTTCAAGATATTACAAGCACTATTATTTAGAACGTAAACAACTTTTTTCAAATCTTTACAAGCAATGGTTTGCACATTTCTAGATTGTAAAGAAAACCCACCATGTTTGTGCCGAATGATGACTTGGTGAAGTTGCGTTCTTTTGATTCGCGGCGTAACTTGTTGTTCTCAACAACCTGCAATTTCGCCATCTCTCTAAAAAAATTTGGCGGTTACGGGATTATTTTTGGAAAGGGTAAGGGCAAATTCATACTGATAACTACGACGTAAAGCACAAACTTCAATTTCTGCATTTTGCTGTCCGCTTCCTTTTGCTTCTTCATCCTCAGACGATCACGCGCTGTTAAGTGCCGCTCAGACCTGAACGGTAAAGTTTGAAAAACTACTGTTGTCACGAAGGTGTTTACCATTGAATAAATAAACTTACTCGACACATGACTCGAACACTGGATGGCGCAGTAGTCGGGCAGCAGTTTGACGCCGGGCTGGGCTGCGGTCCAGCATGCTGGTGATGACAAAAGTAATATGTACGGTTAGGTGTTAAATAACCCACCATCAGAAAACAAGACAAGGTAGAGCCGACTAACATCAAGTAAACACCAGATAACATATGGCTAACTTGCTTTGGGACTCTTGTTCCATGATCAACTACGAGCGTGGCGCAAGTTCAGCATGCTTTAACGAAAAGCGTTCAACAGTACCTCGCATATTTCAGAAAATTTTTTTTCATGAATTAAACATTTACGTGTTAAATTTTCCAATGTTTTTTTATCGCTCTTCCAATGTTTCTCACCACTTTACCAATGTTTTTATCATCGCTGTTCAATGTTTTCTATCGCTTTTCCAATGTTCACGTACGAATATTCTCAACAACAATTTCAAGATGTACAAAAAGAAGTTTCACATCACACTTGTCCAGTAAATTTCATTTGAAATTTTACTTTGTGAAGACCGCTAATAATAGTAATACATACAAAGTAGCAATTCCAAATGAACGCTGCGCTTTGTTCAGCATCAGAGTCACATGTGTAATAAATTTGTTGTAAAGTACAAACCAGCTCACACCAGAGGAATTCTGGGCCCGGGAGTAATTTTTTTAAATGGGCCCAAACCAACATAAATGAAGCACAAAATCAATCGATACATTTCATTAAACGTCCCCATTTGTTACATTCTAACCCTTTTCAAAGCCAGATTTTTAAAATACAACGCACCAATACGTACTTCCATTGATTTACGTAACTTTCGACGTAGTTTTGCAGCTTTATTTTCTCAAAAAATATGCAGCACTAATCATTCGACACGTCATAAAATGGGCCCAAAATCATACTTTTTTCATAAACGCGTCAGATTTCCTTGCGTTTGTCCCCAAAACGTGAGTAGGCTCCCGACTTCCTACCTTGTGCTGAAACCATGTACAAACAACAACCCTATGTCAACGCTGATGAAAGAAAGTGCACCATGTGTAGACTCATGACAAGAAAAGTAAAGGACATGGTTGTGCAGTTGAAAACAGGAAAACTCCACAAGCATAACATTCAGGTTTTTAGGGGGAAGAGAACGTTTCTGGGAAAATATAAGGATGATTTCTTGTTTGTGAATGTTGGTCCCTCCCTTAGTATGTCATGTTAGTATCAATTGTTTCAAACTCTCACATTTGGAGGGACATTGTCAGTCACACCATGACTCATTGTCTAAGTCACAATCACCGCAAAGCCTGATCAGTAGGACAAGTTTTTGCAACTTTTGCAACTTTTTTTTACAGCTTCCAACAGCTTCCTAAATACTCAAGATATATATAATTCAATGTTTTGAGCTGTTTCCAGG
>JGI24158J21664_10005095_pt1 | contig 17093 bp, 10 predicted proteins | sample Ectturendosymbi3_FD_21664 | JGI IMG/M metagenome (IMG submission 21664)
GAAAATTTAAACCCCCACTCAAGACTTTCTGGCGACGGTTCTGATTTCTAACTCCACATCTTTTCACGCGACAGTTTAGTTGCATTCGATTCTTACCAGTCTGAAAAAGTAAGAAACACGCGAATCCTGAACAATCAAAAGCTCTAGAAGGTTTTCTATAGGCTTTAGAGGAATCAGCCGATTGGGTTCTGCTTTCTTCTTTTTCCAATGTTTTAAAGTTGCGCATATCTGCATTCAAGTAACTTCACTCCGCAGGTGTAATAAGCAAGGAATCATTCACAGATTTTTATCCCTTGCTTATTTCACCTGTGGAGTGAAGTTACACAAATCGTGTACCTAACAGTTACAACCATTTGGGTGTTTTACGTGAGGTGTTTTGCTCGTGCGTGTGAGATTTTTACAGCCGTGGTAAGCGAGTTGCAACGTGGCTTCACTTTGTGCTTTAAAGTCTTTATGGCGCCACACATACTCTATAGGTGGAGTGTGTTTGTTTCTTTTAACACAGATAAGAAAAAAACAGATGTGATTCTTATAAAAAATGTAGACCATGTGTTTTGTCAAATATTTTAATTGTGGTGATTTCGGTTGGTTTGCCTGCGGCAGTTAATAATCCTGTTCCTGCCAGTCAAGTAGGATTCCAACAATTCCATGCAATTTAACGCTTTTGCGTCGCGGGCAGCAAAAAACGCAGTGATCGTGGGCACTTCTGTAACGAATGAGAATTTTTAAGACCGCACTTTCAGAGCGTTATTTCCGATTTTTGCAAATTGATTAACGCTTTCCATTTTTTCCCTCGCAACAATGGAAGAGGGGTCCTCACAAGTGGATTAGCCGAGGATCTCGCATCAATTAAATCCGGCTCTGCGTGTAGTACTAATTTGTATGACATCAATCGCAAACCTGAGTATTAGTATCAGGTTTGCTATTTTAGGGTATGTAGATAGCAAATACAGTATTAGCAAGTAGGCTATAGTATGAGGTGTTTAAATTTAGACAACTCAAGTCGCATTGCCTGAACCACTTTCGGAGATAGCGCAAGTTGCCGTACGTAGCCTATAACGCTTTTTGGTTGATTTTGAGATGATGGTTTTCAGAATGTACCGTACGTTTTTTGTACTTTTAAAATGTCTTGATTGCTTTTTTACATTTATGGCTGAAAGTTCGGGACGGTATTGACAAATACTGCATCGTTCCGGTAAGAAAATTATTCTACTTTCACCACTGTCAGCACACAAACTTTTACTGGAAAAGGAGAACAATCCAGTTAAAAATACGAGAAATCTTGTGTAAAACCATAAACTGTTCGAAATTTTTTGGAAATTTAAACTTCATTTGAAAGAACATGATTAAAGTACCAGCTCAAAGTGGCTCTAGCCTAGGTCTGCTGCCATGACAGGGTTTGAATAAAATGCTAAGCTTTGTCTTGTTAACAATAGCGCCTTAGTAGTCCAGCGGAATGTTCCAAATTTACTATGCGAGTGGTGGTTCGACTCTCGTCTTTGCAGCTTTGATGGGAGTGGTTATGCGTCATCCTTTTGATGGGACCGGTTTAATTCTTTTGTGTTCGTGTTTACGCTTTAGGGTTTGGTTTCATTAAACTAAAGTGAATGTTTTCTATGCATGAATAAGGACAACTGAAAATTACGAGTTTGATAAGATTAAGACTGCTGGATACGCCACTAATTATAAAATCAGCCAGGGCGACAATCCCATATGTTCAACCAGAGATCAAATCTCGCAGCCCTCCCGGCCAATTTCACCACGAGCCGCCACTGGGTCCCTGTTTTGAAATATGTGAGAATTACTGGCATTTGAATACGTAAAAATTAGAGTTGAAAACAAAACAAATTTCGAAAAATTAGATCCATGCAGCATGTTTTAGTAGCCTTACAACAGGAAAAATCATCGAGTTGCAACATTGAAATGTTTGTAATTTCACTCTTTGGATGCCCCCCTCTGCACGGGACATGAAACCTTCGCGACCGAGACACGCTAAAATGGGTCTCGGGACGAGTAGAACAAGTCTCATGACTCCATCACTGAAAAGAGCAGATTTTATCCGGTGTTGGCAAAGATCCGGATTAAAAACTCCGGATAAACCGAAGATTTTTATAAAGAAAAACGGAAAAATCATTCGTATCACCAGTTTTATCCGGTTTCGGCAAAGATCCGGATTAACCGAGGTTCACTGTACTTCTTAATTCTTGATTACACTTCTAGACTTTTCTGCGCTCTCTCAATAGGGAGTGAGGTCGTGCTTCGCACCTCGTGTATAAATTCGATAAACAAATTGCGAGGTGCAACAGTTCTCAGACAAATACTCTTAATTTGTTTGAGTTCCCACGCGTACTAAACATCAAAAGCAAAACTGCAAATGACGCTTCTAAGAGATAGAAAGAAGTGACGAATTGAGCAAATTCACGAATTAGACGATGGCGAATGAGGTGAACAGAAATCTTCACTAGAGATAGGAGTTCTGACGGGACCGACGAAAAAACGACGTATTAAACGATCACGAATTGACAAACTCTACTGTACAAATCTTCGGTATATCCGCATTTTTTAATCAAGATCTTCGCCCAATATCGAATAAAATNNGNTCTTCGNNCAANATCTCGTAATCCGGATTTTTGTGTCNAGGAAAGATTCGNCAGCTTTCAGACGCAACACAGCGTGCTCACGATCAACAACGAGCGTATAGNATTATCATAACGGCCGCAACTGCGCACAACACAGGACTAATTGTAGAGACGATTATTACGCCACACACGGTCATGGCTTCCGGATCTTCGCCTAAACCGGACAAAAGTCGTTGGTCAAATCGAATCTATCTGGAATAACCGAGGTTTACTGTATCGAATTTTGGGGCATGAACATGTCATTTCGAGCAAAACGCTGCCACCTGACCTGGGACTTCCACGGTTCTGTCTACAACCTTCAAACTCAAACACAGCATCGGTTCTTTACGGAAAAGGCACTTCAAGGAGCCACAGGTTCTTATATATCTATTGACTGCACGGCTACAATGACTTACACTCTGTGATATTGACTTGTGCGTGAAAGCAGACCCGTCGCCAGGATCTCGCAGCAGGCTGGGGGGGGAAATCACAAGGAATGCACATTTTAAAATGCAATATTAGATTCATGCGGTTACCGGGGGGCAAAAACATGAAATGGGGGGACGGACACCCCTGCCCTCTGACGACTCTGCTTGAAAGACCAACATGTTCATTGTTGAGACAGAAACGTGCCATCATGTACTGGCTGCAAGACACTGGCGAGTATAAAAGCTCACGTTTATTCACGATGAATAGCAGGACGCAAAAATGGCAATGTCTTTCGAGTGCGATCGCAAATGTACATACGCACCAGAATAAGGGCGGCGTCTATCGTCGGTAGGGGTGGTAGCCTTGCGAACCCCCCACGGAGGATTTGGCAGGCCCGTAGCCACCGCTGCTGGCCCCCTGGCCACCTTGCTTGGGCATGCTGTTGCTGGGTGGGCCCATGGAGTTCGGTCCCGGGCCCATGCTGTTCGCGGGGGGTCCGCTGGCCCCTCCCTGCATGCTGTTCGAGTTGTAACCTGCAGAACAAACGGCAGGGTTTTGCGTCAAGAATTTTCTGGAAGAGGGGTGCTTCGCGAGAGGGACAAAAGCACCTCAGAAACAGGAAGTGACGTGACAAAGCAATCTCGCGCCGTTTTCAGACGGTTCAACGCTGCTTATCACTAACAGAAAACGCTTGAAAGTATTTCCAGTGGCTTGGTTGGAAGCTCTCCTCTCTTAAGGACACGTGTGGCTGAAATATGTCAACGCGGTGATCTTACGTAGCGTAAGTTTGGTTTACTTGAAGGGAACACGGGGTTCCTGCGCAATTTTGAAAATAAATTTCCTGACTTTTCCAGGATCTTTTCCGGATTTTTCCGGCCTTTTTCCAGACTGAACATTTCCGTATACAGATACTGTAGAATTTAACACGGCCCATGTAAAATTATATGAATTTTGAATAAAATATTATGAAAATATATGTCAAACGATCAAGTCCGGAAAATCATTTTCATTTTCCGTAACTAACAGACCAAAAAAATATTTTTTTCCAGCCTTTTCAAGACTGCGTAGAAACCCCGGGAATTGCACTTCCAAAAGCGCTTGTGCGAAGAATCGCCAGGTGCCAGAAGAAGTGTTGCGGTTGAATACACGCACAGCCCCAGACAGGCATGAAGTGTTGAATCAGTCAACTGACAATTCAGCAACATTTCTGATACTTCAACGAACGCCAGAATTCAACTTACCGCCTCCTCCGTGTCCCATGCTGCCGTAGCCCTGTTGCTGCTGCTGCTGGTTCTGCTGTTGGTACCCGCCCACGTTTCCTGCGACGCACAACGTGAAGTAATGATCAGCAGGAGGTCTAATGTGTCGTTAAACCAGAAGTATAGGAGGTATGCAACACGAACGACTTATTAGAACTGGGCTGCAGATTTTTTAAAGTAAAACTGCGAAGACATTGGATATAACGAACAAATGGAGAAGCATGGTTCCGCATGAGCTGTCACGCTTACCTTGTCCTCCACGCATGGGGCCAGGCCCGCCTTGGCCACCAGGCCCTGAAGGAGGTCCTCCGGGTCCACTTAGACCTCCGGGCCCGCCCTGGCTTGGGCCCATGTTATTTGACATCCCTCCCATCATGCCAGGGTTACCGTAGCCCTGCATGTTACCACCGGACATATTGCCCATGTTGGGTCCCATTGACTGATTTGGACCCCCGAAGTTGCCAGGGTAGCCGTAACCTGCGAAACATACCGGGCGCTTGAAACTCTGTGTCAGATTTACCGAACAGTGACCAACTGACCGCACTGGCTAATGCAGGGTTCCTACAAAATTTTGAATATAAATTTCCAGACTTGACTTTTTCGAACATCATACCCAGGTCGTATTCAGGCAATACAACAGTTATCGAGATGAAAGTCAAATTAAAGCAATATCATCAAAACATCAAAAATATCAGAATCAAAATATCCGAATGAATGTCAAAAGATCAAGTGTGGAAAATTACTTCCTTTTTCATACTAACAGACCAAAAAACGCTTTTCCAGGCTGGAAAAATGACCAAACATTTTTCAATACTTTCCAAGACTCAGTAGGAACCCTGTTCATAGCTTGTGCCCCTCTGCGCTTTTGTAGAGAGGCGGAGATAGGGAAAGATAATTCTACCTTTGCCCTGAAACGTGTCACTGTGCTGTGTCTCTCCTCGACACCAGCTTTCTAAGCAATAGGCAAGCACGCTTTCTCGGCATTATTGCCACGTGTCGTTGAGGCATGGTGGTATATAACCATTTGCATTCGAAACAAAGGTTCATTGCGTACGAAACAAAAGTTCATTGCATACGAAACAAAAGTTCATTGCGTACGAAACAAAAGTTCATTGCGTACGAAACAAAGTTTAATTGCGTACGAAACAAAGTTTCATTGCGTACGAAACAAAGTTTCATTGGGTACGAAACAAAGTTTCATTGCGTACGAAACAAAGTTTCATTGCGTACGAAACAAAGGTTCATTGCATACGAAACAAAGGTTCGTTGCGTACAAAACAAAGGTTCATTGCTTATGAAAAAGAGCACAAAGCAAAGCGGGCGCCAAGAGTTACTCCCTCGCCACGTGATTCAACGTTCTTCTAAGCATAGCAGTGAAGAATCACATCCCGCTACACTACACCCTTGTCTCAAACCCCTCCAAGCCTCCTCTTACGTCATCTACCCAGTCGCTAACATCACACACATGTGTTCTTTAAATGTTGTTACGCTGGTTGTGTTTCCTGCACAGTGAGGCATCTTCGTACAGTGCTCCATGCCTCACTGAAGGATGCCAGAGACACATACCGCAAGGTTTGTTCCCGGTTCGAATTTTTTTTAAATGACCGCAAAACAATGAAGTCAATTCGGTCAGGGTTTGAAAATATCAAGGAGTGAAAATGGTTATGGCGAGTTTAAACGCTGTAATGGAACACATGACTGAAACCACTCAGTGAAAAAAAACACACACATACAGTGGCAGTCAAAATTCCACTGTCATGCAGGGAACAGGTTCGTTCATGTAGACCCTTGTCTATCAAATCCTTTTCGTCGAGACTTCTGATGCCTTGATCAGAATCCATTTGTATGCTATTGCACAACAGCGCGCATCATGGACTAATTTTTTACCGGCTCACAACTGATGTCTGATGCTTTCGCAAGCTTTTGTTTGTCATCCAACACGTAGCACATGTGTGCTGACGAGTAAATACATTAGTTTATCGGCACCTTACTTTCAGACTGCTCCTTTCCAGTATTGCTTGCAGGCGCGAACTAGCACCTACCCCATGACGCGTTATCAACTCAAAACTGTGCAGAGTCGGAACCAAACACGTGCATTAAAAATAACTGCGAACAGAAGTTTAATTAATCAATCACATTTAACATCCTGTGTCTCCGTAAATCAGGTACAACAACTAACAGTATCACTAAAATCATACAAAATTGCTTTTACATCACAGAGAAAACTCCAAAACGTTTCCTGGGCGAGCAACTGTTCAACGAAACTGTGCTTCAACATTTTGCAGCAGCAGAAAGAACAAACACACGGCCTTACCATAACCCTGGTTGTTGTTGTATTGTTGGGGGTACCCGCCCGAATAGTTTTGGTTGCCGTAACCATATCCACCTGCAGCACATAAGTCAATTTGATTTCAATCCAAATGGAACAGGCGTGTATTGCCAGCGGTTTCGCGGTAGTTAGCAATAACTACCCGTCGTGATTACCATTATTACTAGTTATCAATAACTACCCGTCGTGATTACCATTATTACTAGTTATCAATAGCTACCCGTCGTGATTACTATTATTACTAGTTATCAATAGCTACCCGTCGTGATTACAGAACCGTCGCCGGAGAGTTTTCAAAAGGGGGTTTTGGGTTTGTGCGGGGAGGCTTGACATTCTAAAAATTGACAAAAACTAAACTGATATATAGTGTTTCATGTGTCAATTTGGGGGGCTTGGAGTTTGGTTTGGGAGGCTAAGCCCCCAATTATTGCTAGTTAGCAATAACTACCCGTCTTGATTACCAGTTAGCAGAAAGCTACCCTACGACCAGCAAAATCTTTTAAAGACAACTGTTTACAGAAAAAAAACAACGACGATCTTTCTGTACGTACCCATCATTTGGTTTGGCATCCAGTTACCTGCAAAGTAAAATGCTCGAGTTGGCCGCGTGAAACACTGGCAGGTAGCAGCAAAAATAAGAGCATGGTGAAGAGAAAAAACGCTAATGTGGCACGCGTGATGTTCCTTTTCAGACAAGAACTTGAAGGGCGTGCACATGCATTTAGGGGTGTGAACATGCGTTACACTGTTGAGCTGCGATACGACAGCCGGTCCAATTGCACCATCGATTGGAGGGTGGTGATGACAAAAGCTTTTTGCTGATCAAAAATTATTACAGGCGATAAAGAAGACGTTCAGCAACCACCGAATGAGTTCCTGACGCCGTAACTTAAGTGACCCACAATCATGAACCGCACAGTGCGACTTTCAAACCTCCGCAAACGACACGCACCCTGGTTTGCGTTCATTCCTTGATTGTAACCCATTCCTGGGCCACTAGACATGGGGTTACCACCTTGGCTATAACCCCCTTGATTGTAGCCCTGGTTGTAGCCTTGATTGTATCCTCCTTGATTGTAGCCTTGGTTGTTGTAGCTTTGGTTGTTGTAGCCTTGATTGTTGTACCCCATGTTGTTGTAGCCTCCCTGGGGCTGCTGCTGTTGTGGCTGGTCGTTTTGCTGTATTGCATAATAATGGGCATTGTTTGTTATAACACCGTCAGTCGCACAAGAAAACAACAAACCTTCGTTTTGTAGCCTAGCAACGCTCACACAATGTTCAAACAGTTTAAGCAACAACTTACTAGGTATGCCAGGAGGCAAGCATTACTTTGATTTCATTTCGAGAGTAGGCCACGTGCGAAGGTTTTTGCAAACGTTAAATTACGACGGCTGGCGCAGTGAAGCCGCCACTTCATTACGTCAATATGCTTTAAATACAGCGTCATTAGAACATCATTTGTCTGGAGGGCGAAGCAGTTCAAACAGTATTCAACAACACCCTGTCGCATTGTTTAGAGCAGGGATCTCCAAACATTTTTGTCCGAGGGCCAAATAAGGTAGTACAGAACTTGTCGAGGTCCGGAGTCTTACGTAACGCGATTGTTTCGGGATATGTTATATTCTACCAAATCAACAGAGTTTTCGTAAACACATTTCGCAGTTTTTCTTCAACATCATTTTTTTCATCATTGACATAACGGCTTCGCGGGCCGCATTTGGAGACCCTTGGTTTAGAGGAAAACAATCCATGATTCATGGCAACATAGGAGTGTTCTTGGATGTTTTTATTCTACACAGGCGAAAAATCAGAAGAAATGCAGATTTAACCACACATGTAGCAAGTTTCGAAACGGGATGGACAACCAGTGTCTGCCGCGCATCTCTCACAAGCGTCACCTCATATATAGGCTTTACACCGAAGGTCGGCTGCGCAGGGAAATCTCATTCTCGCGCACTTGCAACATACCAATTTAATATCGCATAGCCCTTCCAAACAACAATTATATTTTTTTACCTCAACGCATGTACGATTGTCAATACAGACACAGTAAGGCCGGGAGGCGGCGAAAAGACACTTCGGTCATCCCGTCTGCCACCACCCAAATACACGTTGTCAAAGACCCTAAACGAACGCGCTCACCAGCAGAAGCGAAAGCAAATAGCAGAACATTGTTTTAACTTTACTCAATCATACTTGTACATTCCAAATAATGACCAAGTCCAAAGCTTGAAACGGGTCACCGGCAGTGTATTAGCATAACTGCACAACTGCAAGCTCACTAAAACAATCATTTGCTCAAGGGTAAAATTTTCTTAGTGGGAACACTGCTTATAACTTAACGTAATTGTCATCAGCAAATTTCTAGAAAAATAAACCAACGGAAAGGATAGATCCGACCGATAGTTTTAATGCATTTTGCTGAGTCATACATCGCAGACCGGTCAGCAATTAACGCATTTTGCTGAGTCACACATCGCAGACCGGTCAGCAATTAACGCATTTTGCTGAGTCACACATCGCAGATCGAACAGCAATCAACGCATTTTGCTGAGTCACACATCGCAGACCGATCAGCAAACAGATTAGCGGCTTTACCTTCATCGCATCCATCCGCTCACGGGACTCTGCTTTCTTTGCTTCGACCTGTGCATGAGGATCAACGTAAGAGCTGGTCATTGACCAGTTGCGAGGCTAACAGGCAAATGCTATCTTACAAATGGTAGCAGATTATGTCAGAAAAAACATAAACAAGCGTTTGAAGGTATAGCATTGATTGTTACAAAATATCTTACTCAAACCATATAAAAATAAAATGTACTTACAATTTACTTGAAGGTATATTCATAATATAAACAAAAGTTGGAAGATGCAGATAGAGTATGTAGTTATATGTAGTACAGTAGAATTATGTACTTGTAGTATAGATGTATCATAAATATGAATGTATACATTAATAGCATTATCATGAACACTAACTGTAACTATATTCGTTATTTTGTTTTACTGTTTTATATGCAATAATTGGGCAACGTATAGATAAGGACTAATTATATTATTACCTGACGTACATTTTTATTACTTTACAATGGAAGTAAGGTTTTCTCCATTGACTGCTGAAACGTGTAATTAATACCTACACTACTCTGTAACCTACACTGTTTCAAATACCCTAATAACAAAACCGCAGAAATAAGATGGATCCATTATCAGCTAAAGTTAGTTGGTTACACTTTATGACAGTAATAATTAAGTTGACTTGCATTTAAGGTTGAATCATTAATTTATTTGACCTTTCCATGATCGAGGCAACTTGCAGTAATTTGACCACATTGTTCAAGAAGACACAAAGTGCTTACAACTTACAGGTAATGTGATTGCAACCAATACATTATTTATTAAACTACTCTACACCATACCGAGGACGCCATGACATCATGGTTGCCTAAAATTATCAGTTTCTACTTCTAAACATAACGGTAGGGTAAACGTTAACATTGGCTGGAAACGCAGACTTTAAATAAACGCAATATTGACAGGCCTTTATTGCATCAAGTAAAACTAAAGATCTGCATATTGCATTACTTTCTTAAGCACTAGAAAGACAAATTAGAACATCCCCCCGCCGATTGAGGTCAAGCAATGATGCAGCTCGAAATAACGCACGGACTACTTGAATTGAGGGCACGGATTTCCTCCTGCATTTATAAATTACAGTATCTGGACTTGTTGAAGCCGCAGAGGTCAACATTTTATTGACCTTTTCTGGAAAATGACAAAGCACTTTCAGCAAATCTTTCACTTTTTTCATTAAGGGCAAAACGTATGCTTTTTAGCTGCTCAAATTACGTCTTTTGTGTTTCAGTAGAGTTATAAAACACCTTCTTTTGCAGAAAGCATGAAATTGTTAAGTTTTGACAATGATGTAAGGCCTGAACGAAACTGTCGTTCTAACAAATACAGCAGGTGATGCAAAAATTTATCTCTAACAGTGCGGGGGTTTTGCTGTGTTGTGATGTGGTGCCATGTCTAAGCATGCGTGAAACCTTGCAACTGTGATTGTGTGTAAACAGTGCAAGTGAATGTGAGGTTGCGCGCATGAATGCCTGCTTCAGAGGCGTGTAAACAAGGTAAAGACTGCAGAAGAACCAACTTTCTTATTTTTGATGCTGTGGTAGTGTTTGCCAAGTGCTTGGTCTACAGATGATGCGTCCTCGAATGTCACGAAGCCAAAGCCTGCCAGCGGAATAATTAGGAATTTATCTACGTCTCACCACATGATAAAACAATAAAAACTTCAACAGGCAGACAACAATACAAGCATTTCAGATTTAGAATGTGGTTTAAAAAACTTAAAGCAAAGTTTCTTTCAAATGACTAGTTCATGCATGTCCAAGGGTTGGCCGCTACATATCCAAATCATAATCAGAAAAAAAATGAAACAGTCCAGTAACGTACAAACGCATCAGATTTTTACTTACAATCAAAGAATACACATGTAGACACAGCATCCGAATTTTATGAGCATGCACTTTAGCTTCAGTGATAACGGGCCACAAGTAAAAAAAACTAAGATTTTATTATGTTGAAAACACAGTTTAAAACGTTGGTCATATTTACCTTTGTGAGGTTTTCCTGGGTCTTGCTTATTCACAACAAATACAACTTCTATAACCTGAAAAAAATGCCTTCATAAGCATATCGAAAGGGTCTTGTGCAGCTATGTCCAACCCAAATCGCTTACTGAACAAAAAATTATGTCACTATCTTAACCAGGGCCGCACATTGAATGGCTTGCTTTGATCTTGGCAAAGTAAATTTAGCTTATGCTAATGTACTGAAGCGTTCGAATCCTGACTGCAATGGTAACAGAAGCTATAAAGTGGAACTGAGGACCACCTGCATCAAAAATGTCAAAATCAAGATTATTCAAGGACAGGTTGTCAGTATGTAGGATACTTTTACTACAGCAAAAACCTACACTGGGATGCACAAAACTTTTGACAGGGCCGCATGCGGCCCAGGGCTGCAGTTTGGACATAGCTGGTCTAGTGCAGTGATTCGGAACAAGGACACATATTACACAGTACGGCAATTTGAGAAGCAGCTTTAAGGGCTATTGTTGAATGACTGGCAGAAATATCTGCAGGAAAAACATCACAAGAATGTTTCTGTCCCAAGGGCTATCACCACAACTTGAGGTGATCATCATGGCCAAAAACGGATCGGAAACCTTTGGTCTTGAGACTGGACAGTTTCCAATACGTTGGTCACAGTATACTGTTGGATTAAAAAATGGTTTCTGAAAGGGGTCTTGAAATTTTGTTGGCTCCCACCCCACACACGCAAAATATAAACCTGCCCCGCAGGAATCTGAGAAATCTTGCCTGCTCACGCCCCGCAGACCATCTCAACCCCCCCGTACCACACTTTTTCGGTTTTAAACCAACAGCTGTCCGAAAACAACTAAAAACTCACAACTAAGGCAAGTTTTTGTTGCAATAAAATCGTGGGAAGTATGCATTTATTTTAACAAAATTTGCAGTAAAAAGTTAGATTTGTGCACAAGCATTTTAAACGAAAGTGATTTACTCAAGCGATTTATTTACATATATTGCTAAATGTTTTCAAACATTACCTAAGGAGAAATGGCGATTTTTTGCCAACAGTTTGTGCAGCATGCTAAAACTTGTGCATGAAGTTGCTTGGCAATTTAACAATTTGGCGTGCAGTTGTGGACTGATGTTTGACCAGGTCATTTCTACAACTGCTTTTAGGTCACTATTCAGTTGAATTAGGTTATCAAAGAGAACAGAACGATACTGAAATAGTTTTAAAGCATGTTTTTTAAATCAAACTTCTAACACTTTGCAAAATACTTGATAGAGGTTGCAGGACAAGTTGCATGCAAAAAGAAAAATGTCGCCATATAAAATTCCTGGAAGCAGCTTAAAACATCGTAGTGCACAAATTCTGAGTACGTATTTAGGAAGCTGCAAAAAAGTTACAAAAATTGCCCTACTTATAACGCCTGAAGACAAGTGTCACAAGCAGAAAAATCAAGCTATTCATTTTTTTCATTGGCAACCAAAACTTTTTCACAGATCTGATCTTCCGCAGTCAACAGATTTGAGGTGATAAAAAAACATGATTCAGTCCAGTTGTGACTTGTGACTAGCCGTGCGTTAAGCGCTGTCTTATCCATTTAGAAGGTCTGCTAGATTGAATTATTCCTCACCACGTACGACGGTTGCATTGGAAAATGGTCAACTGCCTACCACAACGCAAGAGCCCGAGCTAATGTTTTGCAACAATGGGTTGTTACATCATGGTGTTATAACTGCTGCGGGCCTACTGTCCCAGAAGCGGAATGCTGGCAAACAGCTTTAGTACATCACGTGTTTTGCGATTTGAGCTNATTAAGTTCATGTGCTTTGGCTTAACACTCATTTACCCGCACGAAGAATTTCTCATTCCGCGCCCGCCCCACAGCAAATTCAACTCGCACCGACCCCCGCAGCAAGCTCAACCCGTACCCACCCCACACACAAAGCAGTACGGGTTCCCACACCCACCCTGCAAACGTGGGTACCCGCAACCTGCACGAGTTAACCCACCCTGCGCAGGACTCTAGTCTATACACAGTTCATAAATTATTTGCAATTCAAAAATAAAATTTTTCACCAAATGTCTTTCTGTGTAACAAATGCCTTTCCTTGCTCATGATCCACACACAAAAAAGAATATCATTGCATTACAATGACAGTATTTTTGCAAACAAATTGAACTACACCATAACAATGCCATTTCAAATGAATGGCTAGGTAGCTATCACCAATGAAAGGTTTCAAGCCAAGTGTGAAAAAAAATGATTGGGAAACACTGGCTTGTGCCAGTGCAAAGAAGTCAAGATTTTACCACTATTTCAGAATCAATGCAGAAGAAATAAGCAGCACTTTGTACAGATTAGTGAGCCTACAATGATTTCAAGTAAACAAGGTCTTTGGAAGAAAGAACTTACTACAACTCTTTAGTACACCATGTTAAGCAGTCAAGAGTCAAACTTCAAGAAAGAATTGCTAACTGGTAGGCATAAAAACATTTGGAAAGGAAACAATTTACACCTAGTATCATCAATCGAACTAAAAAAATTGCAAATTTAATTCCACCCAGAAATGACAAGAATAATTCACATTGAGCATTTGAAGCAGTTAGAAGGACGTACCACTCCATATCTTCCAAAATATTCTCTAACATCATCTTCGGTCGTCTCCATAGATATTCCACCAACAAATATTTTGTGCTGTCGACTGAACTGAGTGGCACTTTGCTTCTTCTGCTGTTGTATGTGACGAGGTGTGCAAGGTTTTGGATCAATCTGGAAAACAAACACTTCCATAATTATAAAGACCCTACACATATTGGCAGCAGCTACTGTTTACATTAGCACCTCTTTAATGCAACTGTTTGCAATGAGATCTTTTCAAACATCACTATAAACTTTAATCTGCACAAAGTCTGGATGTGCACGCAGATGGAACTGGTTAATAAAATATTTTATTTGCCTGGTTTTGTATGCAATTAACATAATATTCAATCATCGGTATCTGCTACAAGCAGTGAAACAGTTACTGCAATCCCATGGCCATTTTGCTAGGGTGAGAAGAAGGCCTATTATAGTTGTTACTTTTACTGCACAGCCAAACAGAATAACAAAAACCGTTTTGAAATAAAACATCCCAGCACCACACACTTCAGATTTTTGAGTGATACAGTTTGTAATTGAGAATTTTTATAGAAAATTTTAAAATCAATTTATGCAATTAACCATGCTATGTAAATGTCAGGTGCTTTATTTCCCCGTGTGCATGGGTATGGTTTGGAATTACGGCTTTTTATGTGAGTATACCATTCATTCATTTACAACTGATATGCAAGTGGTCTATTTTGTCAGTGTCTTCTTATATTTTTGAAAAATTATGGAATTGAAGAAAACATTAGAACTTAAAAAAGACACTTTTTTCAACTACAAGCTTTCTCTGTAAGATTCATTTTAACTAAAACGCTTTTCTGCCATGAAATGATATTTTTCAGAAATGAGTATATTTAACTTTGATAGTTGGTGAACATAAAAGGACATGTCCAGCTAAAGCACAAGGAACACACAAAATCCATTCTCCCACTAAAGGCATGGTTCTGCTAGTACAGGGGTGGGCAACCCCAGGCACGCGAGCACTTCTATCCGGCACGTGAACGAAGCCTCGGAAATGAGACCTCCCCTTTCAAATGAAGAAGTTAATAACTTACAAGTCCTATCTGATGAAACTCGGTGTCAGTTTCTTCATTTTCGTTTGTTAACAATATGTTATTTAATTTAACCCTTATGTACTTTTGATGCCATATGGCTACAAACAGAGCCGTATCAGCCGCACTCCATGCTCCGAAATATGTAAGGCTGCTATAAATGAATTTTCTTCTCGTCAAATTGACATTTCCAAAGCAGTGTCCATTACAACTGATGGCACCTGCATCATGACTGGTGAGAAGGCAGGTTTTGTAAGTTTATTCACAAAAGAAGTTGGTCATCCAGTGATAGGTTTTCATTGCACATGAAGAGGCATTATGTGCAAAAGCTGCCCTTCAGGAAGTGATGCAAACAGTTATAGAAGTTGTGAACTTCATTTTTGTCCGGGCATTACATAAAAGACAATTTGAAGTTTTACTGAATGAGGTAGAATCTGTGTATAAAGGATTAAAAATGTACAACAATATTCGATGGCTTAGCTGAAATTTGGCTCTGAAACGATTCATTGAATGCTTTTTTGAGATAAAAATATTAAATGACCAGATCCGACCCTAGCAGGTGTGGGGCCCAATGCAAGACTTAGGCGCGGGGCCCCTCCTATCAGTGCTTTATGACGTCATCGTGTCAACAGTGCTACGACCTTTTTGAGAAAATGGCCTATATAAATATAAAAAAACATGGCGAATTGTTGGAATTGATCTGTATGTAGATAAAATCACAAAGTATGCTTTTCATATGGGGGGGTGCGGGCATAGCTAATTTGTCCCTTAATGCTGCCGTGGTGGATATTAAACAGTGTGCCAGTACCACTTGTAATCAAGCCGAAAATTCTAAAAGAAGCTCTGCAATGGAGATCTGAACGGCGAGCGCAAGTGGAAAGTTACCTAGTTGCATCATCAAACCGAACAAGCGAAATGAATCAACAATGCAGTATACTTCACTCTTGTAAAAGTGAATGCCACTTTTGTTCGAAGGACCAGGCCCCTAGCTAGCCACAGGGCAGGGCATTTGGGGGCAAGGCTCCAAGGTTTTTTTGTGCCACTCCCACATTTTGTTGTGCCCACAAAAATTTGTCTTAAACATAATAAAAACAAAAATATTGTCTCCTAAAATGTATTTTCCCCCCAACCCTAAAATTTGACTACGTGCCTGCAAAGAATGACCGACTTGGAGAAAGTTGTTAACATAAACTGATTAACCATTCTCACTTTCAATAATCACAAGCGCAGACGCATTCTTGTATAAAGGTAACGTCTGGGCACATGATCAACTGTACTCTGTATGATGCAACACACGAAAAAAACACATTTCACTAGAGAGCAAACCACACATCCGGCCAAAGTTCCTCCAAAAGCCAAATTTTAAAGTCATTCTTAAAGCATGTACTTGAATAATGAACGCAAACTGTTTTACACATGTAGAAAAAATGTCACAGAATGCAGAAAAAACGTATCAAATGCTATGTACAGTATAATGCGCATGATTGATTGATGAAAGAGAAGCATATAGCCGCCCAACATGAGCAGGAACGAGTGTGCTGGATGAGATTCACAATTTTTGCCTTGCCTAGTTAAGCCGCACTGCAGCTTTCATTCAGTGGTGCAGGAACTGGGGTTAAAGTTGATGTACCTGGACTTGAAGTAGTGTTTTTTTACCTATTTGTACTGGCAAATAGCCAAACACAACTAAAGTTTGGTGGAGTGGCAAATTATAAATGTGATGACTTGAATCCAACAAGAAACCCTTCCTTGACACTTTGGCGTCCGGCTGGATACGGGGATTTTTGGAAAAAAGAACACCCAAACGCACGTGGCTTTGCGTGGGAATATCTCTGCTCATGTACAGGTTACGGACCTGGTCGAAAGTCAAAAGACGCAACAAGTCTTCTAGTCTGCACTCGAAAAAAAATTTTTTGCTTGGGGGTGCGGGTAAGTGAGGACTTTTAGGCCACCTTGGCCCACTTTGCCTGGCCCTGGGTGCCAACCGTTGGTAGTGTTGCAACCTCTCCGGTGGTGTTGCGTTGATTGTGTGATTCACCACAAACGGGATGTGCGTGAAGAACAAAAATATATGTATGTGGCGCGAACAAGCAATAATAGAGTGATCTTGGTGAGTGACCTCTAATAATGCTTGTGAACCTGGTGAACAGTTGA
>JGI24158J21664_10005096_pt1 | contig 17090 bp, 13 predicted proteins | sample Ectturendosymbi3_FD_21664 | JGI IMG/M metagenome (IMG submission 21664)
TGCTAGCAGGTCAATCAAGGGCTCTATAGACACAGATTTTGGCCTAGTTTTCAAGAAAACTTTGATTCAAAAGAATGGGTCAATGGGTTAGGGCCCAGGGCCAGGTAAATGTGGCCAAAAATTTGAAAACATGCCCTCATTGTGACGTCACTTCCAGAAAACGCCAAACCGAAAACGAAAAACGTTTTTTTCGATCTCAAATAGAAGACTTGCTGAATTCGTAAAGGGTTTGAACAGCTCTCTACCTCTAGCGGCTGGCGATTTTTGGCCAAAAAAAGGCCGGCCAATTGCGGCTGTTAAAGAGTTAAATCTTGTGTATTGAAACATAACAACATGATATTGTTGAGTTTCTTTTCATATGGAATACTCAGCTGTTAATGATGAAATATTTTATACAAATACTTGAAATACTTCCAAAAACGTTATACCTTCATGGGCCATGTGTTCAAGTAGATATATATATATGGTTTATTCTGAAGTAATGTTACCACCAAGACTTAAATTTCCGTATTTTTCTGGGAAGTCATATTTTTTCTTTGAACAGTGTGAGACCTTTCAGTGTTTGTAAACAGTTAAGCAGTGCAGATAGTTGCATTGAGGGTAAAGTGAAGGGTTGTAGGACAATGCTGAAACTTTAGTTTGTGTTACCCATTGATTAAAAAAATCAACGAATTGAAGAAACAACTGATAGCTGTATTCTTTCATTATTCTGTTGCATATTGAAACCACTGCATCAGAATATTCCCACTGTTTACAAAATCTTTTGTTAGTTTTTTCCACACTGGCTTAGCACATTGGGTACTGGCATACATTCCTATATGGAATAGATTTTTAAGAAACAGATATGAGGCCATGTATAATTACGAATTTGGCTTCTATTGAATACCAGCTATAATAATTTTCTCTTGAAAGTATGTAAATTGTGTTCTAAAATTATGCAATGGAATATTGAATTTAGCAATTGAAGTCCAACAAGGCAGATGCTTGGCAGTTTTTGCAAGTTGCTATATTTATGTCAGTTTCATATATACCTTGTAACTGAAGCCCAAACAAGTGCTTCAATTTTTACATCTGAGGTTTCTGACCATTGAAAGCTCTAAATTTGCTGCACGCTTTCAAGGAATCATCTTACTAGGCTCTGTTCAAGTAACTTCACTCCACAGGTAAAATAAGTAAGGAATCAACCACAAATTTTATTAGGCTCTGTTTTCATCTTTTTATGATGGTTAAAACATACACATATCTTGTATTCAAGTAACTAGTCCCCACGTAGGTAAGGGGTTTGAATCTATCAGCAAAGTTTGCTGATGGATACAAACCATTCCCCTATATTATTTCTGTTAATAGTTTTTGTATGTACTTACACAAATTTTCAAGAGTTTGCTTGAGTTTATTTGGAGATTATCAAGAATTTACAACACGAACAAGAAATCATTGCAAAGATGGCAGGACACCCAAAACAGGTGGTTGGTTATTGAGCTGTTGCCTTTTAATTTGTGGATAATCTCAATCAGCGATTAGCTCAGTGGTCGAATGTCTGGAGTGGCAATTAGCTTAGTGGTAGAGTGTCCGCCTCCCATTGGAAGGTTAGGTGTTTGATCCAGGGCCACTGAGTGAATCGCTGTAGCACTCCTTAGGTAAGAGTGTTCACCGCAACTGCCCTGACAAAAAGCATTATTCAGGCTTTGGCCTGCAGACAATTGTTAAATAAATCTATTGCATGTGATCAATACTTTAAATATTTTAATAAAAAATGAGGTTCAGATTAAAGTGTTGTGTATATGTGGGAAAGAGCTGCCATGTGATCAACACAGTTGCACAGGGTGTTCTGGGTTGCAACGGATCTCTCTCAGTGAATCAGGTGCTCAAATCCAAGGATCTGCACACGGAAGAAGATTTAGCACATTGCATTATCTCTGTTCCATAAAAACTCATTTTGTGTAAGTATGTATGTCAGTGCCTAAAGTGTTAAGCAGTAGTTTTAGATACGTTGGTTTTGCAAGTATGTCAACATATGTAAACATACATCAATATTTGCTTTAGGATAGGCTGTTACTCACCTCTTTATGAAACATAAAGTAGGAATTTTACTCATTAAAGGTTTGGTCTGTCCTAATCCAAGCATTGCAACAAGGAGATTTAAGCTGTGTGCCTAAGGCCAGGATTGTTCTAGAACAGTTTTAAGAGTGCCTATATTGTTGTGATTCATTTAACAGTGGTCACCTGTCAAGTGCTAAGTTGGTCATCACCACATGGCTAGTTGCTCATGAAGTAAAGTTATGAACCAAATCAGGATTCGGTAAAGACTATCAGACTTCTGAAACAGTAGAGCAATGTCAAGCTAATCGAACAATATTGTTAAATAACACTCTCAATTCCTGTGAACTGGCAAATCCTTTAATTTTTTTCAAAATTCCATGAGAGGTTTAAAAGTGAGTAGCAGAATTTCCCATCATCTTTGTCTATTTGATAGCTCAGCGTAAATTTTTCACCCTTTTAAACTCTCCATGAAATTTTTATGTTATTTTGTGTAAGAAAAATGTTATTTTGATTGCATTAGATGACAGCTAAATAACTTTAATGAAGAGCATGTAGTTGGGCCAAGATAAGATTGTGACCAAAACTTTTTCCATGAAGCTAAGATTAAAATTGAGGGTAGCACAACATTTCGAAACTAAGCCATTGAGTGATCAAAAATGTTCAAGGTCAAAACTAATACTTATGGGTTTTTTGATAAGCAAAACTAAAATTTTATTCATAAAACTGCTGTGGTCTGAATTTTGCAATCATTTTAAGACATCATTTGTGCATAACAAAAACAATTTTGTTGTTTGAGTAAACATTGCTTGAAATTTGAATTGACTGATAAAAATTTACCTCAAATTTTAGTGAGGTCAAAATAGAATTAAGCAAATATTTTAAAACCTGGTAGACTGTGTAAAATTTTTGGTTGGATCATACCAAAGACTTGAAAAATGGCGTTTGTGGCTTTTTAAGCCATGTGGTCAATGTTCTAGTGGGTTCACGAGAAAGCCCAATATGCAATGCTGCCATTAACTTGCCACCAAAGTAGCATTTGCTGCAAAATTTATCATTTGGTCCAAGGTGAAAAAAATTAGTATGGCTGGTCGCAGACCAACTAACCTTGTGAAATGTGTTTGCTAAGTGTGCAAGACCAAAGAAGTAGTGCTGAGGTTAGTTATAATGGATGTTTCTCTGGTTAGCCCATTAACTCCAAAACATTTTTTATTTTATCATGTGTGCTCTAGATGTGTAGCTCTTTCTTATACCATCATTCAATAAAGTTATTTGTAAAAGTTTTGAAAATGTGTTTCAAATAAACCTGCAAAAAGTCTTGACATGAAGATCATAAAGAAAATAAAACGTTTAAAAAGTTGTCTTGTCATCATCAGTGGCAAAACAGTCCAAACCAGCTACGTCTAACTGTAATTGCCTACTGAACCAAAATTTTTGTCACTTTCTTAACCAGGGCCACACATTGCATGAGCTGTTAATGTGGGCCGTACATTGAATGACTTACTTTAGCAAGCGTTTGGATCCTGACTGCAATAGTAACGGCTGTTTGTCACCTTTAGCCACGCCATAAGTGTGATTTCATAGTTAAGTTTCGTGCCAATGGAACAAGGGAGAAACCAGAAAACTAGTAAAACGTTTTGTATAATTAGAAAAACGTAAAAAAGTAAAACTAGTAAAACGTCTCCCAGCATGCAGGACAGACGTGATATAGTGGCACTGAGGACCACCTGCATCAAAAATGTCAAAGGTAAGATTATAGGGCAGCTTGCCAGAATGTAGGCTACTTATATTACAGTGAAAACCTAAACTAGACTGCACAAAACCTTTGACTGTGCCAATGGGTAGGACTGTGTGTTGAACATAGCTGGTCTAAACTGTGAAAGGATTGCGTTTTTATAATATTTGGACAATAGCATGAGACATTGAGCAATGCAAGGACAAAATTCTGTGTGAATTAAGACATTTACACATTAACAGCTAGTGGAAAAGCTTCAACACTGAATTCAATCAAAAAATCAGTCGAAATGATCTTTTATCACTTTGTTCACGCAGGGTTGGTTAAGTCTATTTGAAGTACCTGACAATCAGTGATGGAGTCTTGAGACCCTTTTTGCAAGTCTCGGTCTCAAAAGCTACAAGTACATTTGGTCATAATGCCATTTTCAGTCATACAAAAATGTCCCAAAATGAAGAAATGACCGAAAATTTTTAAGTTATTTTGAAAAATAACTGAAATATCTCGGCGAAAATAAACTTTTCAACTCACTGCATGATTACTTGAGAATTTGTAGTTGAGGTTAATTTAAGAATATAACCAGAGGTCAGGTCCAGAGATTGTTCTTGATGATGTTAATAATTGAGAAATTCATCCTCTCACATTCAAAGAAGCATCGAACGTTTTCAGAGGTGTGCAAAGACATGATAGTAGACAATGAGGTTATATTTCATGCTGAAGCACGCTGGTTATCCAGAGGAAAAGTGTTAGAGCGTGTGTTTGACCTGTGGCAAGTGTTGCGGGTTTTCCTTTCTCAACAAGGATACCCAATGTCCACTGATTTTCAAGGCACTTTTTGCTTTTATTTGAATCTGAATTCTCTGCAATAGATTGTTCAGCCATTTACATATGAGGAAATTGACTTGGGTGTTTCGCATGTAGCTGCAACAACGCAGAAAACGACAGGACACGGCACACGTAACACTAAAATTAATGAAAGTCAATCTTCCTGCTCATGAAGTTTGTACAACACCCAGTATGAATAAAAAAAGAAATCATCTCATTTGCTGTGATTGCTCCCGCTGAATTTCATCCGCTGGTTGTGAAAAATGTGGTTTTAACCCTGTTTCAAGGGCGTGTTTCATAAGAGAATCAACATTCTTGATTGAGTATGTTTTTATTTCATTTTATTTCGACAAGAGCAGAAAATCCTTGCTAGCAAAGGTAGGTTGTTGGCATGCGATCAAAAACGTAAATCGTTTATGGGGTGAGATTTCGGTATTCATGCATGCTGAGAAGTGACACGCAAAAATCTGCTAAGAAAGCGAAATTTACAGCGTAAAAATGCTTACATTTTACACTTTTACAGCACTAAATTTTAGTGCATGGCAAGGGTGTACAGGTTTTCTAGTAAATTTAAAAGTGTATACCAATACATAAAAGGTTGACAACCACTGCATTAGACTGAAACCGTGGTGCGGCGGCGTGCCTCGAGCGTTATATTCAACGTGATATACTATGCCCGTGTGTGACGTAATAATCGTCTCTACGAGTCGAATGTTGCCGCAGTTGCGGCCGTTGTTATCTTAACTGTAAACGTTCGTTGGTGATCGTGAGCACTCTTGTGTTGCGTCTGAAAGGTGCCGAATTTTTCTTGAGACCAGTCAGTGCAATCAAGAACACAACAGCGTGGAAGTGCAGAAAAATCCGGATTACGAAATGTGTATTGGCGAAGATCCGGATTAAAAAATCCAGATAAGCCAAAGACGTTGAACCATAAAAAAACGTTAGAAATCATTCGTTACCATAAAAAAACGTTAGAAATCATTCGTACCACCGGTTTTATCCGGTTTTGGCGAAGATCCGAATTAACCGAATCTGGATTAACCCAGGTTTACTGTACATAACACGACATAAAATAACAATTACACTGATTAATCCTGGATTCAAATAGCTTAGTTTTTTATTCTTTATGTATATATTTTTTTCAGTAAACCATGTACATGTTAGTTGAATGCATAACATTTATGAATGGATTTCGTATCATTTGTAATTGAATTAATAACACTGGTACTGGCACACACATCAGTTAGACCAGTTATATTCAACGTGGGCGAAATCGCCCCCCTGGGGGCGATTTAATACGTTAAGGGGGCGATTTTGTGATTTACCAGATTTGGGGGGCGATTTCAGTTTTCAGGGGCGCGATTTCTGCAGGTTAGAATGTACCAAAATTCTGAATTGATTCCAAAAATAAAAACTATATTTTCCACTTTGGAACTAATTCATTTGATGTCCTTTTCACTCCATGTTTCGTAAAAAGATTATAAAACACGATGTAAGACTGATCATGTAACAATCAAACTATCATTGTCTTGTGTAGCGCTTCACTGCACTAACTATTCAAGGCCACGGAGAGTGTGGCTGATTGGGAGCCAAGCACTGCGGTTCTGACAAATTTTCACGTATATTGGTAATGTTTAAAACAAGATAAAATAGTGGGTAAACTGTTACATAGGTATTTTTGGTAGTTTGTTGACCTAGTAGTCGTTGCATGAGTAGCGTCAAAAAAACGACATTAAGCAATAACATTTGCAACAGGCATGTCAACACGCGCGGAATTTTGGACTTTTCTCGTTTAGAGTAGTATGGATTAGTTTGTTTTATGATAGCCTACTTGTATTGTTTAAATTCCTATGCATACACTAGTATACATTGATTCGTTTTATTATATTCATGTTGGTTGAAAGCAACCAATACTGATATAGCAATCGGAAAATGCCTAATCGACCGAACTCCATTTCTTAAAGACGAAAAACGTCAGTTTCTTTGAAGATACTAAAAATGGTCCAACAATCATAACATTGCTGCCACTGAATCATCACATCGACTTCGGCTGCGATTGAGAATATTAATAAAAAGTTGTGATTAAGCTTAGCCTAATGATTTCTCCCCGTGAACTGATACAAACCCCCCCAACTGTATGTGTTATTATTAACTATTATAATTGCCGTAACAAGACTTCATATAGTTTTTGGTNGAACATTGCCAAAGCATTGTTTCGTAGGCAAAACAGTCGTAGTTCGTTTTCATGTGTTTTATAAACTTTGGTTCGTAATGTGAATAAAACAGTGGAACCAAGTGTCTTCTATTAAAAAGTACGTGTACAATGACTGTTATGAGACGATTTACGTAGCAATTTATGGCTAGCAAAATTAATTAAAGTTAGCCGTAATTGTAAAACGTGCTTATGTTTTTCCTTGTAGATATTGCTATACTGTGTTCATCTACTGACACAGTATGTGTGTCACTATTGACACAGTCAGTACAGTAGCCTAGGAAAAGGATAACTTATACTCAGGGGTGTAGTGGGGCGGGAACGCGTGGGAACGGCATTCCCACACCTTTTTCACGTTTTGCTTTAAAATGAGTTTTAAGTTGTTTTGAAATAGATATTTTTTGAATGCGTTCCCGAACCTTGTTGTTAGTACTACATCCCTGCTTATACTGGCAAGTCTAACCACCCCATCTTGGCTAAACTAAAATTTCCAAAAAAATCGTTTCCGCCACCTGTTTGAGATTTGATGAAAAGTCTTTCTGTTGTGGAAATAACGCCAAAAGTCGGATTGCATAGAAAGTGACTGGGTGAAGTGTTCAGCCAGTTAACTAACATAAGCGAATGCGATTCCACATCCACGAACTTTTCATCGACGACCACAGCGATGGTGAAGCCTGTGCCATATTTTATTATCACCGGTGGTGAGACGTTTCGATCAAGTGCAGTGAGCATTTTCCGGACGTTTCGGGGAAAGTTAAGCTAATATTACCACTGAAGTTTTCCACTAAATATGTTGCTGAGCAAGTTTCAACCAAGTAGGTCTACTGCACATGCGCAATAAATATCGCAGTCGTCTTGACATGAACAAGACCGGTGGAAAAGCAATACAACTTAAGCTGACCAATTTCAAACCTGCTTTGAAAAACCTGCAGATAAAAGCCAGGGGCAAGGTTCGCAGTAGTTGGAACCAGGACTGTGGAGCCGAAACTCAAGTGTCTGTCTCCTGCTCCAGGCATCCAAAATTCTTCGCTTCGGCTCCAGAACGACTTGGTCCATTGGAAAACTAAAAACCATTGCATTATTTGTACTTGCTAGCTGCTATACAAAATATGTCTGTTGAATGGGAACTCAAATTTCAGGCTCCGGCTCCACCATTCAAACTTTTTGGGCTCCGGTTCAGGGCTCCGATTCCACAGCCCTGGTTGGAACCAATTGTGTTTGGAAATGAATGTGTTTTGGTAGTTTGTTTTTAAAAATGCAATTGCATTCGTTTTGTTGTTCGTTTTTTTGTACTAACTAAACTGCCCCTTTATTTCATTAGCATGGCAATTTTCAAATAAAAATTTGCCAACCCTAAAATCATAAGTGGGGGGCGATTTTGGAGCAAAGTTCCTGTAGGGGGGCGATTGAACAAAAAAGGTTGAAGACCACTGAGTTAGACAAAATGCAGTGAGCAGGTGTGTATGTGAAGAGTATGAAATTGCATATGCATTTTTTCAAAATGGGGTTTATAGCAGAATATATTAAAATGTGTATTAATTGCAGTGAATTATATCCATATCTAATAAGCAAGCTATTAGATATCACTAATGACTTTAACTCTTATTTTGGTGAAATAGGGCCTAATTTGGCCAAAAACGTTTGTTCAGTGGATTGAGAGTTCAACATTCGTACAATTCATTTTTTTATTTATATGGAACTTCTGAGGATAAATTTCTCTCTTTAACAGAAAATCTTGTAGAAAGCAAAGCTCTACAACATAGTGACATTTCAACCAAATTTATTAAACTATCTAAATCAGTGTTAGCTCCTATATTCTTATTCTTGCACATATTTTTAATAGATGTATAAATGATGGTACCAGTAACAGTCCAGATTGCTTTACAATTGCTCAAATTACACCTATTTTTATATCATGTCATCAAACAAATTGTAGTATCTATAGACCAATCTCTAGGCTATTGCAATTTAATAAAATATTTAAAGCATATTACATCTTAGACCTAGAGTATATGCATAATTACAAGGGTTTTATTTGTTATCTTGTCATCAGTATGGTTTGAGACAAAAGTGTGCAACTGCCTTTGCAGATGAAAATTTTTTTCTAACCTTGTAATTAATAGTGAAAATGGGCTGTACAGTATGGACCTGTTCAGTATTCTTAGATCTGTCATAAGCATTTGATACTGTTAACCACGAAGTTTTACTTGAAAAGCTATATCTTTTCTTTTCTGTAATAGGGGTCGCTTTGCAGCTGTTTTCAAATTATCTTTCAAATTGAAAGCAGTATGTTATTGACAGAAACAGCAAATCTTGTTTTGAAATATTTCTTGCGGGGTTCTGCAGGGATCAGTTTTAGGGACACTTCTCTTTATTATGTGCCTAAATGCCTTTCCATGCTGTTCAAAATTTCCACTGTAATTTATGCTGATGATACGTACCTTGTTTATCTGATAAAAATTTGAATGACATACTACAATTTTCAGCGAACTTTAAACTTCTTGAATTGGACAAGTGGATGCGTTCACAGAAATTATTATCAATAAATCATCTTACATGCTAACTAGCAGGTCGTTGAGAAACACAGATAACTGGAATGCGCCATTTCCGTTTCAAACGTGTTTAAATGATGTGTAGTTGAGTCAAATATCATGTGTCAAATACCTAGGCGTACTTATTCAAATTAGTCAGGTCTTTTCATGTGCAATTGGTAAAAACTAATATATCACGTTCATCTCATTTATAATTTAAAATTCGAAAATTCGTTCTTATTGCAGTTCTTAAAATCTAATAATATACCATTGTTTACTGTCGTTTACAATCCTGTATTATGTCATGAGATATAGCTAACAATTCCATAAACGTTTTGTACAATAATATGTTTTAAGAATGATGACGCTTAGCAATTGTAGTTAATGTCACGTTACTCCTTTGTATAAAAATCGTTATCGTGTTGGAATTGGCAAAATTTATCCACAAATTAGATTGTAGCGTCACCATGTGTTGCCCAAAATATATGACAATTTTTTTTGTGTTCATTATTGCCAAACCAGATACGCTGACAAACAAAATTATTTCATGTGAAGGGTTTCTACAAATTATGGAAAAAGACTATTTCTTTTTGAGAGACTGCACTCTGGACAGAAATAGAACAGAGTCTGAAAACCTTAACACATGGCACTTTCTGTGAACAGTTTAAAAATTATCTCATCTCACAATATGGACAAATTTGTGTTTATTTAACCATGTTTTGATATATGCTTTATTGTACCTTCGCCAATCATCTCAAAGAATGTGATGCTTTCGTTTGCTTGGTTTTTCAGTCAATCGCATGTTTTGTATATCTTATTTTCACTTTGCAACCCTTGTCATGTGTTAATGCGTGAAAACGCTGTATTTGATTTAACATAGTTTTCGGCCGAGTGGATACCTTTAGGGTTTCTTCAGTGTCCTAGTTACGAAGTGTTCACTACCACATTTCTTTGCTGTGTCGTAACAAATAAACTTCTCAATGACTGCAGTGAGTTTAGATTCATTTGTGTTATACTCACAAAAGTGTGAGTTTTATATGGCCTCAAGGGACAGTTTTAAATTTCTGAAAGACTTCACCAGTTAAACAGCACTGTGACCATTATGATTGGGAGTAAATGGCAAGGTGTATATTTATTTACCAGCAGATATGCAATGCAAAAATGTGTTTGACTCCTGGCATTCAGATATGTGCAACATGCTCATGTGTTTGTCTTTTTTGCAGGATTTGTAAGCCTGATCTTTTTTCTCAGATAAAAGATATTTAGTCCAAACGTCTACCATGCCTTCTCATCTTGGTCATGGCATGCATGTCCCATACCTTGACAGAGGACCAAAGGCTATTTCTGAATATCATACGATTACCAATTTACCATTCGAAGTAAAACCAAAAATTAATTTCCGGTATGACGTTGTGAACCGCCCATCCAGCGTGAGTCTGCCATTCTTCCCCAAGGAGCCTGTTGGGGAAGCCAGCAGTCCACGAGCATCTTCAACTGGGTTTTACAATGAACGAACAGATGACGAATTTAAGCAGAGTGGCGTTGAATACGCTCGTTTTTTGAAGGTAATCTAAGAAACTTGTTGTCTTCTTGCATGTTTTCTGTGTCGCGTAACTACAGTCAGAAGGTCAGCTAAGCTGAACACAAAGCATGCTGCTGCTGACTGTGTTTGTTTGTGCAACTGCATACTACTGTACATGCTGCATAGATCACAGTACAAGCAATTACGTGAGAAATCATGCGAGTTTTTCCAACCATGTGGTTCATTCGAAGCATGGAGTCAATAAATTTCCCCTGCTATTGATAGAAAAATGTACAAAACAACATGGTGCTGCAGTACAATTTTGTGATTAAATTCAACGTAGTCTCTATATTTGTCATATACCCAACTTGAAAAATTAAATAGTTTCACAGGATTTAGTTGTGCACTGCACTTTTATTTTGAAATCTTCGCTGCTTTTCCATTTAATGTTTTTGGAATTTTTAAGGAAACAGAAACATTCATGCCATCTTTGAAAATGTTTTACTTTATTTATTATAACAAAAAACGTGTCCAAACCATTGCACCCTCAACGTGTTCGCTAAACTCGAGTTGTCACTAAACATATTTCTACGAGTCAATCGTAGTATAAAAGCGTGGGATTCGTTCTTTCGAGGTTTTTGGAATAGTTCTTTTTAGACATTAGCTTTCTTTCAAAACCGTGTATTTTTCGATGCTCATCAAAGGCTGCGCCTCCAACGAAACATGCTTTTCAGGAATACGAACGAACGCTCGGTCCCGCCTGCTTTCTCGACTCCGATCGCTTCACGCACTCGTTCAAGGTTCAAGCCGTGAACACTTCGCCTCGCGCTGCCCGCAGCGACCGCGAACCGATGAGCGTCGTGGCGCTGACCAATCGCATCGCCGCCGACCAGAAAGAATTCGAAAAACGAATGAAGGTGATCGAGGACCACATGTGGCAGCACAAGCAGGAGGAGCGCGAACTGAAGCGCGTCGAAGGCGACGTGGTGAAGAAGAAGAGGGGGGTCTTGCGGACCATGCGCGAGTTCGAGAACACGATGAACAGGAAGATCCTCGAGGAGGAGATGAAGCAGAACGAGTCGATGGAGAAAACGAAAAAAGTGAGGTCGGACGCGGCGCACGCCAAGGAAGAAAGGACGAAGCAGCGCATCGTTAAGGCGCACGCCGACTTGCAGCAGACCAAGGACAAGCTGCGGAAGAACAGCTTGGTGGTGACCGACGCCGAACGGCAGTACCGCACGAAGCTCACGGAACTCGAGCTGCGCAAAAGTCAGATTCGGAAACTGACCGAGGAGTTCGAAGGAACGCTGAAAAGGAAAGAGAACGAAGCCCACCACCTCGCCAAAGAGCTGGCCGACCTCTCGATTCAAATGAACATGGAGGCGATGAAAGGTCGCGTTGCTGACGTCGAGTTTAAGCGGCAAGAGCGCGTGCAGGCGCAGCGCCACATCAACGAGGACAGGCAACATCGCAACGACCTGGAAAAGAAGCTGAGCAGAGCCGAAGGCGCGAACCGTTCATCGGAGAATCGACGTCGGCAAGCGAGCGCCGTCCTGACCAGCCAGAAGTCGCACTTGCTGGAGAGGAGCCGCGAGGGCGACAGGCGCGTAACGGACAACAGGAACTTGGTCGAAAGCAACATTGCCGCCCAGAAGAAGCTGCAGGAATCGGCCGAGGCTGCCGAATTGGACAAGCAGCGCAAGGAACGCCAGCGCAACGTCCAGGCCCACTTGGTGCGCAGACAGGTGCTGCTCCGGAAAGCGCAAAGCGCGAGGCAGGAGACCAGCCAACAGCGCACGCGCAACTGGGAGAAGACCTTCGATCAGAACCATCGCGACTTCGTCTTGCGCCGCAACAAAGACTTGCTGCGCTCGTTCACGCGCATCGTGCAGCGCGACAACGAAATGGAACACCAGCTCTACCAGAAGTGCCGGCAGCACGAGCACGGCAGGAAAAGCCTCGAGCAGTCGCTGCACAAGGCCGAAGAGAAGCTGGTGAAGTCGCGCGCGCGCAACACGGGCAAAATTCGCGCGTGCGTCGCCGACGTCGACAAGCACGAGAAGGATCTGGAGAAGAAAGTGATAAAGGCGCGGGCCGAGGTGGTGGGCGCGCAAAATCAGCGCATCACGTCCGAGTGGATGCTGCTGAAGTTCCGCGGCGCGGCGAAGGAGACGGAGCACGTGCAGCAGGAGCTGATGCGCGAGAGCAAGCGTCTGCAGAGGCTGGGCACGCGTAACGACACCTACGTCGAACAGCAGCCTGTGCCCGTTATGTAGAACAGTCCTGGCGTGCGAGCAATGAAGCGTTTGCGACCGTGTCTCTTCTGCTTGTTCAAATCTGGTGATCTCTTCTTGTCAAACTGTTAACGTGTTTGCTCGCTCTGGCGGAAGATGACGTTTGCCATCTGATATGGTGTTGTTTTTTTTGACCAACGTCCCGAATCTAAGCTTGTTTTCTTTTTCGCAAAACTGCATTAATCGTGTCAGGGTAAACGATGATTTCAATGCACTTACTGTTTTCGATTACAGTTTTTTTTATAATTTTTTTTATTAATCATCAGGTTTTTGTTGGGCTTGAACTGAATTGTTGTTTTCCTGCTGGTGCTATTGTTCAGTTTTATGAGTTGTGGCAAAGCAAAAAAGTGCCTGCATATGTTGCGCTTCGGTCAACCGTCAACATATTGAACAGCCGCTCTACGCCAATTACAACCGAAGAAACAAATGCTTTAAGTCGTAAGCAATTACATTTTAAAACGAAACCGGGGCTAAGAAAACGCCAAGTGACGCGTGCCAATGCAACGCTCATATTACGCGACTTCTGAAATTTATCACTAGTTTTTGCATTACGCCAGCACATTCCGTTGATTGTCGAGTGGACTTTTAGCATCACTTAGAAGTTTTTACGTATATGGCTTTCTTCTAAGAATCCCCTTTTGTATGCACCACGTGTTTTTCTTCACCTCTCCTGTCCTACAGACCTTGGCTTGTTGACAGTGCAGTTCACTGATGTTTTTGTGAGTCGACCACGACCGTGATACTGAAACATCTGGCACGGATGCGAGGACAGCATTGCACTTGATTGTTGCTTCTTGTGTGTTTACCTTCGTCTACTGATTTTACTGCATCCGATGGTCTGTCCGCATCTGCCCATTGCTGTATGTACATTGACTGTTGTCGTGAAGTGCCTAGTTGTACCTTTGCCGTCCGTTGCAAAGATTACCTAAGAGTTAACTCGAACGAGGAAGGTAGCCTTTCTTCGAATGCGCGGTTTTTTAATTCCACGCCGATATTGTATCTACGAACACTTTCATGGTGTTTGCTTTTTTGTAAATAATCCTGTTGTTTGTTTTCTGCACGTTTCCTTTTCGAAGAACGATTGCGTTTTGTCCAGTTTTAGATAAACGTACATGCAAAAGCCCGCGCCACATCACATCCTGCTGAACAAAACACAGTGTTAAAACTGGAAACAACTGCCTGCACCATCGCTTTACAGTTCGCTTTGATCTTGCAGCGCTTGACATTTTCCGGTGAGCTTCAGTAATGGTGAAGTGATTTTTCGCTACGATGCGACTTTGCACCGAAGCTCACATTGTTCACAGGTACTTGCTGAAGCAAAACCTCGCTTGCTTGCTATGTTAGAAGCACAAATTGTGCTTTCAACTGCTGCCTTTCTCTTAAAGCCAGCACCTTTAATACAAAGGTTCGCTTGCGACTCGACAAAAAAACAAGTGATTATTACAATGAAAACCAACGTTGTGTATGGGGTATGTTCGCCAACTCTGCTCGCGCAGTGGAAACGCACGAAAGATTTAATTAAAAGGAGGATTACTTCTGGAGACAAGAATTTGTGGCCGCTTGCAATGATGCTGTGGATGAATGAAGCATAAAAGTGACCTTTTAACCAATCAACAAATGTGTGATTTTCCTTGCCGTTTCAATTTTGCCTCTGTAGCCTTAGATTCTTGCCGCTTCCCACCAGTTTTGAGAAATGCTTTGCAAACAAAATGTATTGTTTGTGCGTTCTTTTCAGCAGACGATTGACTCAACAGACATAGAGGCGTACTGCTACGAAAATCAAATCGACTGAAACGGCCTTTTGGCTTTTAATTTGATTTCGTGTCCTTTGTGTAGTGCAGACCTCACTCGAACAAAGTGAATACAGGTATCAAAAACATTTCTCCAATCAATAGGTTTGCGAAGAGTAAGCAACCGAGTTTGTTGAAGCGACGACCTCTTTGATTTGCTTGTCCGAATGGACATTGCTGTTGGCCTTTCAAAGTATGTTGCTCACTCACGTCATGAGATTATCGTCTGCAGTGGGCGCTGTAGCTTAATCAGCATCGACCCACGCTCTACGATATCTTTCGTAGCAAATGTAGACTATCTTCGAGAAAGCACTGTTTTTTTGCCATGCTGTGAAATCTGAGCCAGAAACCTATCGCAAACAAATGCCTGGTTTAGGTCTTTGAGCTTTAGCGTGATGTCATGTTGGCGTTGGAAAATTAGCGAAAAACACTTGAAAATTTACAATAAATTTGCAGCAAACCAATGAACGGTGCTCCGGTGAAGACATATTTCGCAAACTGTGAAAACCTCTGACGTTACAGAATTTTACGCACGTGCACTTTTTCTGCCTCAGCTCATTCAACAGCAATTGACCTGTCAGTGTTGGCAGCGTCGGGTTTAGAGTAAAATTGGAAAGGGCGTGACTGACCTTTTGTGCATCAAAGGCGTTATTTCGCGGATAAGTTTTTTCTTAAACCTTAAGAAGACTGTTGTGCTTCCGACGTGATTTAAATGTGTAAACAAAGACCTACACAATAAGCATGTTCAATTAATGTTGGATGATGCAGATAGTTACCGGGAAGGATCCAACTGTTGCATATGTTTTGAGAGGATTCCAATCAACTTCATTTCTTTGTAGTTTTTCTAGAAAATCACGAGTGTTCAGGCAAGTAACAAGTATCACCCGAATCTCGTGTTAACAACAGGAATAGACGTTAGGTAACGGGAAAATTGATCAGAGCTCTGGTGAAGAAAAACCAAATTATAAAATGGCGCCAAAAAGATGTCAACATCCATCACAGTTTTAGATAAAAACCTTAGAGTATAGTTCAAACGTAACGTTGTTTAAATACATACTACAGTAAATGCGTACAGTATTTGTTCGATTGTAAGCTGCGGCTTATAAAGTTTTTTTTTCATCATTCCATGCGGCTTATAATCAAGGGCAGCTTATATATTTTATTAATTTACCTTATCGAAAGGTATAGATGACGCTCAGTCTTTCCTTGCACACGTTTTGTCGACCAAGCTCTTCACATTCTATTCTCTTCAGCATCACGTGCACATCCATCAAAGGAGGGATTATGAGGAACAGAAGGCAGTTGTAGTGGTGAAGCGTCATTACCAGGGTTGCCAATTAAATGCGAAGAGTGTTAGTACGCGGAAGTATTCTCAGACGCTTAGGTAACCTATGTTCAAGTGCAGTTTACAATCAAGGGCGGCTTACATTAATTTTTAACACTATATCGTAAGGCTTATAATCAGGCCCGTAACCAGCTTGGGACACCAGGAGGAGCGAAGAGTTTTCCGAAAGGGGCCCAATTTTTAAAGTTATGTCCAATAGTTTAAGACTATGTCCAACATATTTTTCAAGGGGGGTAAAAAAATTTTCTAGGGGTCTTCTCCCACCCTGGTTACCGGCCTGCTTATACCAAGGGTAGTTAAGAATCGAGTAAAACGGTAAATGGCCTGGAAAAGTGCGTTGCATACTATTCAAGCGCTCAACGCTTAAACCAGCAGAAGTTGTGGTCAGTGGCGTAACTAGAGGTTCGAGTCAGGGGAAAACTTAGCTGAAAGGGCCCCACTGGTAACTGCAGGGGGCCCACTAGCCAACACTGAGAAAATACTTGAGAAATGATGGTGAATCCTGATGTGAATGGCCACACTAAATTAAACCCTAATATTGTATCACCGGAAAATACTCCGAAAAACGCACAAAAACAACAACCTACTGAAAACCAACGAATTATGAGCTGAGTGGGGGCCCGGTTTTTACATTTAGCTTGCCAGGGAGGCGATTCTCTTCTCTGCCCCCGGCAGTTATGCCACTGGTTGTGATGCGTGTTTGGTAGAAGCGAAAAGAAGTTCTTCGCGCGGTCATGGCGGTCATGGCGTCACGCCGTAAGACGCTCACCCGCCACTCGCGCTTTATTTAATTAATTTA
>JGI24158J21664_10005097_pt1 | contig 17090 bp, 12 predicted proteins | sample Ectturendosymbi3_FD_21664 | JGI IMG/M metagenome (IMG submission 21664)
TTGGTTGTTGAGACCCGTAAGTAGCGATAGTTCAGTAACACAGCGTCCGCCTCACAACTGAAAGGTTGAGTGTTCGATCCTCAGCCATGGAGGCAACCGCCCCGGCACGAAGTGAACGACTCAGGCTTCGGCCCCATCGCGTCACACACATGACGCAAAAAAATCTGGCCCAGATGACATTTTCCGGGCCCGGCTAAAGACACCCAGTAGCCAAAATCCGAAACACTTACAATCAGGGGCTCTCAACCTTTTTTCTCCCCTTTACCCCTTGTCAGCTTCCTAACATAAAAATTTACCCCCTGCTTTTTGTTTATTCACTAGCGCTGTAGAAAAAAAACAAAGTATTGTAACTTTAGCATCATTAAATTTACCCCCAGGATAGGTCAAATTTATCCCCTCAACCGGGGTAAATTTACCCCGGTTGAGAACCCCTGACTTACAAGAAGAACACAGTGGTACAAGCAAGGCGAAGCGAGCACTTACTTTTGAGACTGAAACTGCGTGAACACACGTCACAACTGTAGCGTCGCACGCCGCGATGACGCAGCTCGTGCGCGCGCAGGTTCGACTTCTGCCGGAAGGACCGGCCACAGGTGGCGCACAGGAACGGCCGGCGGTCGCTGTGGATCATTTCGTGGGCGTCGCGTGGGCCGCGCTGGGTGAATCCCCGTCCGCAAATCTGGCACCTTCAGGTCAAAGTTCGTTTGCATCGTTTGAAAAAAGGTATGAGAAACGACAAAATAGGCAAATGTCAGCGGCGAGAAAAACAGTTTAAGCTTTTGACTTTGGTCAGAGTTGCCTTGCTTCCTGAGGTTCTTTTTCAAAAGAAATTTTTATACGTACAAACAACGTTGCGTTTCAACCAAAAATTTTGTATGATATTCATGTTAGCCGGAATTTTTGCATGAAATTCATATCAGCCAGAATTCTTGCATAAAATTAATCATATTAGCCAGAAATTTTATATGATATTCATATTTTCATATGACGTGCGCAAATGCAAACGAACGACACAAAACACCATCGTTTTTGCCGCGTTGCTCTTGCATTCGCCACCTGACTCCCTCAAAAAACGTTACGGAGCCCCGCTTACTTGAAAGGCCTTTCGCCGGTGTGCCTGCGCATGTGCGCCAGCACCGAGCTCGCCTCGGCGAAACGCGCCGCGCACGTCGGGCACTTGTACGGCCGCTCGCCGGTGTGGGTCTTCGCGTGCCGCAGGGCGTTGGCCTTGACCCGGAAGCGCCTGGCGCAGTGCNTGCANCCGTACGGCGTGTCCCCGGTGTGCGTTCGCATGTGAGCTGCAAGGAAGCAGACAATGNGATACCAGTTTTTCGTTTGTTTTTTTTCAAAATTCTCGCTGATGATCTTTTTTCAGATTTAAATTACTGCCTATTCGTGACGTAACAGCGAAGAGAAAATAGCGTTATCACTTTCAGCCACGCGCATCAGTGACGTGGGTCTTTGGTAATTATGGGCTCTTTGCGGGAGACTTTGAGTGGACTGAGTGGTCGATGCTTCAAGCAACGAACAACTGTTTGCGGTTGTCACGTGACATGCCCTATCGTTCTTGTGCTGTGGACAAACACACAACATAAAGCTTTCTGTTGCTCGGCACGATGAACTTGGAAGAGCGAACTCTTGAAAAAGTCGGTAACAAAAATAACAGCATCACAGCCAAAAGCTAAACTGCAAGAAAACGTTAAAGCAAACTCGACAACGAATTCATACAAAGCATGAAATTGAAAGACATAAAAACTCGGAAGTTTGCCACAAACTGCAATTTTCAGCTCACCAGCCAAGGCGCTTGCCGATCGGAGGTTCTTCTTACACACACCACACTCGAAGTGGTCGATCTCGCGCAGCGTGACGTCACTGTGGCTCGACTTGACGTGCGCACGGAGGAGGTGCTTCGACGAGAAGGATTCCGCGCACGAACCGCACAGGAACCTGCAACGGACACGTCCAGTTCGCGAAATGAGATTCGTGAGACATGGTAATGCGATTCGTGAGACCAGTTCGCGAGATGAGATTCGTGAGACATGGGAATGCGATTCGTGAGACCAGTTCGCGGGATGAGATTCGTGAGACATGGGAATGCGATTCGTGAGATCAGTTCGCGAGATGAGATTCGTGAGACATGGGAATGCGATTCGTGAGACCAGTTCGCGAGATGAGATTCGTGAGACATGGGAATGCGATTCGTGAGACCAGTTCACGAGATGAGATTCGTGAGACCAGTTCACGAGATGAGATTCGTGCTGACGAAAGACATGGATGGCAGGCAGACGAATGACGAGAACTAATCCTTCGCCTGCAACAAGGCTGCCCAACCCGCGAGGTCGTTTTAAGTGGTCCGCGATGTAATAAGTTCGTAAGCAGACTTTTTCAATTTTTAGCATTTTATTGTAGACTCAAGTATATTTGCCATCAAAACAAACCAAAATTATACATATTGTTTCTGTTGTGGGCCTACCACCCAAAAACGTGTATAAAAACGCTTCGAAAATATTTCAATTTTTTAGATTTGGTTTACATGCATAGAAGCTGGCAACACTGCGTGCAACTATAGGACTCATTATCACCTCGTGTTATCGCATAAAACTTGTCAAAATCAAGGGAATCGTTACGTCACAAAACGTTTGTGGCCCGCGATAATTTTCTTTACGTGAAAGTGACCCGCAACACTAAAAAGGTATGGGCAGGCCTGGCCTGCAATATCTCGTCGGTATCTGGCGTCAAATTTTCAACCAAAAATGCGGGCTTCCTGGCGTTTATTCAATTTTCATTGAAAGGCAAATTGCTGATTTTTTTATGAACTTAGTGTTCACTCCATGCCAAAAATTAACGAAAAAATGGGCGAGAAAGCGAATAGTTAATTATTGTCGAATAACTGACTACGCAACAGGGTGTCGATATACGATCAAGTTTTGTTACAATCACCGCTTGGGGAGCAGTGCGCACCAAAGTGAAAGCGGGCGCTACAGCAGAGGGCGGCGATGCCCAACAACCACAGCACATCTTTTATTGCATGATATACAACACTTACTTTAGCTTTGTCTTCACTTTCTTCGAGCTGGAATCGTGAGCGTCGAGCCCTGAGCAAGCATTGTGGAAGTTAACACTGCCGATGAAGAGCACAATACAAACGCATGAAGTGCTGATCGTTCCCACACGGGGACGCTGGAACCAAATATGTTTTTTTCTATTCAACAACACGGCTGACCTCAAAAATATTAACAGAAATTATACAAAATCATTCTCAATTTTCTGGGCGGGCGAATAGCTGCAATAAATCCGTTTCAAGTCGATCTTGATCAACCACGAAATTACCTATGATATTGTCATGAAAAGGTGCCTCCTCACCCGTTGACCCCCTTATTAAAGGGCAAGGGGTGGCAATGCCCCCCGCTCTCCGGCGTCCCTGTGCACAGATAAGAACGGCGATTGAAATCTCTTGCATACGCTTCTCACAACGAAACACAGCAACAAGGACCATGCTCGCTTTTCTTGCAGGCAAACAAATACGATGCACGCTTGTTTTTAAGAAATAATAAACCATTTACATTTGGGTTGAAGATATAAAGCAAAGGTGTGTTCCATGATCAGCCAGGACATGCGCTGGGAGCACACAAACTTTTGGATGATTGGAGCCGGAGCCTGAAATTTGGGTTCCGGTTCCACAGCCATGGTTTGTGGGGCGAGCGAGTCGTGCAAATAATACAATGTTTTCCCAGTTTTCAATGGACCAAATAATTCTGGAGTTGCTGCCGGAGCCTGAAATTTGAGTTCCGGCTCCACAGCCCTGACAACAAGTGGGGAAGATTACCTGACGTATCGCAGTCGTCTTGCGCGTGGGAGATCTCGCGCGCGGCTGCGGCGGCGAGTGCTCTGTTGAAAGGAAACAGATCGCAACTGTCAGCGGCAACAAGCAGTGAAAGCGCATTTTTTGCCACTTGCAACAGCTTAAGCTGGCGCAGGAGAATAAAACAAAGAAGGAAAAAACGTTCTACAATGAAGCATGGCGAGAAATTGAATGGTGGCGACTTTTGAAAAACATCGTTTATTTTTAAATAAAAACAAGAAACCGCAGACAACAGCAGATGTTCGACTTATACTTAAGCGGGACGCAACTTCGCAGGTTGCGGTTTTGATAAACCAGTAGTTTGAAATGAACAAAACCACAGAAAGCCATGAAAAACATAANTAATGCTTGCGATTAGATAACCGAGAAAGGAATATAAGCCAAAAACTATCAACGCCAAACTTGCTCTTTGATACAGAGCGTTNGTGAAACGCAATTGTTCAAATAATCGCTGAACGCGCCTGTGGCTTAAACCGCTTGAAACATGAACCATTCCAAAACGAAAAAAATGCCACAATTATAAGAGAAGGCTGGTTGAGATAAAGCCAGCTATGTCCGACCCAAATGACTTACTGAGCCAAAAAGTACGTCACTATCTTGACCAGGACCTCACATTGAATGACATAGAGGGCCGCACATTAGATGGCTTACTTTAATCTTAGCAAACTAAATTTAGCTCAAACGAATATACTGAAAGTGTTTGAATCCTATCTGCAATGGTAACAGACGTGATAACATGGTACTNAGGACCACCTGCATCAAAAACNTCAAGTTCAAAGTCATCAAAACAAGGATAGGTTATCAGTATATAGGATACTTTTACTACAGCGNAAGCTTNAACTGGGCCGCATGCGGCCCGCGGTTTGGACATAGCTGGACAAAGCACATTTGAAATATAGCGAGCTGCCGCAGCACAACCGAAAATCTCAACGCTTCTTTTCTAACATGNACGACACGAAACTTTTNCTNGCAAAACACCGTCGGACGTTGCACGCAAGACGCAAACCTCTTGCTTGTCTTCGGCTCCGNCGCGGCGTGTTTCTTTTCGTGGACCTGGCAGTTCCAAAGAGAGATGAAGCCCTGGCTGCATATGGAGCACTTGTACGGTCGGAGCCCCGTGTGAGTCTTCATGTGCGCTTTCAAAGAAAAACAAAGTTTTAGCGCGCTGTTGCCAGTAGCAACCGGTGTCGCAGAGTTGAAAGATTGGAGCGGGTTACGTTGTTATGCTTTGAATTACGGTCGATTTCTGACAACATAATCGATAACGAAAACAAGTATGGCTTTGATAAAACATAGCTGAATTGTTTTTGAAAATACTTCTTCCGCAATCCTCCAAAAGGCAAGAAATCGACGTTCAGAAGCAATCTAGGTGATATCTGGGGTTAAAAATCACAAACTGGCACACAAAAAGAAGAAAACACCAAGAACAACTGCTTCACTTAAGGGGTTAGGCACGAGATCAGCAACACAAAAACACAGGAATGCGACCGACCATCACAACAGCCCGGCTGTATTAACTCATACAAAGCATACAAGTGAGGACGCCGAGCCCTTTTCCCTTCTACCGATCCCCGTCCTCACCAGCGCCAAATACATCGGGGGAACATTGCACATTTCGAATTGCTTGTTTCTCACGTCACGGTTGAGTGCAATAGCGTGCGTGGGTTTGCGCTGCAGTGATTCACTACTTTTGCAAACGCCGTGTTCTGGCGTGTGTCGTATAAACTAGTGCAGGATGGTGCGTCGCAGTTCGAAAGCGGCGAGCGTGGCGAAGCGATGGTCGGCGTCAGCACAAAAAGGCGAATGCCGCGATGAATTGACGATGGTGAGTCTTTCATCCCGAACTTTTGAAGATCGGTTGCTTGCTTACTTTTGAGCGCCGCTTTGCAACCAAGCACGACCCCGCATCCGGGTTTCGGGCATATGTGCTTATCCTTGTTCCGGCGAGTTTCGCAAATCCTAGATATTAGACAGAAAGCGCATTAGCGTTTCAAGAAGTAAAATTTCTTTGATAATTGGAAAGATAAAACAAGTTTGCAAACTGATATTAATTTCAAGACACAAGCGATTTTTTTTGTCCAGTAAGGGCAGAACGTTGTTCTCGATGAAAATGCTTTCTCTCGCAGGAAAAAACATGTGCAGAAAACCACTAATAGCAATAATACTTCATCTTTGGGCGATCAACTGCAGTTGCTACAAACAAACTGGTGCAAGACGAACTCACTCGCTTTTGAAGTCGTAATTGTCAATTTTCCTCGATTCTGGAGAACAAAAAAGGTGTTATCCCAGAGCGCCGCTTATAAGAGTGAACAGCATTAAGCTTGGTCAGAAACACTGNATGCACNGTACTTCAAGTTTCATCGATTGAACGATGGCACTTTCGTCGTATGAACAATTGACGTCACCGAGTTTGCAATTTTGAAAATGTCAGTGAGCATCTTATGCTTGTTAGTGTGCGCCGTTAGCTGCTCGCTGAACTCCTCGTCCTGGGAGCACTGCACTGGTGGGTTCAAAGTGCAGCAGCCCAAGGAGCGTTGCTAGTTTGCTTCACTCAACGAAACGGCGGCAGCTAATTTGGCTCAGTGGGTGAATGACTGTCTGGCGGTTCCACACACACAGGCGGATTGGCAAAACGATTAAAGCAAGGTATTTCGCCTTAAAAGGGGAGTAAAGCAAGCCACCTCACAGGTTACAAGACCCGTCCAAGTGACGGAATGACCTGCCAAGCCTGCATCCAAGACCAGATGGCAGCATTCTCCACATCACTCTTTCAGAAATTGAATCGTGGCATTTCGTACGTCGCTGTTGTACGGTGATGGTATGGGATTTTACGGCTCTACGTAAAGGTCAGTTGCTAGAGGCATCAAATGTGGTCGATGAGTTGACTAGACTGCAAGTGACTGTGCTTGGTTTATTTATATCAATGCCATTTCGCTGCAAATGCTCTGCAGCCTTCTGCTGTGACTTAAAAAATTAAAACCTCCTGACGTAAATCTAATGATTGCCGTAAGAAAGTTTTGAAAGCGAACTCTCTGCGGTACAACACAGGCGGCGTGCCAGGTTCAGCTGGAACTGTCGCCACAGCAATGAGCAAAACCTAAATTGTGTGAGAAAAGATGGACAGACTTTTACATAAAGCGAATTTGACAAAAAAAAGGTAGACTCCGAACATTGCTTCAGGAAGTCATTACGCATGAGGGGGAAAAGGTCACTTTTAGTGGCCTAAATGCGCCAGTACCCCCTGCACAGTTTCTGGGCGACACTCGCCTTAAAAGTCTTTGATCGGCACCGACTTCGAGCGCTACGTAACAATCCCCGAACGTAACAGAACTGACGCTTTGGCGCAATGCGAAAGCAGAATTACTTCGTCGTCAGTGCAATTTTAGGCCAAATATCACAAAAGATGGAAAATTTCCTATAATCACAAACAGTTCTATCTACTGGCGAGACTCTTTTCATAAAAACTATTGATCACGCTACACCCAAACAACCAGAAACTACCCAAACAAACAGGCAGCGATCTAATTTTATCACCGCTGACGCATGTTCCTCTTCCACACAGTTAACAGAAATTCAAGTTTTTGCAAATTCGAACGAGAGAACGGCATCATCAAGAATCTACCATTTTTTCGCTACCAGCCATCGTCCGCCGTCTTTTTCAAATCGCTGGCCGTGCATTAAACAGAGCAAGAAGCATACCTGAAGCAGCCCTCTGATGAACCACTTGCTCTTCGCAGTGAGCACGGAGGTAGCCCGCTTCGAGTTCAAGCTCAGAAGCTTGTGACGCGATCAACGCGTCAGACGGCATGACGCCTCTGGATATGGGATCCAGGATGTCGCTTGGCAACCTGCAGCTGGCCGGTCCACGACGAACTGAAAAACATAGGTCGATGCTTCCGATCTGTAAAGGCGTATCTGGCATGATCCAGGGGCGTACCGAGGTTATATGGCTCCCGGGACAAGAAGCAAGTCTGGGCCCCCATGTTCGAACCCTTAGGTCTTTGGGAGAACATATACAATATTGAAGACAGTACTTGCGAAATTAATGGGAATTTTCGGCGCCCGGGGCATTATTCCCTCCTTAGCCCCTCGTTACTCCCCTGCTCTGTTCTCTTATCACGACGACGGCAAACCTGACATCGATTAAATTCGTATACACAACATAAACAATCGCACAAATCTTGAGTGCATGCAAAGCGCAAACACTACCTCGTCAGAGTGCGTAACTAACCGTCTGCAGCGCCAGCGACGTGTTGCCCGGCCACTTAAAACGCAAAAACAAAACTTGCGACAATGTAAGCGACAGGGTTGTTCGAAATTCACCAGCAGCACCTGCAGGGTTTTGCAGCTTTTTCGTGGCAGCGGTAAGGTTTTGCGAGCTGAGAAATTCCATCATCTTACGATAGCTCGCTCGACCCCTGCCAGACAGACCTTTCCATGGCTTGGGATGATTCAGCAGGTCGCTCAATGTGCCCTTGAGAAAAAATCGCAAACTGCTCAGTGGAAGCGCAAGTCAATTTACATCAGCGCAGATGTTTTCATCATCACACTCAAATGACTAGTCGAAACAAAGGCGACCTTTTTGGACCCCGCTTTCACAACGTTTTGTATTTAATTTTAAAGGCGCTCCCCAGAGTACCTCTGCCAACCCTAAACGCGTTTCTGCGTAAGCATTCTCACAACGCTCTGTTTTGAGTCACCGTGGCATGATTCCGTCAATGTGAGTTTGTTTCTCGAAAATTGGTGTCAGGTAGTTTTCCAGTTTTAGTGAAAGCAATTATTTGAGAAGGACGCATTTTCCAGATTTATACTTGCCGCGCAGCTTGCGCTTTGACTGATTTATTTGTTTTGGTCTTAAATTTGCTTGCTTTCTCTCCTGTTGCTTTAGCCTTTCAACTTTTCACCCGTGAGCTTTGCTTGCAGATTCAGGACTGAGTATGCGTAGAGTTACGTGAATTCGATTTCCTATAAAAAAAAAAAGCTTTGCTGATTTATTTGACTGCGTCGCCGTTGTGGCGGCCAGCTACAAACTTAAAACCACACATGTGCAACTCCGCACCGTCGCAAAGTCATGAAGGCAGAAAGCCCAGTCAGTTGATTCCGCCAAAGCTTGCAGTAAGCCTAGTGCGTATGATTTTCATAAAATTCAAAAGACGCGCACGTTATTCACTGCCGTGCAAACCCAGCCGAAGCACTTGAAACGAAAGGACACCTGCGACCGCTGCAGCTGCGTTTGCGCGAAGCTCTCCAGGGACACGGACATCGACTTCAAGTAATCGCGCAGGTCGCCGGCGACCGCGCTCGTGTCGACGTCGCAAACGTCGTCGACCAAGTCTTCGTTCAAGTCTCGCGGAGGCTTGACGTACCACTCGCTCCTCACGCACGGGAAGCGCGTCAGCTTCGTCGACTGCTCGCACCTGAGGTGAAATGGATTCGGAAAGACCGAAGGCTGGATTTGTTGGACCCGAGCAAATCGTGAAGTTTGAAGTTTATTGTTATGGGACGAGGGACCGCAAGGTCAGTGAATCAAGCCCCAAGTGAGGGCGAGTTCAAGCCCGTAGCCAGGGCTTAAGGTTTGGGAGGGAAAAACACATTTTTAGAGGAGCAAGATTTTTGTTTTCATCATATGTATGAAGCAGTTTTTTCTGGACACAACAAAATTTGGGGAGTACTGCCCCCGAATGCTCCCTGGCCCGTGGCCCCGTGCCAGGCTGAGTTCGCAGCGAAAACGAAAACTGGCACATTTTCGACAGTTCCGGTCGGACGCACTTTTCACGCCGACAACGTAATAAGCTCCGAGCAAGACGGGGCCAAAGATCTTGTGGTACTTCTTCACTGTTTGCAACAACGCATGCAAAACAGTGCTTACGAGTTACGTTCTGCCATATCTCCAGCGGGAATTTCCTCAGCAGGCATCGCGTCACTGGAGGCGTCTGTCGTAATCGAAACGATGATCCTTTGTTCCGCGTCGTCAGTCGATGCGTGATCATCGTCTGAAAGAGAAGGCTTTCCGCTTTCGCCCCTCACTTCGAATTGACACGTGTTTCGAAACACTGTTTGCGTACAAGTAGATATAATAAGAGCAACACAAGTTGCCGTCATTTTCCCCACCCCCATCGAAAATAACAGTTGGTTGCGGTCCTGTAAGTGCGTGTAACGACCAGACATCCATCAGGGTGGCGGGAAACGTGTTACGTATAGTTTAGATACGAAAATATCAATTGATACCTGCACCAGAACCGTCGCCAGAAAGTTTTCAATAAGGGGGGCTTTGCGGTTCTGCGGGGAGGCTTCGCGTGTGCGGGGGGGGGGCTTGACATTCTAAAAATTGACCAAAACTCCACTGATGTATTGTGTTTCACGCTTCAATTTGGGGGGGCTCGGAGCTTTGTTTGGGTGGGCTAAGCCCACCAAGCCCCCCGTGGCGACGGGGCTGACCTGCACCAAGAAAAATCAACAATAAACATCGAGTGCCGGAGCTCAGCGAAGCTTGCTCGGTTGAGCTTCGCTCCATGAGTTTGACTAAACAGGGATTAGTTCAACGTGTCAGTTGAGAAAGAGAAACCGTCGAACATGGTTTTTGAAACACTTGTTGCGCAGCGACGACACCTTTCGGCGCAGCTGGTGAAACGTGAAAACGTGGTTCGTTTTGGCTGCTGGGAGAAACTTGCTTGAAAAACCTAATTGCCAAGCCAGAGACTGGCATAGATTTCCTATCACTCCCATCAATTGAATGTAAAACAATCACACGATATTGCGGTCGGTTGGCATCGCAGAAAGCAAGGTGTCTCGACAAAGCCCCTTACACAATTTTTTGCAAGATCCGATAGTACGCTGGTTCTAAAATTTAACAAGCTTAGTAACCATGGCCCAAATCAAAAAGTTATGATCGCACAAAGCGTATTTGTATCATAAAAAATTTGTTTGAACGTTTTTTTTACCTGCCAGGTTAGATCGGGTTCCGGACGTCGGCGAAACTTGCTTCAAATCTTTATGTGTGTCGCTCACTCCTGTTTCCACCGGCACTTCTTTTTGGTTGGCAAGCAATCGTCTATGTAATGACTGCAAACAAAAACAACGCAGCAGTGAGGACTGCACAGACAGTAGAGCTTGTGCGCATTGATTTGCGCGCGGAGACAGTCGCTCTTTCACCCACGCAGTCATGCTATTTTGCGTACATTTATATCATGTTTTCTTTCGAAGTAAACAGAAAGGCGTCGTCAAATGCTTAATTGCTAAGTAGCAAACACCATGCGAACTGCTTTTCATGGAAAAGAAGCGAAGCGGTACAATGGTCCGGCTAACTTCTTATAAAACGTTTCAGATATGCTGCATCAAACTTAAGATTTCGATACACCGAAGCCACGACCTTACAAGACCACAATGAACCAGAAATAACCACAGTGAACCGAAAATGACCACAGTGAACCGAAAATGAAAAAGCGGTGAGGTTGACTAAAAGTAGCTTTGGACGCCTGCTTCATTCGTTACTTACGCGATTAGACCATAGGTTCCCAACCTTTTTCGAAGCTGGCACCCCTTTCATCAAAATACGGTGACGTTCGCACCCCAACGTTTCAAAAAAGCGTAGAAATAACAAAAACAGTCCAATTTTGCGGTATTCTCATTTTGAAATTACTAATCGTAATGCATACCGACAATGACAACACAACAGAAAATACTCAGTCGCACCTTNCTGCCCATTACAAACAAACCTAGTGACTTTTTTGTTGCCGCTAATCTGAAATTATCCGCTCATACCTTGACACACAATTACTCAGAGCCATGCGCAAATCTTTCGAGAGTTCAAACGGTTCCGATATCTTTTTTCAAATGAAGTAGCAAGAAAAATCCAGATTTGCAAAAATATGTTGTTGCAAAGGCCACTAAAATAGACAGGGCTCCTGTACTTAATTTCAGGTAATTTCACAAGGTTAGCAGAAACTTTTCAGTTCTGTAGCATTAAACAACAACCTCGCCACAATTGCGTTATAAACATTTAAACGTCACAACGCGCTTGCAATCGCCGGTCATCTTCATCGTGAATGCAGTGTGAAGCAGAAATAGCAATGCACGCATTCAGCAATTTAAATTGCTAAATCAGTAAGGTTAGCTGGATAACGTTATTTTGAGCAATTTTGCAAGCTTTCATAAAACTCGGTTCATTTTAAAAAAGTACATCCAAGAACATACCAACTCTCACCGTCGACAATCACATTTCGGACCCCAAAAAATACTGTTTTGCACTTCTAAGGGTCCAGGTACCCCCGGTTGGGAACCGCTGGATTAGACGGTTAATCATACATCGTTTTATGCAGCATATGGATTGATTGAGTGCTGCTAATAAAAATTGGATTTACTTTTGTACACATTGGCATACCTGAGCTATAACTTGCCCGTCATCACGATGAAAGAAACCCCATTCATTATCTGTCCTGGTGCTTTGTCCCTGTTTTGCTGTTCGTGCATCTTGGAAGGACGTCTAAAAAGATACAAAAACACAAGGCTGTCTAGAGAGAAGAAAAATTTGGACAGCAGACCATTTCGACAACACATAAAAGTGTTGCTAATTTGCACCAGAGCAACACAGGTAGTGAAAGGGACATTGCTGTAAGAAAGTAATGATGGGCGTTGGCAAATGCATAATATCATGGCTTTCTGAAAATAATTACAGAACCAGTTAACGTGGATCCAGGTGGGAACATATGCCACATATTCGTAATCAAAACGAACAAATTTAGGGTAAGAAAATGATCAACAGTCATGTTGGGTTTGCAGCATGCCATTTAAATTCAAAATTATTTTAACAATACATGTTTCACACTGTCTATCTAAAGAAATCCTTTCCCAGCAAAGAATCAGACACTAAGATCTTACAGAGTATATATTTTGCCTTCAAAGTAGGCATCACCAGCTCTTATTCAAATAGAATGACGTTTGGCAGTGTTACATGTTTGGAAGCGTTACATACATGTTTGGCAGTGTTACATGAATGGAAATCCTAAAACATGGCCAAAATATCCTTACTTCACTGATGCCTTGAGAAGTGGCTTACATTTTGTGTTCTGGGACCAAACACTTTTTCTATTTTTTGAGATGTCCAACACACTTTATTACTTGTCCAATGATGTTTAATGAAAAAAAACAAGACCTATATCAAAAACTAAACAAAACTTTCCAAAACAGAACTTCAAAGTTGAAAAATGTGGGTTTATGTTGAATGGAAGAGCATGAAGAAAAAGGAAATGTTTTACAACAACAAACAATTATGATTTTCAAGCACAGATCCAAAATATTACAGATTCATGTCTTTGAAAATATCAATGAATATTTGTGACTACATCAAGACTGCTCTTTGTGATGTCTAACTAAATAGGCACTTTCTTAGAAGTGTGTTGAAAGTCAGTGTTTAAAAGAGAAGTAATCCTTCCCAGATGTACTGCCTATGCATAGTTACCCCACAACTTAATCACCTTGTAGTTTTACACATGATAAATTTTGTTTGTTTAAATATGGTAATATCATTAAATAAAGACCTTGAAAGCATTGAATTTACCTTAGACTTAACTAGTGGTTGTGGAACAAAACCAGGAAGTTTCTTTTCATCATGATCAGCAGTTTCAGGCAGGAGCCCAATACCTTGATCTGAATCATGTGAAGGAGCATCTGATGGTTGAATTAGTGTGATTTGAATTGATCCATTGTCAGTTGTCGAGAGTTTGAACTGAACCTGTAACAGAACAGTCAGTCAATGCTGAGAATACAGAGAGCTAAAACCAAGCTTTGCTGTGGAAATCTGTGATATCACAAATGATTCTGAAATGAACAATAATTGTAAAATTACTTCATTTTCTGACTGAATTGCATTCAGCCACATCTGCATCCCACTTGGATCCATAGATGGAAGATTTGGCACAAGCTTCATGGCCTCCTCTAACTGAACAACAAAAAATACAAAAATGAATTGGCCATTGTTTTCAGCAACTCATCATTAACAGGATACCAAAACTACTGTATATATATTACTGGCGAGCAGTATAATGCCAGCAATAGCATAAAGTCTTGAAAGTGAACTTATTGCTTGAAACAGCATCCAGCACAGCAATATGATGATGCATCTTGGAAAATACTATGGTGTTTAATGTACTATCATATCATCTTGCAGTGAATAACTATCAAAAAAGTAATTTCAAATTTACTACACTTACAGCTCTTATCCATGAGCATCAGCAACAAGACTACTTGTATTACATTAATAACCATCATAAGCATTATAAAAATTGTATACCCACAAAAGTAATATAATTGTTGTTAGTTCAGTTTGAAGTCTGCCAAAATATTAAGTGTTCAAATACAAGTTTGTATTTACAAAGATAGGTTACAACTGACAAGCACCTACTTAACACCTATGGCCCATCATTTGACAATGATCAAGGCATTATGCATGCAATCAAGTGTGAAGGCAAGTACAAGATATAGTTAAACAAAGTCAGGGGTGAACAACACCACACACAACGACTTCTAGGCAGAGTTTTGTTTAGTGAGCAGAGGTTGCTATGCCTCAAGCTTCACACACTTGGCCCTCCATGATGGTGCTCTGATAAGACAGGCCAGACTAAGACAACTAGACTTCACAGGTTGGATTTCTCATGTCCGAATGGACTTGAGAGACTTTCCTCCCCAGATTTCTTTAGACCGTGTGTCAAGCAAGAATGCTACAGTATTAACTTACAAGGTCTAGGTAAGACCCAACCTAGAGTTTAACTCCAGAGCTACCAGCAAAAAAGTGAAGGCACTAACCACCAGGCCACGTGCTAACACAAGCATCTACTTAGCAGATAGAAATCATCAGAAATTCATGCTGGCAATAGTATCTTTGATTCTCATCATTACCATATAATAGTGCTTTCCAAAGTGTTGCAAACCACATTTAAAGTTTGTCACTGAAAAATTGACTCAACAACATGTCAAAAAATTAAACAAATGGTATCTGACATTTTTATTAGTGTTACAACACACAGATTATAGTGGATGTTTTGGTAGTAGATACCAAAAATGCGGCATTAACATATAATGCATGGAACTGCAGCTCTCAATCTTGTCTCCTTTAACACTTTTGATGCCGGTCCATGTTTTTTAAATACATAATGCAGATAATGCTGGGTACTGGTTTACTTAAATAAATGTATCTGGCAGAAAATATTTTGTGTACAGGCTATAATCTTTTATTCTTGTAAGTAGATGAAACGTACGTTGACTGTGAAGCAAAAAAACAGATTATTCAAGAGAGGTAGGTGGTTTGCTATGATTGGAGATTACTTGAAGGCTTTTCTTTTCCAATGTAGCCATGCTAGAGTGTGAAGTCCATGGTAGTACTGCTTCTTGTTTTAGAAAGAATTAGACATGGTGCATGCAGTTTGTAAAGCAGGAAAGGTGATTCATAATATACTTCACAAATGATTGTGTGCATGGTGACAAAATTTATGTATCCAATGCCATTTTTCTCAACTTTGAGTCAATTTGAAATAGTGTTCTTGCTAGAATAATTTGTACTACTTAGTAATTATATACTTGAAGTAACATTCTTTTTCAACATGGATGAACTAGGCTTACAAGCTTCCTGCAGTGCTGCTGATTGCTGTAGAAATGTTATGAATGTTACATCCAAGTAAGGTATGAGAAGTTGTTTTGTTTTTTCACCCATGCTTGTTTTTGCTTTGATTGCAACTAAATAGACAAATGGCAAAAATTGTGAAAACAGCCCAGTACCCAGGAAATGGTTCACAGCAAAACACCTGGTACCAAAAGTATTAACATTGATAAACATTTTCATTTTCAGAACCATTCCTTTTTGAGAAAAAATATGAGATTAATTAGAAAGCTTCAAAGCATGACAAAGTTATTGATATAAAACTTGAAAAGTCAAAAGTACCTAAAATATCTTATCTTGCTATCTAATCTTGAATTTTGACACATACAAACTGTTAAAAGATAATTAATCAGCCAACCTTGAGATTTGTAGAGCACCAGGGCTATCCTGAATTTTTGTGAAAGTTATCAAAAGTATTGTGAAAATGCATATTACTTACCTTTTGTTTGACTTATATTTATGTTAATGACTTAACTTGCTGCCTAAACCAGCAAATTAAAATTGTAGTTATGCATGAATGTCAGGTTAAACAACCTAAGCCATCACTAAGTAGCAGAATGCTGTTTTTTGTTGATGCAAAAATGTCATGTTTGTTGAATGCTTTCTTGCAAACATGTGATTTAATTATTCATACTGAACAACATTCTAATAGTTGTGTTTAATGGTCTACGTCTACATTCATGTGAAGATTGAAAGGACACACTGCATGTAATCATCACTCTATTAAAATTATGCAAAATGTCACAAAAATTTTCTTTTCGTAAGATTTAATGCAAAGTGTAACCTTGTTCATGATTTGTTTTTGCATAAGTTAAATTATGTACAAAACCAGAAATGAAGGCCATTTAAAAAAAAAATCAATGCATGGCACTTAAATTTTTAACATATCATGTCTGAAAATAGATTTAATCATCATTCATACCCTGTACAAACCACCACATGAACAATAACTCTAGGTTTCCCATAGCTCACAACTAAATGTGTCAAATATAAGCACATATAAAAATATAAACACTGAGAATTGCTAAAATCAAATCAAACTTCCACATAGGCCAATATGCTGGTAGCATGCCCTCTGACCACAGCCAGGGACAGCCACTGGTGGAGCCACTGTCGCTCCCTAAGGTGACCAGACATAACAGTTTAACAACAATAGTTTTTTTCAAGGAAGTGACTAGGGATACGCTTGTCCTGACGCAATTAAAATAAAACGGTCACTTTGTCATTCAAACTGTGTGGATCGTATAGTGTGATGGTTATGCACTACACCTTCTATGCCTAAGGTTTTTGGTTCAAATCTCACCTTGGCGACTTTCGTTTTGTTTTTTTTCTTTTGACTTTTGAGTTTGTGTTAGGTTAGGGATAGGATAGCGTTAGGGTAATTGGTTTATTGTTTCATATGACTCAGCCAACAAGCAGAGGCATCATAAAAGCCATCACATGCAGTAAACCAACCATTAGCGAATATTAGAGCAAGTGGAATCACAATTGCACAATAGTTGATCAGTGTAAACAAAGAGGGGCGCTGTGTCATATAGGATTGGCGAAAGACCGTGGCGGTCATCTAGTCAACCAACC
>JGI24158J21664_10005098_pt1 | contig 17082 bp, 9 predicted proteins | sample Ectturendosymbi3_FD_21664 | JGI IMG/M metagenome (IMG submission 21664)
TTTTTTGCAGAGATTTGCAATCCTACAACTCGCCAGGCGATTGAGCTAGAGAGCTGTTGAAACCCTCTACGGATTCAGCAAGTCTTGTAGTCAAAATCGAAAAACAAATTTTTTGTTTTCGATGGGGGGTTTTCGGGGGGGAACGCCACAAGTGAATATGCAGCTCAGACAATGTTTTCCCAGAGCCAAGCCCTTTCCGACTGAAAAAAGCCAGATAAAATCTGGCCTTTTTCATTTCAAAACAAGCCAAGTACTTTGAAAAAAGCCAGAACTTCAGTCAAAATCTGGCTTCAAAAAAGCCAAATTGGCAATCCTGTACTTTGATTGATTCATAACATGGTTCACTCATTTGCGTGGAAACAAGTGAAACGGAATATGAGCAGAACGGTAAAATGGAGCAAACAGCATCAAAAAAATTGGTTGTTGGATTTTGAAACTTTGCAAAAATACAAATTTTCATCTAATTAGCGAGAAGACCTCAGCGGCCCGTAGCGGCACGGAATGAGGTCACAGCTAAAGAAAATTTTTGGCGGACTGTTTCAAAACCTTAGCGAACGGCCCGAAGACTGAACTGTTAGCGGCCCGTGCCATCTCTATAGGCATCCAACCCCGTTTGAAACGTATTGACAAGTGATAGAAAAAACAGTTGAAAATACAATACGCACAGTTAGGAAACAAACAAACGAACAAAAACTGAACAAGGTGAGGAAAAAATACAAATGTGAAGAACATGCCCATATACATAAGGGAGTGGATCTAGTTTTATAGAGGAAATTCGATGAGGTCAAAAATATTTTAAACACAGTAAAACTTAAAAATTTGCTGAAGTAAAGAAAAGTTACGGAGTGTAGTTCTACACGTAAAAATGGGATGTGCACAAGTAAGAATAACCAACAAAAAATGTATAGAAAAACAAAAACTTAGATTTATCAAATTACTAAATCCAGGAGAGGCAGCATTATGTTCCTCATGGAGTGGGCATTTACGTGAACACATAATTATTTATCTTGTTAATGTAATAGGTGTTTCTTAAATTGCCTTTTACAGGTAAAGGTAGAAGAATACGTTTGGAGTCTGTCTGGTATTAAAGAACACACTTTTGGATCAACAAACTTAAGACAACATTTCCCTGAAGATGAGTTAACTCTAGGTAAAAATAGATTGTTAGAAATGAGTAGTCTTGCCGAGTATGAGAATCAATGGAGCTCATTAGAACAAAATAGTCATCAAAATGTTTTGGAAGCAGTTTGTTGTAAGAGGAGTGCGTGAATTTATCTACGGAGAATGTATCAAGTTTAGGAAGGTATAAGATTTTGTAGTGCTGTAAACATTCTTTCAAGGAAGTATGGTTAATTGGTCTTATTAGTTTTACAGCTATAGTTTAGTCAGAGGCTGAAGTGCATTTGTTGCATTTGAAGCACGTCCCCAATTGAGGATTGAGTAAGATAGGGATGAACTAATGAGTTGTAGACAGCTTTCAGTACAGATTGTGTTGTGTAATGTTCAAGTTGGTATAAACCTCCACAAGCTCTTGATAGTTGAGTCTTCACCTTTTTACATGAGGTTTCCAGCTCAATTTTTTGTCAAGAACACTCGATTGTTTTAGGTTATCTTTGAACCTTATTTTAATTTTTCCACATGCTCTACTGTCAAATTATGGCTCGAATGAAGGGTCATTGTTCTAAAAACGCATTTTTGTCAAAAGGTTTTACACTTTCTTGTAGCAGACTGTTAAATTTTGGTGAAGTTCATTCAAATGCGCGATAATCATTTTATAATCTAGAAATTCCAGTGGAACGGATTTTTTATGAAACGGAACTTTTAGGTGTTATAGTAAAAATTGTATAGGAACGGTAATTTCTACAGGAACAAATTTTTACGTTTCAGTTTAAATTTCCATAGGAACGGAACTAAAAAATATCTTTGGAAATCGGGGCGTTTTGAAGCTAATATCAATCCAGTACCTGTTTCATGTTAGTAGTGAAAATGGCAGGTCTCCTTGCTGATCCTGTGTGAATTGTGCTTTTATTGCGCTTATTGCAACAGCTTCTCTGCCACTCTGAACTACTTTTTAAACTGCCTGTTTCTCTGAGCGTTATGCTGCACGCTCTTCAGCTGCTGGCCGTTTTTTCCTCTGGTTTGCGTTAATCGACACTGTTGACAGGTCCATTTCATTGCGCAGCGGAGCGCTGGTCTTGCGTCTGTTGCAGAAGATTTTTTACGTAAATGATTTAACTCTAGCTTCAAGCATACCCATACCGATGATTTTTTAATGATTACGCCAAGTTCAGGCAACATGTTAAAAAAGGCGTTCGTCTGTTGAGGTTGCAGATCCTCAGCATGGTGATCATGAAAAAAAGATACTAATTGTTCAAGACTTGACCTCGAACCATAATATCTTTGTCCCAAAGTTTCATTGCATGATTTTGTTCTGAACATGTTCAGCTTACTTCTGAAAGACAAAACATTACCTTCGAGTATGAAATAGGTCTTTTAAAACTTTCAGAGCAACCTGGACACATCTGATTTGCGAGGTTGTGGTTAACTTCAATCAATCATCATCTCGGTCCTTCTTTATTGTAATATTGTACCTTCTGACTGAACTAAAAGAGGCATACTCAATAATTCAACAGGGAGGCCGTTCACATATGACGTCACGCTTGGAGGGGGTGACTTTTGTGACTCTTTGGTACGAAAGCGGCTGAGGATGAGTGAATTGTGACGAAGCAAACTGCTGTCTCAGGCAAATGAAAGTTTTGCACCTGTTGAGAAAAACAGGTCGAATGGCGGTTCATCAGCAATCAGCGATATCTATAACTGCAGAAACCCCCACTGGTTCAACCATAGGCGTAGCCGGGGGGGGGCAAAGGGGCAATGGCCATCTCAAATTTTCAGAAAATATAGTCATTTTGTGCTTTGCGAAGCATTTTTCCGAGCAAAATAGTGTTATTCGCCTAAATTCAAACATTTTGGCCCCCCGAAATTTTTGGGCTGGCTACGCCACTGCGTTCAACCCAACGGTGACCTTCGGCGTGTTCCACGTCAGAACGACTTCGCACGGCGGCGCACACTTTCGTGGCTGTTCCATCTCAGCTCTACACTGACCCGTAGAACGGCGCGAGCCAGGCATGCGCTGCACTCGTGCGGCAGGATCGGCGAGAAGTGTGGAACTACGACAGATTAAGTGGCGTAGGTCATTCGAGGAATCTGCCAGCATTTATAACTCTGCGAGGATTCAGACTGCGCTTATCAAAATCCAAGTTTCGAAGTACCACAGAGGCAAAGCGAGAACAGTCGATTCTGCTCGCAAAGCATTTTATTACAGGAAATCGATTTCGCGAATATGCGTGCTTGACGCGAAATCGATTTTCTGTAGTAAAATGTTTTGCGAGCAGATCTGACTGTTCTGCCTCCGAGGTGCTTCGAAACTTGGATACAACAGAGTAGTAGACAAAGAAAGGCGAGACCGTGGCGAGCTGCTCTGCGATGGAAACCAGCCTTCATTTACTTGCAAAGCAAAAAGGATGTAAAAGATAGGCAGCAAGCGTTACTGTTGCAGACTGTAGTGCTGGTACGTAAGGCGACGATTAAAGAGCAGGTTTTTTTTGTTTAGCAATTTTTAATTATATGGAAAACAAAAACAGTCGTTCCAGTCACTCTTCAAGTTATATGTTATGGCATATCCTTCGAAAACTAAGCAAGTCTGTCAGATTGAGTTTACACAAATAAGAAATGACACCAAAAAATCTGACAATTTTCAAAACATCGTTGCATGTTTCAAGAGCCAACTTAAAATTACTGCTATGAAAAATAAGGGCAGATTATTCGAGGTTTGGTCAAAATAAACATATCCTGCACCAAAAGAAACGACCAAATCATCTCAACTCGGTTCACTGAAAGATAAACCTTTAAACAGGCGAAAATTTTGGACCAAGTAACTTCAACATTTTTTAACAACATTTAATGAAATTGTACTTCCTTGTGATTGAGTGTACAAATAAAAGTTTTTAGTGTCGTAAAGAACACATAGCAGCTTCGTGTTTCAGTTTGCCGGAGTTGATGAGTAACTGACTCACTTCAAAATTTTGCAAAAGAAGGCATTTCGTTTATGTGGTTTATTAGCTGCACATTGAGGGAAACGAGCATACTGCAGGGCACGTCCGTCATGTTAGTAGCCTACAGTCCGTGCCAGGCAAGTACCAAAAAAGCTTTTGTTTTTAATTTAGACTACAGTGTTCAGATGAAAATATTTGGCCATACCGTTTGTTGCATATATGTTAACTTCAACAGATAATGTTGTGAGACTCACGGCACAGTCATAAAGTATAAATAATACAATACATGCGAAATCAGTGGTTTTCAACCTGGGGGTCGCGACCCCGTGGGGCCGTTTGCCTTTTTTCTGGGGGTCGCGAGTGCTTCTCATAAAAATATTCATAGTTTCTTCTATATTTTACATTTCGTATTTGGAACCACTTTTTGTTGCAGCCAAACTAATAGGATCAGCTACCTGGCAAAAATGATAGCCAACTTTTTCATTCAAAATTTTACGTGTGTTTTAAGTGTGACTATGACCATTTTGTGACCATGACAATACTGTAACGCTTGGCAACGCACGAATAAATTTGTGATGTAAGAGTGTGCTGTGTTTATGTATTTGATATCTGAATGCGGTAGCTAACTTGGGAGTTCTAGTTTTTAATGAGTTGCCCTGTGGAGTGATTTGCAGGCACAGGTCTCTCTCGCTGATACTGCCATGCGCATGAATCTAATAAATCAGTCTTTGTTCAGCATAGTGATATTGTAAGTCACTTTATGGTCATTGTGATTTTCTTTTGTGCAAACACAACTGTATTACATATGCCTGACTGGAAATTTTCGGTAGGAGGTCGTTAGGTTAAATTGGGTTGCAAAATGGGTCGCTGCCTAAACAAGGTTGAAAATCACTGTGCTATATATATTAAAATCTGTATTCAAAGAAGGAAGCAGCTTTAGGCCTACACCTCGACTAGGTGTGAGGTTTATTGCTGACAGCAACAGCTGGAATGTGAATGGAAGACGTCAGAACTGTCAGGCAGATGCTCAGAGCACTGAGGCAGCGGGCGTCTGACAATGTTCTTGCACAACCAAGCGCACCTTTTTCGGTTGGGTTATTCAGAACCAAATTTCAGGCATTGGCATCGGAAGGGGGGGCCGCTTCGCCCTCCCTGGAATTTGAATTCTTCAGCAAAAAAGGGTGGTTTTCTTAGTTTCGAGAGGTAAAAAACGAATTTCACTAATTTTGACCCCCGTACAAAAATTTTGGAAAAAGCCCCAAGTGGCACTCCCCTGGAAAAAATTCTTCCGCCACCCAGTATTTCAAGTAGGCCACCAAATGCTCTATTTTGACGTCTATGGCAACATGGTAGAGGAAAGTAGAATGTGTCAACAGCAACAGAAAATTTTTAAGGGGAAAGTGTGTCGCATGAAAGTCTTTCGCCTTCGCGCAAATCTGGGAAACCTCGGGAAAAATATACTTTGCACCCTCCAAAAATTGCCTGCTCCTGCACTTATGGCCTTGAATTAACTTTTTAGGCAAGGACTACTTACAAACATGCAGAGGAGAGCGCAATTTATAATCAGAATTTTACTAAAATGAAAGTATTATAGTCTCCGGCTGCGCATTTTCTTTGACCTTGCTCTAGATTTTTTTATCATTTCTCCTGTAAGCTTTTGCATGCAAGTTGCTGGACTGCAGATGCGCGTCACTGCCGCGAAATCGATGTCCTTTAAGCCGATTGAAGCAACTGCTTCCAATCGGGCTCCGTGCTGTGCCTACTAACCGACGCAAACTTACGCTTTCTATCGAAGCTGCTTGCGTTGAACGGCGCTGGGTTCCACAGTATTTTTAAGCGTGCCAACGAAAATCAAAGTGAACTGCGCGAATTTCTAACGCTCTCAATCTACATGATTTGTTTTTTCGTAACAATGATCATTGCTTACAGTAATGTGTAGCCTAGTTTGTTCAACAGCACCTAGTTAAGGCTGAAAGAGCTTAAGTTTAGAAGCTGTTTTCTGTTTCATGAAGGAAAGCGTTTCGTATTTGGCAGGTGAAGTTTCAACAGTTGCTGCAAAATACGCTTCGATAGTTGTTGCTGTTTCAATACTTACTGCTACTTGTCTTCTTAAAGTTAGGTTTGAGTTCGTAAATGCAAATGCGTGCTGCTTAGTCAGTTTTTAATAGCTTTATTAAACTTCCCTCTCGTACAGATATGATGAGTTATCGTGAGACTGGCGAAAACGTTTGAAATAAACCTAATTTCAATTATGAATGACTTCCGGTGTGCAAAAATCAACGGTTCCTTAAAAAAAAGAAAATTTATTCAACGAATACTAACAGTTAAGCAATTTGCAAAGTAACAGAAGTGACAGCTTGGTTCAAGTGAAGTAAGCCTCGTGATGTTCTTGTGGTGAAAGTTGGATCATGTAGTACTACCGAAACAAAGATCAATCTCACACAGATTGGCGTCGTAATTTTCTGAGATACAGCCTAACAATTTGAAAGTTGCAAAAAGTCTGAAACTGTGCAAATGTGGAATGGAAGTTTTGGAGACTACTCCAATACTTGCCGGTTTTGAAAAATTAAAAAGTAGGTTTAAAGTTATTAGGAGAACTACCATCAGTTTATATTATTTCAGTTTATATATAGCACAGCACTCAGTACCTCTTATTTGTGCAAGGAGGTAAACCTGTATTGTGTACCTATACTGTAGAGGTACTGAGTGCTGTGCTAGTGCGTATCCAGAGCTGAAAAGTTTGCAGTAGTGGAGCAAAACATTTCATTTGTCCAGAGCAGGAATATTTGTCATGGACGACCTAGCGCTTCACCATTTGGCAGTAGGCCTACTCTTTTGGAGTTAAACTTAGATAACCGTGTTCCATCACTCCCGTTTCTGGGGAAAACTTCTATTGTGATTGCAAGTGGCCCTAATTTGGCTAACTAACCCCTGACATTCCGATACATGACACCTGGCCGAGCAGCAGGATCGTTTGTCGAGCTTCCTTCCTTGTCACACGCAACACTTTGGAAATGATTCATATCACTCCTCGTACGACGTACAAAACTTCCACTTTGAATATCTGGCGTAACATCACCAGGCTGGTTGGCTGCATTGTTGCCATTTTAACGGTGGTGTGGCTTTTTTAGAGCTTTTTCTTCATTTTCTGAGGTGGTTCTATTAAAATGCTTATCCAACGCACCTCTTTCTGCTTCGATATTTTGCCTTAGTTTTAGGCCTCTTTTGACAGCTACTCAATATTTTCGGCCTGTTGGTCTTGGTCTTTGACTCATGATATTTTGCTCAGTGGATAAACCTTTATGCGGCCGTTCAGTTTCAACAACTTCCGCAGTACAAAACTTCCAAGTTCGTGACCTATTGAAGCACTGCTTCATCAATGAGTTAACATTTTTGATCAACTGGTACGGTAACAACACTAATTGCTGATTTTTCGGCGACTAATTAATGTTCTCAACCTTAGTCTCTGGACTGGGGCATTGTATTCAGCCTATTTATCTGACACTGGTGGCCATCGAAGAAGTTTCGTAAAGTCGGAGTGGGCCACAGTCCGCAGCAGTTTAAGTAATTTGTAAATCTGTACATGACCTTAAAACCAGTTATTTGCATCACAGTCAGATTCTCACAGCCGCGGTCTTAAACTCGTTTAAACCAGATGCTGACTAACATTGTTGCAACCTCTCCGGTGGTGTTGCGTTAAATGTGTGATTCATCACGCAACAGTACTGTAATGGTCATAATCACACTAAAAACTTTGTAATGGTCATAATCACACTTAAAACAATTATGAATAAAAAAGTAGGCTATCATTTTTGCCAGGTGATCTTAATAATTTGATTACGTCAAATAGTGCTTCCATATAAAAAACAGAAAATATAGAATTATGAAGATTTTCATGAGAAGCTATAGCGACCCCAGAAAAAAGGCAAACGCCCCCTACGGGGTCGTGACCCCAGGTCGAAAACCACTGCGCTAGAATGTAGCGGTATTAGGCGGGTAGACTAATTGGAACTAGACAGGATTACATAGGCGTAGCCAGGGGGGGCAAAGGGGCCATGCTCCCCCCCAAATTTTTAGCATATCTTGTCATTTTGTGCTTTGAAAAGCGGTGTCCCAAACAATGATACTGTTGCTTTTCGTTTCTTGCTGTTCAAATTGCTTAAATCTGTAATATGTTCCTAACTAATTACAATCTGTTCTTTCATTTGTAACTTGTGCAACTATTCCAATTGTTCATGTGGCCTGCATGAAGAAAAAATGCACTGTGATGTCTTTCAACTGCGGTTTGAGTTAATGCAAAAATGTTGGTATCGGCATCGGTTACCGTCAGTGAAACAAGAAAAGCATCAGTATCGGCCCAGAATTTTGCTATTGCCCCTGAAGGTGTACCAATAAAAGATATTCTTGCCTCGGTTGAGGACGGATTACAAGGCATTTTCCCAGCGAGACTCACCTAAATAGTGGCAAAGTGGTTACAACCGTATGAAACAAAAAGCGAAGTAGATCAGTTTTGACGAAAAAAGAAGGCATGACGTTGCAACAGTTGAAGTAAGATCCAAGTATTATAATCACCTAATCACCAAGGCTGACAAAGGTAACATCACAACAGTCTTAGACAAAGAGTGGTATAACCACAAGATTGACAAAATGGTAGATAATCAAGAAACTTACAAACATCTTAATACCAACGCAATCGCATTTTACTTTTCGTGGACAACACTACAAACAAGTTTTTGGAACAGTGATTGGTTCTCCCGTTTCATCAGTAGTTGCAGACCTAGTCATGGAAGACCTGGAAAAAAACGCTTTTGAAACTTTTGCAGACCCTCCACGTTTCTGGAAAAGATATGTAGATGATACATTTTTGATCATTAAAAAAATCAAACTTCTCCGAGTTTTTCACCCATGTGAACACAATACAGAGGTTCGTGCAACTCACTATGGAACAAGAAAAATAAGAATGTCTTCCGTTTTTGGGCTTACTGATCAAATTCTCATCAAATCGCCAGTTGTTGTCAGCAGTCTGTCATAAGCCAACCCATTTAGATAGAGACCTCAACTTCAGATCAGAGCATCCTATACAGCAAAAACAATCAGTGGCTAACATTCCTTTCGAACGGGCTAAAAAACTATCCTCCACGGCCCAGGACCTGAACGGCGAAATGAAGTATGTTAAACGGACTCTCATGTTGAATTGTTACCACAAATGGATGATTCAAAATATAAAGAAGAAAAACACAACGAATTTTCTGGGTTTATATCTAAATTTATTTCACCGTACACAACTGGCTTGGGAAAGCCTTTGAAACGGTTTATGAAGAAACACAGTAAACGAACTATCTTCAAACATACAGTGCATTTAAACCAAGCACAATCCTATCTTCAGGAAAAGATTTCGTACCCGTCTGCAAATGTCGAGGTGTAGTCTATGAATTTCCATGTAGGGAAAGTGAATAACAAATACGTTGGACAAACGAAGCGAAGTTTGAGCACTTGATTGAAAGAATGCCACAGGGACACTTTGCCTAAAAATATTCTTAAAAATCCAGAAAAAACAGCTTTAACAAAACAAGCAGCCCAAAGTTGTCATGTTTTCCACTGGGATTGCGCACAAGTTTTACATCACGTAAATAGCTAACACAAGCTCATTGTTTTAGAATCCTTGTACATCAATTTAAAAATTGACACTATGAATGATAATAGCGCCAACATCCCATCTATTTATCATAATATTTGAAAACATGGGTGAAATTTATCCTTTACTGGACTTCCTTGAGGTTGTCATCTTATTGGTCGCTTTAATGCTTGTTGATTTGCTGGCTTACCAGTTACCACTCCGTTTGTCCTATTATTGATCGCTATTTACCTCATACATTCCCATTACTGTATTTGCTGCTTTACTTCCATAGTACCATTTTGTACATTTTATGTGCAGGTTTTATGCTCTTTTCTTACGTTGTTATATACTGTCACCTCCAGGCCTTTCCGTTTTACACTTCTAATCTTTTTCATTTTACACTTCTTTTCTTCACTGTCGCATGCTGTCATTAATTTCCTATAGCGTGATGGTCGGTTTTGCGCTTTTTGTCCTTGTACGTCACAGTGCTCATTGTTTTTTGTTATTGGTAAATTGCATGTTATGTGGTTAAAAACATTGCCCTGAGGAAGCCTATTCGAATAGGTGGGCGAAACGTCCGCTAAACAGTAAAAATAATCGCCAGAGAAGAACGAACTTACCTGCTTGCAAACTACTGTTGCTCGCTTAAAGGCAAAAATTTTGGCCCCACCAAAATTTTGGGCTGGCTACGCCACTGCAGGATTACAATCCGCTAGATCTATTGGCAACCCTGAGGACGACATCTTGCAGATTTCGCAATGCCAGCGCTTTTGTTCAGTCACAATGTCTGACGCCGTGGCTTGTCACAACTCCGCAGTTTTGTCACATTGCTTGGTGGTGCTGACGCAGCATGTCCGATTTATTACATTAGATACCGTATTTACTCGATTGTTAGCCGCGACTTATAAAGTTTTTTTTTTCTTCATTTCGTGCGGCTTTCAATCGAGGGCGGCTTACATTTTTTTCTTTAGCTTATTAAAATGTCTAGATGACGCCCAGTCTTTCCTTGGCTACGTTTTGTTGACCAAACCCTCTTTTCGCATTATCTTTCCTCTCTCCAGCATCGTGTGCACGTCTGTCACAGGAGGAATTATGACCAACAGAAGGCAGTTGTAGTGGTGAAGCATCATTACCAGGCTTGCTAATCAAACACGAAGCATGCTATACACGAAAGTATCTCAGAGGCTTAGGTAACCTATGTTAAAGTGCGACTTACAATCAAGGGCAACTTATATTAATTTTTGAACACATTTTCGTACGGCTTACAATTAAGGGCGGCTTACAATCGAGTAAATACGGTATGGGCGCCCCGTGTTGATGCAGCTTTGCAGTTTATGGTTGCAGTGGCGCCACTCTTAGTGTTTTCCACTAGATCTAGTGTTTTTGCATTTCATCTAGTGTTCTAGTGGTTTTTCGTAGCTATATAGCAGGGGTGACCAAACTGCGGCTCGCGAGCGGCATGCGGCTCTTTGAGCTTTCCGAAAAATTGTTTATTTGTTTTTTATTTTTTGTTTCTGTTGCAAAGTGTAGAAATATTGCAAAGTGGTGCTGTGGTAGCTAGCGTGCCGTACAGTATTACTTTCACAAGTTGTTCCAAAAAGAATTATGATGTCACAGAAGTGTAGATAGCAAATAAATTCGTATTTTTAGATTTTTACGTTGCGGCTCTTTGTGGATTGGATTTTACGATATGCGGCTCATACATAGAGCAGGTTTGGCCACCCCTGCTATATAGTGTTTTTTGTGAGTGAGCTGAATGTAATTAATTACACAATTTTGTGTAAATGCAACCGCCATTAAGACTTTTTGATTTTGCGCAATTGGAATTTGCTAAAAAGTCTACTTAATTACAACTCAAATTACACACCAGCATATAATCTGTTTTGAGTTAAGCCGCCACGAAGTCACTGCGGTAATCTGTTCAGTGGCCTGTGCAAGCAAATACAAGCGTTGCTGCTATCTCCCCTTTTCTTTGTCTCTGTTTTACAATGAGTTGCACAGTGTGTTTGTTTGCATTGCAACGCATTTTATGGCCATTTTCATTGTGTGTAAGTTTGCCTTTTGCTTTTACAGCTAACTTGCATTGAATTACTTTAGAAGACTGCTGACTATTTTGTAATCTAGTGCTTTTTTGTGAATCTAGTGTCTTTTATCATGAAATCTAGTACTTTTCCGTAAAAACAGAGTGGCAACGCTCTATGGTTGTTTGGGGCGCAAAATAGAGCTTCAAGAAATTGTAAACAAAAATTTTAATTTTTCCAAGCAATTTTGTGCCCCCTTCAAAACTGTGACAATGGCACGTGCCATGCCTGCCATACCCTAGATGCGCCACTGTTTAAAATACAAATTAAAACGAGAGAGGTTTCAAGCGATGTGGAACATAACACCAGGCTGTGGTCTCATCATACGCTGTGCGATTGACAAGATAGTTAACCACTGCACAATTAAGGGAACAATGAAACTTACAGAAATAACGAGGATTCGGAAGGCAATAGCTATACATTGACACAAGGGCAAGTGGCAGGGAGAGTTGCTGGTCAGAACATTTGAAACCAACTAAAAAAAGAGCGGACATTATCAGATCAAACTTGCACACAGGCCAACATGTTGACAGCGTTCCCTCTGACCACAGCGAGGGACAGGCGCTAGTGGAGCCACTGGCGCTACCTGGGGTCACCAGACATATCAAAAACTTTCTTTGCCAGGCCATTCAAAAAAGGGCGGTGGACTTGCCATACACACCAGTGGTCTCAATTTTAACTGGTTGAAAGTGGTAATTGCTTCGGAAGTCGTGGTATTTTTGACATTTGCAGCCTCAGCCTTTGTAGCCGCAAAATCTGCCTGTCTGGCAGTGTCTTTGTAGTGGCTCCAAACAAAAGTGTCCACGACTGTTTCATCCCACACTAGGCTTAGGCCTCTGTACCAGGGACCCAAAGTTAATCCATCCGGTCTCCTGTCATTTGTCTGGCCGACAGGCTCCAAGGTAGAGGGAAGATTAATTCGGGTCAATGACCTTTTGAGGACGGGAGTGGATGGCTGATTGTATAGGGAAGCGGCCTGCATTTTTAGTACAGGAGTGTCCATGTAGCCCCAGCTCACCAACAATTCTTCCGCAGCCACATTCTGTGCTTTCAAAATTTTTGGCACCGGTTCGGAGGGCGATTGCAATACGGAGCTCATCAGGGTTGAGCAGGTTTCCAACGCTTGCGATTAGGAACGTTTTTGGCCAGGCAGCAGTGTGGCGCACTTGTGCAGCGATTTGCCGACAGTGGTTCCAAGGGTTTTTGATATTCAGCAGGGTGTTGAGTGAATCTCTGCAGGCGAGATCATCCCGGGATGCTTGCATTCCCTTTTTGTAGTGGTGATGAATAATGGTGTTCGGACCAAGCATCAATTGCGTCGTTTCCGTCCACATAAGCGAGTTCCGGGTTAAGAGAAGGAAGTAAATGGTTGACGCCCTCACAAGCATGAGACGATGACAGGAAACATGGCAGTGATAGGTCTGCAGCAGACCGAATGCCCAGGCCTGCATGTCTGATTGGTAGGGATGCTTGTGACCAATTTTCTTTTCGGAAAGACACGTTGCATATTTTTTCAATGTTGGTTTTTATGACAGTGCCATACATCTGCAGTTCAGCTTTGCACTTGAAGAATGGTACACGACGCAGTAAATATATGAGTTTGGGGATTGAGAGACGTGGCTCTATTTGCTCGAAGTTGATTTGGCTCTATTTGCTCGAAGTTTTCGATGATGCTGTCAGACACATTTTATGTGGGCCATTCATAATCAAACTCTTTCTTTACTGTATGCGCCAGACGGATGCGTCGTAGAAAGACGGCCAAACAGGCTAGGGTCAGTGTGATGAAGCAAAAGAGAAGCAATGGAAAAAGCAGACGACATGAAACGTAGCAATGTCGTAGCAATGTATTCCGAAACGTAACTCATGAAGATAAGTTGAAATCACTGGTGGCTGTAATTCATAACAATGAACGTATTGCGACCTGCAATGGTGAAAATGTTGTGCACCGCTGATTTGGACGTAGAAGGCGTTAAGAGACATCATTTTGCGGATCTAGTGTCTTAGAGAACTGATACGTATGTGAGTTGTGCGTGTTTTAGCGTACAAATCTTCAAGTGAATTGGATGTGAATTTGAACGACTGCAGCTGCATCGTACTTGAAAATTTTTGAAATAAGTTCTCGAGATCCGTGGCTTGTGTGTCGCCACTTGCCAGGATATTCCAGAGTAGCAGTTTTCTTATTACAGTTAGTTATACCGTGGCTAGGATAAGGCCAGGCGCGGATTTACCATTAGGCTAAAATGGCTTGAGCCTAGTGCCCCCGATCTCGGCGGGCCCCAAACTTTAGGGAGTAAGGGCAATTTCCAACATTTCTGCAAGCAATATATTTGTATTATTGTTTTGGTTCAACGCACATTTTTTACTATGCCGCTGACAAAAAATCTCTGTAGAACAGGGGTCGGGAACCTTTTTTGAAAAGGGAGACATGAAAACTACATAATTTTAATTGGTATTTCCATGAGAGCCATATAATATTTTTCAACACTTAATGCAACTAACTTACTTAGCTAACTTGTGCATTTTTAAGCAAAATCAACCATTTTAAACAATGGAAAATATCTGAATGTTCTCTTTAATAACCTGCTTCTGGCTGTTATGCGACTTCTGGTGCTGCATGATGTTTCTGATGGCTTTGTAGAAAAATTACAGAAAAACTTTCATCCGTAACAATCGCGTAAAGAAAATATCAAGCGAGCCACATGCCGTGATCAAAAGAGCCACAACTGGCTCGCGAGCCATAGGTTCCCGACCGCTGCTATAGAAGAATGAGCGCGAAGGAGTGAAGTTAAAGAAGATGAGCATTCTCTTTTTATGGAGTTGAAAATTGGTTATTGTTGCGTATAATGCGTGGAACAAAACACCTGAATCCATTTTTCAGACTACACGAGGCCAGTGAGGTACTCAATAAATAAGTGATGGCAGTGTGGTCAGGTGACGTCACCGCTGCCTTTTTCGTTACTTTCATTACGACTGTTTTTGTTCCTGACAGTGCCGCAGCATCCCAACTCTGCCCTCCCTACAGAGGCCCCTCAATGTTGATCTCTAAAAAAATATTTCGACATTACGGCAAATCCCGAGCCCAAATGGCCTTCACAACAAAATATCCTAATTTTTTGTTTTTTGTATTTCACCATTTTTAATTCCTTTTGCGGACACAATTTTGGCAGAACCGATGCCAGAAAGTCTTCATTGCCATCTAGAATCTGTTTGGTAGAAAAGGTGATGCATCCTAAAATCAAAATTCCTTGGTCAAACAGTATATTAACGCCAATAATGCTGGCATTTCGAGAGTGTTCGTTGATAAAATAAGCCGGGCATGCCTTGCTGGCTCTGGCAACAGCACGTTGCTGAGACTTGTAAGCACCCTAGGCCAGGGCTGCCAATTAAGCGGATTTTCCGCTAGATCTAGCAGATTTTAATCCTGTAGTAAGCCTATAGCTGCTGAACAACTGGTATGGCGGCCTAAATCCTTTAGATTCTAGCGGATAATTGGTCTAGCGGCCTATGCAATTGGTCTCATTCAAGCGGATTCTAGGGGTATTTTAAATTTTTTTTAGCTTGAAAGGTCTTTTTAGACTTGGCAGCCCTGCCCTAGGCAAAATCCATTCAAGCGTCCACCCATCCTAAACAAAGATCCTTACTCCACATATCATAACATTGTGCGTACATTGATGAAGTAAGAAGGAAGTTTTTGTACATTAGAAAAGTTTTTAGGAAATTGAAATTAATACCAAAAGTATTGACGTTATGCAGCAAACCTAAAAAACTGCATGAATATGTGTTCCATTCACTTTCATCATCGTCGTTCGCTTTTGCCTGGTGGACGTTCGTCACTTTCAGAATCGCATAGTTGTGTTTCTTGGCTATTTTTGGCGCTCCCTTCGGCCTAGCACCCTAGGTAGCCGTCTAGTTTGACTAAAGGGAGCGCCGGCACTGATCAGGCGATGTTATTCCAAGTAACAGCGGCAGGTACTGCCCCGTCTATAAATTACAGTACAGAAAAGGATACGAATTGAAAAAAACTTCACTGATTTCTAGCGTTTCATATTTCAATTTGGGGGGTTGAAATTTTGTTCAGGGGGGTTAAGCTCTGAATTTTGAGTCCGCTGTGACAGAATAGCGCCCCAATTGGGGGGTATGGAGAGCGGTTGACACTGCTTTCTTGCCTGATATCGAGGGAATTCAGAACAAACGAATGTATTTATGAATTGCAACAACTTGTTCAATGAATGTAGCGAGCACGTGTGGTGCTGATTTGTATGACATCAGTCGTCACAAACCTTCAAGAGGGGCCCCCAATTTAAAATAGCTTAGTGCCCCGAAAATGAAAATATTCGCCTCTGGTTAAGGCAGTTCATGAAAAGTAAATCCACCGCGGAAGGTGACGAAATCTGGTGTAGAAAACAACAAAGAAACTAAATGCCGTTAACGTCTGCAATGAGTTGCCACGACATCGCGCCCTCTGCAGGGGATTTCGGAAGAGCAGATGTTAACATCAGATATTTCCTCTCTTGAAACTGACTTACCGAGACAACCTAAACTGACTCCTAACCCAGGGGTTGTGTTGGTGACGATAACTCGAGAGCAGGATGTTGTCAGTTTGCAATGTACCTGTTGCCGCTGCGCAGGTAGACCGGAGCTTCTCCAAGTTGTGTGTCGTGAAGCCATGTCTTCGCAAAGTCTCAGCAATCTCACGATTCTGTCTACTGAACAGCATAGGGCTACTTGCCAGTGGCGATTCTAAAGAAGGGGGCTGGGTGGGCCATGGCCCCCCAGATTGTTGCTTGGCCCCCGGCTGGTCCCCCCCAGTTTTCTTCCTAATTTCCCGTTTAAGTTCGTTTGGTTGACATATGTAGGGTTGCCAAATGCGTTTTGTAAAAATACCGGCCATTTTGTCAACAGAGCCAGAGAAACAATCAGTATTGTTAAGCCACAATTAATAAATTTGCCCGTATTTTCGCTGATTCGTTACATTTCGGTATGTGAGTGGCGTGACAATCGCACCAAGGTTGCGTCAACAGCAGCAAATAAACTTCGGTGAAGAAACTGTCCTGACAAGATTCACTACAAGAGCCATCATAATTTGAGTAATGCTGCGTTAGTTCTTTTTGAAGTTACAGCAAATTATTTATTTTCACAATACCGGCTTCAGACACTGATTTTCAAAATACGGGCCCTTTACCGGCCTCTGCTAAATTAGCAGTAAAATACCGGCATGGCCGGTGGACTACCGGCCATCTGACAACCCTAGACATATGCAGTAGATAACTTTCGGCCAGCAATATTTTAAACGATAATTTAGAAACCCTCTAGCCTGCATTCAATATTT
>JGI24158J21664_10005100_pt1 | contig 17079 bp, 12 predicted proteins | sample Ectturendosymbi3_FD_21664 | JGI IMG/M metagenome (IMG submission 21664)
TTGGTTTGGAAACAGGACTATGACGTCAAATTGTGACGTCACAAACAGCGCACACCAAATACAAATGACTACCCTATGCCACTGAATGAAACCCCCCCCATTAAAATTTTCTGCGTACGCCACTGGCGGTTGGGATGGCGTACTCCCAGGGTTGACAATTTGAAACTTGCTGAACTAGCCTACATAAGAATTGAAAATCCGCATGAAGTACGCAAGAAAACTTTCGTCTCTATTTATGTGGCTGTTATATATACAACTCCTGGGGGGACAGAACTAGGGTTGCCAGATGTGTTTTGTAATCATTCTTATCAACAGTGACAAAAATCTTATCATCGAAAAAATAATAGAAATAAGGCGTAGGCAAAGTTGCATTCATTAGTGAAAACTGCGCATTCCAACAGCCTATCCATATCTTCGCCACTGGCGATAGAAACAGTGATTGAGCTAAAACTTTATCCGAGAAATTAATTTTTGTACATTAAAAACATTATCGATGAAAACTGCTTTGAACGAAAAGAAATGTAAGAAAACACTGAATCAACAATAATTGGTATGACTTACTAAGAATACAATTTCACAATTTTTATTTTTACGCAGTGGAATATAGGGCTCAGTAGTCTCTACAATGTCACTCTCTTCCCGTCCATTTCTACGATTTTCCTGCATTCTTCCGCAATGGTTGGCGGTAGTTCAGGCAATAACTACACCTGCGCTGGTTTCACAGATAATTGCCAAAAAATGAGCATACAGACAGGCGTAGCCGGGGGGGGCAATTGCGCCCCCAATTCCGAAAGTAGCACTGTCAATATTCAAGTTGATCAAGCAGCTGATGTGTAAGCCAAATAAATGCGTCATTGCAAATCAACGAAACTGCTTAAAAACATTCTACTTCAAGTTAGGGTCGAACCTGATCAAAGCAGAATGGTTTACCAATTGCCCATAATTATTCAAACATTGTGTATAGTGTAAATGCTGGAGAATTCATGCCATGGCTGACCTTTACCTGAGGTTTAAACTCCGTATAGAAGTTAGTGATAATGAAATACAAACTTGCGTACACGCGCTTGTAATCAGTTACCGAAAGTGAAACGAGCCTTGGCTAAGAAGCAATTCAGTTTCAAAGACTTTTTTATTACGCAACTAGGTCAAAGAAAGTGTTTAGCAACAATAGCATTTATTCTACATATTTAGTTGTGATGGCATGTAGACCTACTGTGACGGTTCAATCACAAATATATGGAGCCTTAACGGGTTTCATCAATGATCTCGTTTTATCTTGCCGACGAGTAAAAAAATCAGTAAAACAGGTTTGTTCAAGTAATCAGAATCCGACCTGTGCATAGTCTGAAAGCGTTTCTACATTCACATGATGTTAATTACCGCCCAATCCTACAATAAATTTGAAACCAGCATTCAGCTGCAACGCGAAGAGTTACCAGAAAAATCTAACGAAAGTTGAAAGATGCTATTGATTTTGTAAGTGATGAGGCCACTGACACTGCCATCTACTTACTGATAGCTTGCCCTCTGTTTTCTCGATTAAGCACATGTGACCAAAATGAAACTAAATCGAATTTTTTACCCAGTCAACTGGATTTTGTTATTTAAATAGTAATGGATTAAAAGAAAGACTTCAACCGCTTAGTTCACAAACTTTTTTGAGCATGACCCAAATCAGAGTTTGGTGACCACCTCGAGACCCAAGCCTCAAACAACGTATGAAAAAAAATACTGATTGTGTGAATGGCTTTTGGCAGCAAGTTGCTCAGTTTTTTTTGTGTATCACACCTAAGGGTGTCAGCAATTTATACTCTTTTCTCAAGTATTTACGCTACAGAGATACAAGCAGTAGTAACCAGGGACGCCGGAACGGGGGTGCATGACGAGGGCACTGCCCCATGAATGGGGGGCCAATTGGGGCACAGGTGTCTTTACATAACAGCATCATAGGTAATTTCAGGAACGCGGGAGAGCGGTGAAATTACGGTTTCTTGCCTTTTTGAAAGCGAGGGAACAGGGGCGGAGATGCCTTTTCATAACAGAATAATCGGTAATTTTAAGGTTTATCAAGATCGACTTGAAACAAATTTATTCCAGCTATTCGCGCACATATAAAATTCAGAATGGTTTTCTATAATTTCTCCCATGATTTTTGAGGTCAAAGTTGTTGCTGTGCAAAAACAAGCGTAATTGGTTACGATTTTTTCGTTTTTACAAGATTCTATTGCCCTCAACTCTTTACTGTCCTCCCTTCCCCGCCGCTGGTCCACCCACCTGGTGGTAACGTTGAAAATCTGTAACTCCGGTTTAGGTCGCCTCTGTGCGACCCATTTTTTAACCCTTCTCCACCCTTTTTTGAATTTTGATCCATACTTTGGGAACCACTGGGCTAAATCAACTAACCAACCGTTGTGTAAAGCTGCGGCAACAAGTAGGCCTGTTTCTTAACTTCTTGCAGAGCCGTGTTATAATCGATTGTGGCTTCGTTTTCGCAAATACACAGCCGTTTCCACACTTTGCATAGCCGTAGACTGAGTGGGTCAAACATATATGCAGGTTTGTTTAAGGGCATGTATAACTTCCCCCAATTAAAAAATTGTGTTTATGGTATTTGTGAATCTCGTTGTTAACTCTCAAAATCTAGGTAGATAAATACCTAATCGTTAATGGGAAGCAGCCTTCGTGAAAGTAGCGTACTAAAATGCTACCGCAGTCGCATGTCAGCGCGATTAAAATCCAAACGTTTTTAAAACTCGTTGAGACTCTAGCGTTCACATTATCAGCTGCATACGTACCAGTCGCTCAACAATTAGACAAGATCCACGTCTTAGTCCACATGCGCGCAAGTTTTGTAGACCCACTTCGAGAGTCGGTGTCTTGGAGCAAATTCGCTACTGGGGTTCGATTGAAGGCGTGTTTTTGTACGTCGGAAATGTGTAAATATAAAAATCGCAATCACAATGACGGCCATGATGACTCCTTGCTCAACTGCAATATTGACTCAAAAAAGCATACTGCAGATCTTGCACTTACAGCATCGAGGTTTTCACAAACGCGTTGGCAAGAAAGTTTTTCGAGAAAATGGTGACTTTCATTCAAAGTAGAAATTTACTAAAAACAAACTTTTAAAACTTGTTAATTCAATGAAAGTAAACTTTCTATTTGCCGGTTTAAATCAGAACAGAACTATTCAGAAAAATAGGTCCCAAAAGAAGACTCATTTTATGGGTGATGTTTTTTTAAAAACATGGGGCATTATATATTTAAACGTTGAGAGTTGGTTCTTGTTTGCCCCCCTATCAAAATTTCTGGTTACGTGCCTGCATACAGATCACGTTTAAGACGGAGCATGGTAAGTATGACTAAGCCAGCTATGTCGAACCCGTGCATGCGGCCCAGTTGGAGGTTTTATGGGGCCCAGTTCAGGTTTTCGCTCAAGCAAAAGTGTCCTACATACTGACAACCTGTCCTTGCTTTGATAATCTTGAATTTGACATTTTGATGCAGGTTGTCTTCAGCGCCACTTTATCACGTCTGTTACCATTGCAGGTATGATTCGAACACTTTCAGTATATTCGTTTAAACTAAACTTAGTTTGCTAAAATCAAAGTAAGCCATTCAACGTGCGGCCTTGGTCAAGATACGTTTTGGCTCAATAAGCCATTTGTGTTGGCTCAGTAAGCTGGGCTAAACAGACGAACAGAGACTATGTGTATTGTTTAGTTATTAGTAATAATAATTTGCCCACATTTTGGACTGAAATGAACTTCGCTTAAGAACTGTCCTGACAAGTTTCACTAATTGAATCTTTAAGAAGTTCTGCGTTAGATCTTTTTGGAGTTACACCTACACATTTATTTTCATAATACCGGCCATCTGGCAACCCTAGACAGAACAGATGCGTTTGTGTGAGCCGTTGTGATCAATCCGCCCAGAACCGTCGGCAGAAAGTGTTCACTAGGGTGGCTTTACGTTTGCGCAGGCTTGGTATTGAAAATTTGTTAAATCTCAACTGATTTAGCGTTAATATTTTTATTTGGGGGCCTTGGCGCTTTGTCTGGGGGGGAAGTCCACCAAAGCACCCCGGTGGCGACGTGACTGAATCCGCTTGAACTGCCAATTAGTGACGAAGCTCGAAATGATGCACATATATATTGCAACCACAGGTGTGAAGCTGCATTAGCGCACACCCAGGGATGCCGCATCAAAAAACGAAATGGGAAACTAATGATGCATCAAAAAGTCAGCTAACCCGAGCAAGTTGAATTAGGACAGTTTTGAAATTCGGCTCAGAAAATCAATTAAACGGCGGTAATTTTTTTCATTCCTTTTTCTGCGATTTTCCCTTGATCTGGGCAAAGTCACGTCACTATCAGTTTAATTGGGTATGCGACGCACACCTAGAGTATAGGTCCCTGGTATTGAGGTATGTGAGAATTACTTGCGTTTGTGTACGTAAAAACTAGTGTTGACAAAAAACACAAGTTTCGAAAAATTAAATCCATGCAGCATGTGTTGGTAGTCTTAGAATTGGAAAAATTTTCTTGCTACAGCAATCTAATTTCTGCAGTTTCACTCTTTGGATGCCCTTTGCCCCGCCTCTGCGTACGGTGGGCTACTTTCAGAAACCTTGAACCACGTATGGGCAAGTCAGGCTATGTTAATCATGCACGAAATTGAAAAATAAAGAAAACGTATTATGCACTACACAACTGTTTAAGATGGAACAAATCTATACATTTCTGTTCATTTACATTGTTTATTATTGTTTCTTGAATGTTCAACGCAATCAGTAGTTCTTAAATGAACAATTTTAAAATATTCAAGAACTGTGAAGGACGCCGGAAAGTATTCAAGGACAACAAGATGTTTTTGAAGAATCAAGGACATCACGCGTTTTGATAGTAAATTCAAGGACAGTCCTTGGCGCTGAAAGACGTCTGGCAACCTTACCCCCGCAGTGATTCGGCGCCCTGGGAATTGTGCCCCCCTTGGTTACGCCCCTGCAGACGGGATGAAATGATACTGAAGACGACGTGCATCAAAAACCTAAACTGGGCCGCATGCCGCCCGCGGGTTGGACATAGCTGCTGAAGATGTTGGCATCGCAGGAACTCTTTCAAAGCTACTGCCGTATACCTGCCTCAAGGTCATCTTCCTGCAACTTTTTAGTGTGAATTGAACCAACCTGCTGCTCAGCAAGGTCACTTGCCTCCAGAGAGTTTCTAGATATCCCTGCTTGCCTCCCAGCCGTTGCACCGGTTGACACTTCACAAATACTATTTTTCCAACGACTTCAAACAACACGCAAAGTGCGGTGGTTTATTGAACGCGCCAGCACCGAACTTGTTCTCTTGACTTAAACCTTGTAGCCAAGGTTGCGTCGACGGCCTCTCGCGCGTTCGAACTTGCGGCCCTTCGATCGCACGTATGGCTTGGTGTGGCTGTGCGGCACGCCCGGCGCTCGGCCAAAGTGCTTGTAGACCTCACGCGACTTTCGTGGACCTGGAACAAATCACGTCGCCGTATATGTTGTGGCCAAACGTGGACCTCCTGAGTCTACGCGGTCATGCCCAGCTCTCTGGGATCCACTCAAGGAGCATTAATTGCGTTCAGTGGCGTAACTAGAGGTTTGGGACAGAGGAAGAGGACTTAGCTGAAGTGAGCCAACAAGCCCAACACTCAGAATAAAGGTGAGAAATGATAGTGAATCCGGATGTGGATGTCTATTGCAAAACCCAAAGTCACCGGAATACACTCCGGAAAATGCACAAAGACAACAGCCTACGGAAAACCCCACAAAATGCTAATTGTCGAAATATAAACTAAGCTGAGGTCCGGTTTTTACGAATAGCTTGCCATGGGGGCGGTTTGCACCCCTACCCTCTGTCAGTTACGCCACTGATTGCGTTGCTTGCAGATTTGGAGGTTTATCGAGGATAAAGCATTGTAAAGCAGTCACGCTTCATTCGTACAACTTCGGAACCTTCTTTACAACACAAAACGCGATTATCGCTTAGTACAGTGTACTTGCACGGAGCTCCAGCGACAGCACCAATTGGGGCTACTGGTGACAAACGACGAGGATAGCGTACTGGTGTAAAACAAAATGGGTTACCAGATTAACATATTGCCCATTTTTTCGATCAAATGTATGATAAATGAACATAAAATTAACAAGATGAAGTTAAATTTTTTGTGCCATTCTTAGCTAATCAAGTCATGAATATCGTCTTACTTTGTACATTTTGTTTGTATCTGTTTTGTGAATAATATTTTATGTTGTTTGCACTTGTTCTGCGCTGGTGCTGTTTTGCTTTCATGTTGTTTCAGGGCAATGAAGAGGAGCATCCACCACCTTCGACTCAGCAGTGGCAGTACCATCTCTAAGCAAGATCCAGATGATCATCTGGTCATCGAACCAGTTCTGCTGCTGCTGTATAACTTGCCCTAGACAGACTGCTTTTGATCTTATGTTTGCATGGATACGAAAGGGTTATGGTAACCAGGACGGTGTTTCATTTTGGCTGGGTTTACACCTTCTTCGTCCAGCTCAGTTCCTTGCGGAACTGGTGCACCCTAACGAGAGAACCAGTTGCGACCCTGTACCCCCTGCGCAACTGTGTGGATCATCCTGCAAACATTCCCCTTCAATTGCGTTGCTAGTTATAATTCGCATGGCCCTTCCATTAACTTAAATACGTCTTTAATGTCAGCTTGTTTAGGGACACCTGGCATGATAACCGTACTGTCTTTTTCGGTGTCTTGGCAAACTATTTCTATGAAAATGCAGCATCTTCCTTATCACCAAGAAACTTACTACTACTACTACTTGTTTGTACAGGAACGTTATCACGAGAAGACGCACCTTGCATGAGGACCGTATTCTGGCCTTTCGGCGCCTGCTGAGCAAGCTGATCCAACGTAATGATGTTTCCTCCGGCAGCTAAGATCCGTGCACGCGCATTCTCAGTCACGCGAAGAGCACAAACCTAAAGAAACGGTATAACGGGTTGATTTTATGCATACCATGGTTTAGTGACTGCTGGGCAAGGATTGCTTTCAGGAGTAAGCATACCCAATGTGTCAAATTGCACGTAAAAAAGTTTGAAACATGCGTGGCAGAGCACAAAATGAAAGACAGCCTCCTAACTTCAAAAAGCTTCTACGTCTTTGAGTCGGTTGTCAGTGTTTATTATTACACCACTAAGCGCGCTATCTAAACCAAGGTCAAACACCGCAAATTTGGCAACGGGTCCCATTCTACTGTTTGTGTGAAAACAGATCCCCTTAGCGACAAAGTGGAATGTTAGTTTGAGGCTTCGCTGGTATCCACAGCATTATAATTAAGAACGACCCATATGTGAATAAACTTTTTCATGAATGCACAAACCATGGTACGGGAGAGCTGTTAACGCTCACGAACGTTTTTTTTGGTGATTTGTAAATCGGTAACAAGAGGCACAGTAATCAACGGCCGCATCAAACGAATACGGGTTTCCTACGCAATTCTGAAATAAATTTCCAAACATTTCTGGATGACCTACCCAAGTCAAATACAGGCACTATAATATTTAACACGATATAAGTAAAATTATATCAACCCTGAAATAAAGTATTATGAAGCTGTATGTCAGAAGATCAAATGTGGATAATTATTTCTTTTTCCATACTAAAAGACCACAAATTTTTTTTCCAGACTGGAAAATAAAAAATGATTTTTCCATACTTTTCAGGACTACATAGGAAGCCTGCGAATACCACACAGCATTTAAGACTCACTGCCAAGCAACTCCTCATCGTTCCAAAATTTCAAAACTAATACAGTCTAAACGAGGTGATTGTTCGCCAATAACACCCAGTATCTTGTCTCGGCTCGTTTCTAAACAAGCCATTTGCAATGCAGAACATCAACTGTCTTGCCATGCAACAACGAAGAATACCTGTAAACTGCATATTGACCACGTTGACAAGAGACACAACATCCTAACTTCTTAATACTGAACAAGGAGGCCCCAAGTAATTTCTGTGTGAAATGAGTGTGTGTGCATAGAAGCTTTTGAAATACCTGTTTTTTAGAGATTCTACCATTTAGACTACAGTGGCTCAAAAACGATAGATACACGGAGAACTGTGGGCGTCTACGCTGACAAATTGCCGTCGTTCGCGAAGACAAAATTCCTTTTTTTAGTTAATAATTACAAAATTATCTCAAGTTTCCACTGATTTGATTGGAGAGCATGAGCAGTCCGTTTCCTAACATGATATTTTGAAAAATATTCCGATTTAGGTCAAACAATGATTGTTGTACGCAGTACACATTTTTGGAAACGGTCCACAGCTTTTTTTTGATGAGTGCCACAAGTGTTCAAAATCAATGGGCTGGATTTATTCACAAGCTTTCAATGCTTTACTACACTGGATCTTAACCTGGGGTAAATTTACTGAACCATAAATTTTTATAAACCATTCTAAACCGTAAGAGTTTGTTATTTCAGTATTTTCAATAAATGAACACCATTGAGTGTATTGGGGGTGAATAAAGTGGTTATCTAAAGGGTAAGATATGTAAAAAAGAAAAGAACCACTGGTTTACTTACTACGTCATGAAACAGCTGGCAAAAGAATTTCCAGAACAAGATTTGAGTCGTCATGACGACATTCGTTTAGAACCTGCTTTGCAACAACAAGCTACTTCCAGCCTGCTTTTTTGCTGAGAAATTTTGTTCACTGAAACATTTCGGTAATTTGTCTGTTGTATTGAAACTCGCCGGAGCAGTATTGACTTAGCTTATATTTTCAGAAATTCAGACCAAAATGAGTTCTTCGGTCATCTCCAACACTTGTCGGTCTATGACCGAAAAAAACAGCTTCCGGCATACTTATTCCTGGCAGCAGATCCCAGTAAGTGTTAAGCATCAGCTTTGTAACTGTTTAATGGTACAACAGAAAAGCACATATGTTGAACCTTTAAACCAACGTTGCGTTCTTCATTGTGCTTAGTCACAGGTGGGTTTTAAAAATTTTGGAACCGAAAAAATACGTAATACACACACAAGGCAGTATTTTGTAGCGCACACTAAGTTAAGGACATACGAGTCGCTACAATAACATCCTTGCTATGTTATGGAATAATGACAATTTTGAAAGAAAATCAAGATTTTTGGCAAGAACATCATAAGTTCATAACACAGTTACTACTGTGGATCAGCCACGTGACCAGAATGCCTCCAAAATATCGAGAGATGGTCCCTGCCGGGTACAACCACGGGCCAACCAATGACTAGGTGTGTGATTACATTCCAACCTGGCTTGGTCCCGCCCTGAGGCAGAGCCAGCAGATCTATAAGAGGTTGCTGAAAACTGGAGCTGTTTCGATACCTCCTCGTCGCTGCTGCCCCCCGACCCCTTTAGAGGAAAGGCAAGCTTGATAATACAAGCAACTGAAGCAAGTTTCATTCTACTGAGAAGGTGATGATCATCCAGTATAATGTTGCTGTGCTTTTTAAAGAATATTACAGTTATACATAGGTTTACAATTACCTATGCTTTTAATTGTTTCTGTTCGTACTAATCAATGACAGGGTGATCATATATTTCACATTTTCGGATGGGATCAACCTTTCCTTGCTTTGCAGTGCATAGTATTTGCAAAATCCATACACTGCTATCCCCACATCTTTCGATGAAGCGTTTGGAGTTCTTACATCGCTGTGTACAGACGTAGCTTGTGATTTGTACTTTGCAAGCACACATGCCAAATGTAGCTATCCTGCATTCCAAGGAAACGAAAGTCAAATTTATTGGCACCGAAGGGCTACTTCAAGCTTCTTATCACTGCGCTCACATTATCTCTTTAAACATGTATTTTTTCAATCTAGGGTTGCAGTTGAAGACGGGTTGTGTGTCTGTCACTTCGAGTGCAGATTGATCGTCTGCTTCGACATACATTCAGCGTTTTTTATCGTATGCTTTCTTCAGGGGGAGGTAGAGAGGGGACTGGGGGGTAATGCAAACGCACAGTTTTAATTTTACACTATTGATATTGTTCACGAACGTTAACGTTATAAATACCTACAAACGCGTGTCTATTGTCAAGGAAATGGCAAATTAAATAAATATACAAGTCTATATGCTGTTCTAGGAATACCACGTGCGATTCGTCGAAAATCTAGTCGGTAAACGCTGTGCACATAAATTTCACGAGTAAACATGTTTTTAAGGAACCTGGGTCCGAATTCAAAGAAGTGAGGACCTGTAATTTCGACAGTCCACTACAAAAAGTTGAGCGGAATACTTTTAATGCGCCCACTTTGCTACATGTTCTAAAAAAAAATCATTTATCTTCATCAAAGGCAAAAGCGCAAGTCTTGACTCAACAACCACCCACCAAAATGACCAGACAACTTCAAAAAGTCTGACAACTGGACTTCTCGCAGTCTTCATTACTTTTGTAGCCTGTGCTGGCTATTCTAAGACCAATGGGAATGCGTTTCTCTAAAACAGTTGTTCCCAAATTGGGGCACGCCAGCTGTTGCCTCTTCATGAATGATATTACTGCTAAACAATATTTTGGTCACAGTTAGGATGATTTCTGACCGGTTCGCTGATTCCTAATCCAAAACCAGAGTTTCCTCAATTGATCTAGTTTTCAAGAAATTGCATTTTTTGTTGAACAGTGTGAGGTTGTGGTATTGCAGAAAAACAAAACGCACTCATGCGTTCGCAAGTTGGAATGCACTGGTTTAAAAACTACACAAAGAGTTTGTTCGTATCACAAGGCAAAAGCAAAATGCTACAGGAACATGACTTCAAATGAGGTACAAATCATTTTCATACATGATATAGAAATGGTTTACAGTTTTTGCACTCAAAGAAGCTTTTTAGGCTTACCCTGATCCGATCTCGAAAGGAAATACACAAAAAGACACAACGCAAGACCTTTTAACGCAGTTGTGACTAGAAAATAAACAGATGCATGTGTATCAAAAACCTTGGAACACAGAAACAGTAAGTTTCATTCATGATAGTTGGTTCTGTAGATGAAGAATAACAACAGTAGAAATTACTCAGTTCCTCCACATCAGCTTACGTTCAATTTCGGTATCTTGAAAATCCTCTTATCATCAGTTACTGTTCCAACAACCACAGCAGTCTTGCCTTCACGACCTTCCTTGCTCATGTTGCGAACCTGGAAATGTAAAAACTGATTGTGATTTTTGTTGTTTTTTTCCTCCATTTTTAAAACCTTACACAGCTTGTAATAGAAGCTACAGCTAGCAACATGAATCCGGATCTGTGAAAGAATACATCACAAACACAGCTGCCACAACAATGAGTGAAAACTTACCAAACGACCGATAGATAGCGGTTGACGGTTAGCCCGACTCATGTACAGTCGCTTCAGAATGATTTTGTTAAAGGAGGCATTGGTACGACGAGCCAGGAAGCGATACAACTGCAATAGAAGGTTTGCTTAAGTATTATTATCAATTGAAGGTCTTGCGTTGTTGCAAAAGTGCACCAAACACATCTAGACTCCAGTAGGTCTTGCCATTTGATATACAGTCCTTTAATTTCCACAACAATACATTTAAATTTGAAATGGAAGTACCGACAAAATAAGGGTTGTGCATGTCACAGTATAAACTTTACTTTTAAATGAAACTAAGTTTAGGCAATCTATCAAGTGTGAGGTAAATATGAGCATGTTTCGCTGCACATACTTTGCTTTCCATAAAGTTATGCCCATGACTAAGCAGAAGATAAAGATGATAGCACATAACTTAATTCCTCTAAAAACTGGCTTAATTACATGACATAAAATCATCACAGAAAAGCTACAACAATCTCATAAAACAATTTGTTTGTTGTGGATCTTTGCAATGTTAAAGTGCCAGCTCATGATCTTGTATTGTTGTATGAACCCCAAAAATGAGCAGTTACAATTAATAAAATTGGAAATATGATATTTTACTTACAACTTCTGAGAAACAAATGAACACAAGAAATTGAATGGTTTTTAGGAAATAGCAAATAATAAACGATAACAATGAAGACATCTCTTGCAACAATGCCAAGTTCAAGTCCTAATACGTGCAAAGCTAAAAGTGGAGTTGTTAATATTTAACAACAGTACAACATCACTAGCAATACCCTGCATATTTCACAGTGAGGCAAAAAAAATGTGTGTCAACAGCAAACATTTTTAAGGTGTAAAATTACTGTTTCATGTGCTAGCACACCATGTGATGTAGGAAATCAGGACCATGGACCACGCAAAAAATGAAGTGGTCTCCTCACTAACATACCATGATGAAACAGTCACAGTCCAATTCAACACTAGTGACAAACAAGAGTACCTACAAAAACAGTTTAGATTAGGTAACATTAAAACTTCATCTTGATAACATTTAACATCACTGGACATTTTGATAATCACTGATCTGGTGCACCATAGATTCACAAACTTTTCAAAAACAACAATATCTTGAGTTTAAGTCTTGCACAACAAAATCTATTTGAAATACATTATCCTGTGGCATGAAGTTCAAATATTTGGAAAACTCCAAAGCTAGAAAAACTAAAACTGAAGAACTGGCATACCTTCTGTCAGCAACATCTACATCAGCAGGTCACCATGAGTGAAGCAGTAACGGCAATGTAACATTCCATAGCAAAGTAAGCAAAATCTGCCTAATTTGAGTATTAACTGCTACTTATCAGGGGAAAAAAGACCACCTTACCTAATAGAACTGTAAACCAACATGTTGCAGTTTTGGCTATGCAACCACCCAATTACGGTGCACTATCTCATATATTTTAGTTGACACTTACAGGGATTTGCAAGAAAAATAGCCAGCCTTATATACTTTCACATTACATCAGGTGTCTCCAAACTATAGCCTACGAACCTATTTCATCTGGCTGTAAAGACATTTTGTCAATAATGAAAAAATAATTTATGAAAATTTGTTGATTTGGTAGGATGTAACATATCTTGAAATAATCACATTACGTTAAGATGTTTGTTGTGTATTAGTTTGTGGCTCTCTGAAGTGTGGAGACCCTGCATTACATAATGGAATATGCAACAAAGTTTTCTGAAAGTAAATAGTTTACCTCAAAATATGCATTTAATATAGCATAATGTTTGAACAAGTTCAACCACCATCATAAGTTTGTGCAACCAGACTGGACTTTCTAAGAGATTTGTGGGATTGCAATTATGCTCTGTCATTCACTGATCTTCTCTTAATTACGATAAAAAGTTGTTTGCAAACTGCATACACGTACAACTATTTTCCCATATAGGATAAATGTAATAGCAAAATACATTACCTTCACCAACAACTTCAAGTAAATGTCATTGCTCTTTGGAGCTTTTCTGACAACCTTGCGGTCCTTGTTGTGACGAATGTCAACTCCCTGAAATGGAGAAACAGATAAAATAATTTGTTATTCACACGACTCAGAACAACATTGCTTAACACATTCAATACAGGCATACAATTCACATAAGAAATGTTTTTTTATGGAACAGAAAATATGGGGCTATGTACAAATACGAATCTGCCTTCTATTGGATAATAGCTGAGATCTTCTCTTGCAAGTTTGCTCATTTGCATACAAAAACTATGAAGAGAAATAGTGGATTTAACAAATAAAGCACTTGTTTAAGCTTCAATTACAAGGTGTTTGAAGAAACTGGCAAAAATATGGTAATCTTTCAAATTGGCCAGGTATCCAACATGTTTTCCCAAGAAAAAAAAATCAGTGCCAAAAGTGCTAATCATCTTCACATACATGTAGCTTGATTGATAAAGCAACAATGAAACAGGTTATCAATTAGAAACCATATATTCTACCTCAGCTGAGTTCTCAGTTTACTTTGTAGTTTGGCTTACTTGCCACCTTAAAAGAAGCTTTCATATAAAGTCAAAGCACAGCTAGTCATGTATAGCATTTTGCAAGCACTTTAGGGAATGGAAATGACCAAATTTACAAGACTATACGTTTACAATTTCATCACGCAGCGCACTTAACTTTTTAGCAAGCAACCCAATAAACACTAGATTAAACTTTTACTAAGCTTTTGTTTCTAACTATGACAATCTATTCTGTTACACCATTCAAATTTACTACAGCTGGACATTGCTTATTGGCATTACTGAATAACAGTGATTGGAAGCAATCTGAAACCTGCATCATGCTTTTTTCAACAACTATTTTTTACGCTTTTGGAGCGTTTGTCTAAAGAATCGTGCTGCAAATCATTAAAAGGCCAAGTGACAATCATCTAAACTAAACAAGATGCAGACACTGTACCACTGGGGCTTAGGCTATCACAATTGAAAATATACTGTTAACACTTTGAGAGCTGGGGTGCGATATATTCGTACTTCGATTTCAGCCTAAATGCAGCAGTTGTCAATTGCCTTGCCAACGCCCTAGCTTCTCCACCATTGCGCTAGACAGCTGTTCAAGTGCTCAAACGGATCAGACAGTCTTCTAGATTGCACTTGAAATAATTTTTTTGGTTGGGGGTTGCAAATTTTTTGCGAGTGACGTGGTAAATGCAGTAAACGCCCCATGATCGATACAGGTGATTATTACGTCACACATGCATTGCGCAGGTTAAGACAATATGTAACATGCGGGCCCGCAACAACTTCGAATTTACGTTTCAACTGATGACCGTTGGTTTGCTAAACACTGAAGGATTTCAGAATTTAAACTACTGTATTAGAAACAAGAGATTTTTAGAACATCTAGAAGCATGTTTGTATCCCACTGTTCTAGAAATCTCCGCGTTCGGTGTCAAGCTATAACATACCAACGGTGTCAGGTAGCAAGCATGTGGACAGAAGTTGAGTAGGGCGGTAAACTTGTGGGTGTTTGTTTGACACAGATAGTCGGATATTCTGGTTAAATGGATAAAAAAAACTTGGCAATTGCCTATGCGATTAACCGGATTCGTCTGTACTCGCCCTTTCCAGATAAACTTTAATTTCTGGAAACATTTCATTCAAAACGAACTTAAATCATTTTCCAAAGCACTTGGGAAAAATAAAAGCAAGAAGATTCCAGATATATTCAATTTATTGAAAAGTTGATTACCAACATTGTTGAACAGTTTGGCGACTTTTCTTTTCGAAAACAGTTGCTACGCTTTCCTCAAACCCTTTTATCTTACACACATTACCGAATTCTTAACTGAAGCAAGAAGACACATGCACATATGTGGACTGAAGATGTAGTGGACATTTTACAAGTGCTGGAGTTCTGCTGGGCATCTTCGGTTATATTTCTAGGAAACGACCCTTCATTCATTGCATTCACTGATGAAGGTGGTGGAACGGAACTCCGGTGGCTTGACACCACTGGTGTGTATGGGGCCAAAATTCAACTGGAATTAATTGAATTCTAACAGAATGTAGCAATGAAATGAATATTTTTTGATGGCACTCTTGAGAACTTCTTGTCAAAAGAAGGTTTCTCAAATTTTTTCTACTCTTCGCAAATTATCAGAGGAAATTCTGACTGTGCTTGGGTCTACCTGCTGTTGCGGGAGGGGAGAATTGTCCTCTTCTGCAAGCTACAGCAAATGTAGAACTTTGGCCCATTCTTAGCTTATACTTAAGTTTTAGTATTCTTTTGGTTTTTAGTATTTTTTTTTGCATTTTTCGGAATATTTTTTGGTGATTTAGGGTTTTAGTACAGCCAACCACATCCGGATTCACTGTCATTTCTCAGTTTTTTTTTCTGAGTGATGCTAGCAACCCCTACACTGGCCAGTGGACCTTTTTCAGCTATGTTTTCCCTCCTGGCGTAAACATCCAGTTACACCACTGATTGTTTGTTTTCAAAAAAGAAGTTCATAAAGAACAAGTTTCACATCTGTGTGGTGAATAAAAACCTTCACCACTACCTTCCATTTGTCACTACCTTGGAACAAAAATTTAGGTAAATGCCAAGTAGCACAAAATGCCATTGCTCCTACCAGTATAACAATAAATAACGCTGACAACGTTTTTTGATATGTGTCCATTTACCAGATTTTGTAAATCTATATAGTCTCGCTCAGAAGTTTAAGACCACTTGCCCAAAATATGGATTTTTAAAACAACTTTGGAAAATAGTCTGATTTGCTTCGTCACATGACTTCTAAGTTGTAAGAACATTGTTACATAACTGATGTTATTAGAACCTTTAAGCTTTTTAACAATCTGGTTGTCTTGGAGGCAAGAATGTTCAAAATATTTTCTGAGTGACGTCATAAGTGACATAGTTTTTCGACCATTTCAACACATGGTACCTGGCCTAGGGCCTAACCGCTAGGCCAAAGTATTTTGCTGAAGTTTTCATTGGAAACTAGGCTCGAGTCTCAAGTCTTTTGAGCCTTTGATTGACATTCTAATGGTTATGGTTCAAAAGTTATGATCTAAAATAAAAAGCAATTATTTATCTAATTAATCAAATATTTTTATTGCTTTAGATCATACCTTTTGAACCCAAAACCCCAGCAGGTCATCCACAGTATCAAAAGACTCAGATTGTAGCCTAGTTTCCAATAAAAACTTCAGCAGAACACTATTATCTAACGGTTTGTGGTTTGTGCTTAACACTTTGAGAGCCAGCATAAAATATATTCGTACTTTGATTTCGGCCTAAAAAACAGCAGTTTTCGTTTGCCTTACCAACACCCTAGCTCCTCTGCCGATTGCGCTAGAGAGCTGTTCAAGGGCTTAAACGGATCGGCCAGCCTAGCACATTGCACTCGAAAAAAATTTTTTGGTTGGGGGTTACAGATTTTTTGTGACTGACGTCATAAGTGAAGTAGTTTTAGGGTCATTTTGGCTCATGTTGCCTGGCCTAGGACCCAACCGCTAGGCCAGTGTTTTGCTGAAGTTTTCATTGGAAACTAGGCTCGAGTTCGAGTTTTTGAGCCTTTGATCGACTTTCTAACGTTTCTGGATCAAAAGTTATGATCTAAAATAAACAAATTAATTAATTATCTAATTAGTCAAATATTTTTACTAACTTACATCACAACTTTTGAACCCGAAACCCTAGCAG
>JGI24158J21664_10005101_pt1 | contig 17077 bp, 8 predicted proteins | sample Ectturendosymbi3_FD_21664 | JGI IMG/M metagenome (IMG submission 21664)
AGAAATGCGCACTTTGCTGATAGAGCGCACGGAAAACTGGAGAGCTTGCTTGAAACTTTAACCAGATACCAGGGAAAGGTCTGGGAACCAATGTAGGAACTTGAGTTGTAGGTTACTGTAGAGGTCCCTACTAGTTGAGGGGTCAACCTAGTTGTTGCAGGAGCACAGGTTGGTCTCCCAACTAAGCAACCTGACGTATTGAAGTTGCCAAGCCAAAGCAAGGCAAATTAAAAGACTCTCACCACTTTGTCTGCTAATAACTCTCCAGTAGTACTCTAAGTTGACTGCTTCTTTCGATTATATTCAGATATACAACAAAAACTCCAATACACTTGAGCGTGAAGTCAGAAACACGTAATATAACGGTTCAATGTAGAGTCGGAATTAGAATGACGACGAACAAAAGCGTTGGGCGTTCGAATGCGCCACAGCAAACAGCGAGCAACTGCGGTTATCTAGGTTTGCAGGCTATCATGTCGGTGGTCGGACTGTTCGCAAACAAGTACATCGCGTTGAATCACGAATGGAATATTACTGGGAATTACGCAGTTATAATGCACAAAACATTAAAGCACTAATGTGTCCACTATACCTAGAAATCCTGCATGAGCTGCTATTTTCATGCTCATTTACAACTCCATATCTTGCCAGCTGCTTGTGCTAGAGAGCTGTTCAAACCCTCAAAAGATGTGTCAAGTCCGTAATGAAAACAAAATTTTTGGTTTTGGATTTTGTTTTTTGTGAGCGATTTAATAAGTGGGATAGGTTTTTAGCCACTTTGGCTCAGGTTACCTGACCCTGGGCCCAACCTCGGAGAGGGAAGAAATTTGCTCAGATTTTTATTCAACTGGGTTAGAATCTAAGTCTTTTGAGCCTTAGATCAACTTCCTATCGTTTCTGGTTCAAAAGTTATGGCCTGAAAACAAATTAATTACTTATCTAATTTTGGGGTTTAATTAATTTTCTAATTATGGATTAATCATTATTCTAATTATTATCCTATTAAAACATTTCGATAGATTCCTTGATTTTTTCACCTGTGGAGTCAAGTTACTTTAATTGAGTGGGTCATACATGAGAACTGAAGCTGACATAAAAAAGAAAAATGGGCCATAGATTTAATTATATTTCCACATCAATGAGCAACTTGCTACTGCATCTTCCTAAAAGTCATGTAATCTTAGGTTGGTAATGTGTAGTTTTTAGCTTTGCACAAGCAGCGCTTAACATATATCAGGGCTGAGGTGATTCCTAGACAAGGTTGATAAAAACCAAAATTTCCTATATTCAGGGTTGATAAAAACCATGATTTAAAAAAATAGGATTTTTTGATTTCAATCAGATTTTTTTGATTTAATGTGTAGAAGGTGGCCACCTGACAAGTAGTAATTTTTAATTTTAAAAAGTTCGTTTTAGTACAGTATAACTTTTTTGTGCTTGTTTCTTCTAGTACAGCAACTACAATTCAGCTGTACTTTCATTCAAACTTTGCACTTATGTATCACGTTTGAAGCAAATAACTTCATAGCATCAGTACTGGTGCACAAAATGAAATATTTATTTGAATAACAATACTCCAGCCATCAACTTATTTAACAGTTATGGCATGTTAGGAAGCTTGTACAAAAGTACAATCTTGCCAGCCATTTCGGTGTGAAGTCCATTGTAAAAATTGATTATTGTAACATAGCTTTCAGTAGTTCAGCTTCTGCAAAATGTAATTTACAAGCATGAAATGGTAAAACCTATATGTGGTATTACGAATCTGAATCAAAAATATGTTTTAAAACTACTATTTCCACACAGTCAACAGCCAACATATTTGCTAGAATTTAGATATAACTTTTAATTTTATGCCAGGCCCGTAGCCATAAGAACATTCAGGGGCAGTGTCCCTAAATTCTTTTGTGCCCAGAAAAGTTTGTTTTAAACATACACCATGATAAAAACAAAAATCTTGCCCCTCCAACAGTTCGTTTTGCCCTCCAAACCTGGCTACAAGCCTGATATATGCCAGTCTGCACTTTAAATCTTGTGGCCTTCTGACAGATCTGACTTCTGAGTCTGCAAATATTAGTGATTTCAGTCCACATTTGATTTTTGCAGTTAGTTGGCATAAGATCTGTGATCCACAGTTGCTATGCTTGATAAAAGTTTAATTGCTTTTATAACTTGTGTTGTCATAAGAAGTCTCTGCCTTGTTAATAATATGTGAAACCAATTAGAATACCAATTAAATGTGTCATACAAATCACAGAAAGCTTCATAACTGCACATGATGCTTTTGATATATCACTGATTTTAATCAATCAACCCTGACTAGAAATAGCTGAACTTTCATTCAAACTTTTTTGAGCTTATGCAATATCCCTTAATGCAAATAAGTTCATAACACCAGTACCGCTGTACGAAATGAAATATTTCTTGAAATGCCAATGCTGAAACTGCCAGTTTTGTAATTTCATTGACACTTATGGCATACACGCATCAAATGTTGAAAACCATGAATCAAAAACATATTGCATAACTATGTTTACAGTCTACAGCCTTCATATTTGATGGAATTTAAATGCATCTTTCACTTTATGCTAGTCTACACTTTTCAAGCTTGTGGCATTAACAGTTATGACTTTTGCATGTGCAAGGGTTAGTGATTTCAGTCCACATTCATTTTTGCAGTTAAATGACATAGAATCTATGACCTCACAGTTGCTGTGATTGATGAAACTTTAAGTGTTTTTAACTTGTGTTGTCAAGAATTATTTGTCTTCTACACTAATATTGTATAGGCCATGTGAAAACCTATTAGAATGCTAATTAAATGTGTCACACATCACACAAAGCTCTGAAACGACATGATTTTTTTATTTTTATTGCTTGATTTAAATCAAATGATTTAAATCAATCAACCCTGGCTACATTTAGAACTTACCATAATATTTGTTGTTAAGATTAATAAATGAGTTTGCATCGTTTATAATAAAGCCTGATGCACAGACAGATTTCATTTAATTCTCTTAGACTTGGTACCAGGGTTGCGAAGTCGGAATTGTAAGGAGTCGGAGGTATTTGGGTGGAGTCAGAGTCAGATTCCTCACAACACTGGGAGTAGGAGTCAGATTTTTTTGTCCGACTTCGGATATCCAATTGGATCATTTTTTACATCATACTCCTAAATTGGGAATACCTGTTGAAACAGTACAATTTCTTTTCAAACTTTTGTTGAAACATGTTTCTTGCTGTGAACCATGATTTCCACTGAGTTTAACATCCAAATTTTATTCCCTTTAAGTCAGAGTCAGAAATTTTGGAAAGGTTAGAGTTGTATATTTTACCTCTGACTCCACAACCCTACTTGGTACTTAACATGCTATTAACTGGTAGCTGAATGTCTCATGGCTACAAAAATAATTTTCCAGTTATCAGAAACCACCTATACCTAATTTATAAGAGTTTGTTCTGGATGTGTATTAGAATTCTGGGAGTATTTCAGAAAGTCAGGATTCCTATGCGGTATTAAAAGTATTGAAAAAGTATTGAATTTGAAAATTGGTTTTCAAGACCTTCGAAAAGTGTTGAAGTTGGCCAAAATGTACATTAGGCATTGAAAAAGTATGGAAATCCTAAATGGGAAAGAAATCAGAAGTATCTGAGCAGCATTTTACTGAAGGCAAAGCATTGAATTTCATGATTAAGAATTTTGAAAAATGAAGAGAAGTAATGGTATTGAACTTTTTAAATTTAGTATTGAAAAAGTATGGAATATGATTTTTAAAAATGTGTGGTAACCCTGGAAAGTGCTTAGTTTGGTAATTTTCTTGCATTAAAACAAACTCTGCTGTATGTTTTAAGAGCTCACCAAGAAAACATGGACTACGTTTAGTTGTTCACCATTGCACCACTTCTCAAAAAAATCTTCAAACTTCGAGTTTTATTCAGAAGCCCTCTCTGCTGTCTTAGTTGCCCACATGCAGTCTAAAACAGTAGTTGGATTAGAAGATGTAGTGGGAATAAAAGCAAGTTTCAAGCTTATGGACGGAATTGCTGTTAGTAGAAGTGAGTATGTCATAAAGTTGATGTTGCTTTATTCATATTTTAGATTTGGAGCTATGTAAGCGGCGCGATATTATATTTGACAAGTGATCTTTCACACTCGGTCAAATGTTCAGTTCAGTTTAATTCTGCATCCCGACCAAGCACAGAATACTTCATCAGGAATACAGGGACAGGAAGCGATGGCCTTATCTGAAATTTAAGGCATTGCCCCCAATGACTGAACAAGTTCTCTTTTTAAAGTTAATTCTCTTGAATATCATGGCACATATCATTGTTGAAAAGCTCGTAAGTATGTGTTCTCACGATAACTTCACACGATTTTAACTATTGACTGTTCTGTTGAAACTGAAAAAAAAACAAGATATTGCCAACAAGCAACTCAGTCTGAGATTTCCAACTGTCTATATAGGCTATCAGGAGTAATCCAACAATGTTTCATCATTTTATCAAAAATAATGCATCTGCCGTGCCCTTCCTACTACGAACATGGCTACGAAATATTAAAACGATGATAACAAGTGCTTTTTCTGGTGTGCTGAATCTATTCGGTTACACATCAGCCCATCGTGCATTGCAGGAAGTACAGTGCACTTGCATTTGACACACAGAAAGTTTCGAACGTAAAATACTATTTAACTAATTTTCGAAGTATAAAGCATTGCGCAAAAACTCTAAAGCTTTCTGCTAACCTGCCCGTCTTATTCAGTCGGCGCAACAGAAACGAGACCTCGCAACTGAAGATTCAAGCTACGTACACACCAACGTTTTACCAAAAAAATACTGGTTTGATTTGACCGACAACATTTATTGAAAACTCATGAAGCACAAAAAAAGGGGTACATGAAACAAACTAAATTCTTTTAGAACAAAAACGTAACAAAATACTAGAACTATTCCGAAATTTTCATTTCCTGCAAACCCATTGTCTGTGTTTGCATCATAGACGCCGCCTGCTTACGTCATTGTGTCCGATTTTACCGTACCACATTCAGGAGACGTTAGCAAGCAAATGATTACGAACCGTTGATATCGCAAGAATGTGGGCGAGATAAACTTTAGAATAAAACTTGTCTGTGATGCTTCAGGGGCACTTTGAAAGCTCTGTTAAATGTAGCTCTTCGAGATGCAGTCACATTGTCCACGCTTGCCAAATTGCAGTTCTGTTAATGCAGACGACCACTCGGCTGTGCAACTGACGGTTTTATCAAAAGACGGAAGAAGAGTCGCAGAGATGATCATGTGCTCTGTTGGCGCTGATAGCCTTTGGGATGATCGATGCGATGTTTTTCGTCGTGCCACACGCACAAGTCTTGAAGCAGCGTTTGCCGTTTTGCCGCTATTGCTCTTCAAAGGGAATTTGTCTACAAGAAACTTTATTTTCGAATGGATAAAGGTCTGTTCTTGAGACATGAATATAAGTAAAACGAGGGCAGTGTGAAACAACAGATTTTTCATGGAATTTTCGTGGCCTGCAATAACCAACAGTCAGCGTTAGGTAATTCAATCAATAAGAAAATCGCATTTTCCTGATTTGGGCAACGTTTAGTTTAAGGGTTTGCCCTAGGTATATTATGCTCATCTAATCGGTGAGTAATGTGTACACTTTCTTGATCGTGTTAGCATTTTTTCTGCCTACAGTGAAAGTGTTAATAGTATGTTTGCTGATTTTGTAACAGTAGCATTGGTGAAACCATGAAATTTTTCTGCCAAATCGTAGATTTGTTTTTACACGAGAGGACTCGTTATCATTGTGGAATTCCCAGAGGTCGCTCTTGCGTCGATGTAAACTTGAAAGAAATTCTTGTCGGATTATCCTGTTGTCCTGGCATTACTGGCATCATTGATGTCTGAAATACATGATGCTGTGTGCAACCTTTGTTGGTTTGTTGATGTTTCATTGTGGAGAGTTCAAGAACATACGTACTTTATTATCTAATCCGGCAATTTGCCATTTGCAGACAGAGTTTGATTGCAACATCACAAGGCTGCCATTTAACCCCCTGTCACTTGGCTGGATGCTGGGCATGTGGTGTTGCGTGTCTACCGAAGAGAATAAGCGCAAAAGTACACAGATAGTTTGGAAAATTCCAATTGAGGACATAGGTTTGAATTACATCGAGTCGACTTTCAGCCAAGAATCAATCGAGGTCTTATGGGAAGCGTGAGTTATTCTTGTGAGGTTTTATCTTTTCGTAAAGTACATGGTCGCTGAGTTCGTGCAAAAATTGATGCGACTCCAGGACTGGTAATTTTACGACTAGGCAGAACAAATTTTGCTAACTGGTAAGAGCGATGTATTGTACAAAATGTTAATTTTTTGAAGATTGATTTTGAAACGAGTAACGAAGAAAAGAATTAATGCGTAGATTTAAATCAAACGTATTATAGATAGCAACGAGAATTAGTGATTTTTTAAGATATAAAAAATTTATTGAGAGCAACATAAATGCTGAACAATGACAATACTATCTTCTTTTTTTACAAAATTCAAATATCGAAACAGATGCTGCATCATTTTCATAGGTTGTTTTACTATTGGGAATATGTTCCATTGCTATCTTTTTTTTCAAAATCAAACAATGTAAAAACGTTATTTGCAGAGCAATCCCTTGTGAGTTTCTTGCTTTGTCTTTGTAATAGATAAAAGGCAGAAGAAATAAACCGGTATATGTATATTGCATGAACTCGCACCTTAACGTCATTTGTGTTCGTTTCACATTTCACTTCCAAACTTTTCAAACAGTCCTCAATCGGAATTCGCTGTACGAATCTAAAAGTTACCAGTAAACGACCACTAACACGAAAAACAGAGTGGAACAAATACGTAATTTTGATAAAAAATTGTACATGCGATCGAAGTTGGCGAAATTTTCATGTTTATCCCGGCGGTTTTGTGGAAAAGTGTAATTAACTTTGAGCTTTAAATATTTTGATGGAAAAGTGTGTTCTTACTGGTTCATGTGGAAATAAGTTAGAGTTTTTTGTTTTTTGCAAATAAGGAGAGGTGCCGAATGTAGACTTTTACATATCTCTGAGTGGGATTCGAATTGCCAACATACACATACCAGAATGAGTTGATTTGCAACCGACTTAGAGTCCGGATAAAATGATTCCAAGAAGCCCCATCAGTTAACATGGGTACATTAACTTGATTACATCTGAAGCTGTTATTGGTAGAATGCAAATTACACTGACAAATTCAGTGCGTCCTACAACATAATATCAATTCATATGACCAGTCGTTCCAGAGGATTTTTCAAAACAGCAAATCGCATATCAAACCACAGGATATTCAAAACAGCGAATCGCATATCAAACCACAGGTTATGTGTCCCGTTCACTGTCCACAAACAAATAAGGCAAATTAATGAAATGCTACAGTTTTTGACATTTAACCAAATCCACCGTCTTCGCTTCAATAGTCAAACAATTCTGGATCGTACTCTCAGTCAGATGGCATTTAAGGACGCTTGTGCGGTTAAATTCAGTCAGCTTTTTAATTTTGGGCAGACCTACCACCTCCTGGTGAGACGCCGACTTCATCGAACAGTGACTAGTGCACCTTTTTTATTTATCAAGCGAAGGAGTCCTAAAAGTGGGTCATTAACAGTGAAAAAACACAGAATGCTGCGTTCTTGTCTGGTGCCGCAGTGCTCACACCCGCCTCATTGACCTTGACATCAATGACCCCTTGCAAACTGTGACTGGATGTCTGCATCCTACACCGGCGGACAACCTTCCTACCCTTGCTGGCATCCAACCTGCTTGGCTTCGTCGCAAAGGAGCCATACTGTCTCTAGCACGCCGCGTCATGGAGCCTAGACACCTGCTCCACTCAGCGCTCACCTGTCCATCGAGTGCAAATGCACGGCGCCTCAAATCGAGACACCCATTTGTACCCGCCGTACAACAACTCACCAGTTTATCTGACAACAACAACAACAACAACAATACGTGCGGCACACTGGACGGATCATCAACGGAATGCGGAGTGGGCGGACAACCTGCAAGACTCCACACTTTCATCCCCGACACCGGCACCCACCTTCCCGGAATGACTCTTCTCTCAAGAACAGTGTGGATCCGGCTTAACCACCTCCGCACCGGTGTCGGACGTTTCCGCTCCTACTTGTACAGATGGGGGTATGGCCTCCTCTGCGACCTGTGAGTGTGGCGCAGAAGAACAAACCGTTGACCATGTTGCCCTCCAATATCCAATCCACCGACCTCCCGATGGACTGTACGGCCTGAAGGTTCTGGACGATGAGACAATCGTATGGCTGCTCAACACTTGCCCCGAGATCTAGTGCGGCCAAGCAGTGGTTTGAAGATCTGGCTCAAAAGAAGAAGTGAAAACCTGAAAACCGTGGCATTAGTTTTTTTGCCTCGAAGAAATGATTTAATGTTTTGGAGTTCACCTATATACATTTGACTGAAAGACAAACTGATCCAAAGCGCTGTCGAAGTGCTCATCTCAAACCTTATAAAACTGGCTGGATAAACGTTTTTACTATTTAATGATGAGCCTTCTAACAAATAGTACCTCGCGAAACTATGGTGCTTTTCTCAACAACTAACGCAATGCTGAACTTATTAAAACTGCTCACACCAAACGCTTTTTAAAACATGTGGTCTAGAATCTTGTCAATTTTTTTAATTTGTGGACGTGGTTGAGACTTCCTCACTTGATGTCTTCAGTAACTTTGTTTGTTTTTCGAACTATGATCGGCGAAATTTTTTTCCCAATACGTAAAGCATCGTACGTATCTTACATAATCGTACATTGCCAACTTAAGATTGATATTTACGCACATAACAATCTTGACAGATAAAGGGAACCTTGTTAAATTCTGTGTTTGTTGCGTCTGTGGGGTCGTATCTTTGCATATGTTGTGTGAATTTTAGAAATTTTTTCAATTCTCGTGTTTCCTTACTCTGCACAAGTTATGCTTTTACGAGTATAATTGTAACAGTGCAATGTTTGCCTGGTCTGCCACTAATGTTCACACCAGAGTAAAAGAAACAAAAAATATATCGAAATTTGTTAATTTGCAGCTGGTAATGATACAACCAAATACGAAACGTTTTTTTGCGAATTGGAAAAACAATGCCTAACGCATACTTGAGCAACTAGAATTTTGTTAGCTTTTCTAAATTAGATTAGAATTAAAATTAGAGCTTACTCAGCTGTCACAAATTAGATTAGAATTAAAATTAGCGGATTTGCGAAAACCAGAAATTGAACTAAAATTAGAATTACATTTACTCAAATTAAAGCAACTTTTATGCAAGTTCAATTCATGTCCATATGTAGATTCATGAGAATAACAAAGATTCGTGCGACATCGGCGCGTTTGGCGCTGTACAATTCGGCTGCATGAAAATCGAGAAAATTTTCAAAAACTCATCTAATTAGTGCGCAAATCATGTCAAAACTACATTTTTCACACCATATAACTTCACAGTAAAGGGAGACACAGACAAATGCAAACGCGGACAGTCCACGACCTTCTCCCTGGCGACGTCCCTGGATCATCCCTCACGTGGTTACGATTCGAAAAATGACAACGCTGTCACGGTTCTCATTTCGAAGATACGTTACGACAGGGCCGATGTCGTTGTTATACCCAGGAGTTCACGAGCAGCCTTCAGGGAAATGATGTTCGTTTTTCCAATACCCCGTGGCAGGGCAGGGTCATCCAAACTACAACCCGCAGGCCAAATCCAGCCTGCGGAGCCATTTCATCCGGCTCGCGAAGACATTTTTATCAATAGTGGAAGAAAAATATCGTTTCGAACGTACGCTGATTTGGTAGAATGTAGCATATCGCGAAACAATCACGTTATGTAATCACCATTTTACGTCGTCAGAGGACCGGCCCTCCAACTGTTGCGTGATAGCTTGTGTGGCACTCTGACAAGAAAGTTTGGAGAACCCTTGCCCTAAAACATCACAGTCAGTCGTATTTACCTCCTGATGACTATTGTGACTTCTGCGTATAAGTAGATAGCAATGTGATGTGATAATAATCATCGTTAAGGCCACATAGTTCGTATGGGAGCTGTGAATGAGAAAATAAATTGATCGAGTTTTTACTTATCTCTCTTTTCAAGTGATGGGATGGCGGCATGGCACTTACGACCATTTTGTTGCACCTTCCTTGCACGAGGGTGCATTCTCGTTTCATCTTTAGAAATACCGTTGGACAAATTAGTCTTTTTGGCAAAACCGGAAATTAGATTAGAACTAAAATTACAACACTGAAGCTTTTAGCAGATTAGATTAAAATTTGAATTACCGTCATTTCGCTCTAATTCATCAAACTAGAACTAGAATTATTTAGTTGTCCAAGTCTGCCGTAACGAGACTTTCCAGCTAAAACTATTTTGTACATCATGGCTTGTACTAATGTCTTGAATATATTTGTGGGATGGGTCGTCGACAGCAACACCGTCTTTGTTCACAAGATCTCTGAGGTCCTGGCTTGGGTTTATATATATACTGTGTTTGTTTGAAATGTTTTAATTTTACGTTGGACGTCTACTTCGAATTCATTCTGTTAAGGTGTCACAAGCGATCGAATAATATTGTTACGCTGGAGGAAGTCGAAAAATTTGTCAACGGATTGGAAGAACATCTTGCGAAGCATTTCCGCATTAAGTTTGCTGTAAGTATCGAATCGCAGTTTCGAAATTTCAACGAAAACCGTGCGTTCGTGCATCGTTTGATTAGAATTAAACCTTTTCAATTCGTTGGCTATCTCGCAATGTTGACATCACGATCAGAAGCAGCGGTCGCAAACAATGCGAAGTTGAGTTTCTGCGACAGTTTTGCGATCAGGCGGTTGAAGCGTAGGTGTAGGAGCAGGGAAATTTTTGGGGGTGCGAAGGATTATTGCCCGAATTTCCCCAAACTTGCCCAAAAATTTTTTGTGCGCCTTCTGCTCACAAATTTTCTCCCAGAAACAACATCAAGACCTGTTTTTGATGTGACCCCCAAAAAGGTCTTGATTGTGTTTTTCTGCAAACGATGGGCGCCATTTTTTGAAGTCAAACAACGCTGGGGGCCATTTTTGCCTGGATTTTCGGGGATTTTACCCAGATTTCCAAGGATTTTGTACAAATTTTCAACAAATCAAAACTTTTGGGGGTGCGCTTGCATCCACGCCTCCTACACAACTGGGTTGAAGAATTGTTTTTCGCTTGCTACCCGCAGAATTGTCGTTCAAAGAAGTTTTGATAAATGGCATCTTGCATTACGGTAGTGATTCGGGTGATGGTATGGGTAGCAATAACATGTTTGTATCTGAAACATTGTATGGTAAGATATGGATCGTGTTCATTTTGTATCCAGTGACTGTGCGCTTACACCCAATTTTTATTACGTGCAGGCTTTACCGCTGGAACAAGTCCACATGCCGACGGTGCACGTACATGGCGATGGAAAAATTAAGGTAACGAATATTATTCGAACAACCTCCCACGTGATGATTCACCAGCAGACCTGTCGCCGAGATCCTGTGCTGAGGCTCCCCAGTATGCGATCAAGCGCCTAAAAACGTCAAACTATCGTTCATAATCGGTTGCAAGTGATAGCAACACTCTGACGTCACCACTCCAAAATCCCAGCCCGTTACAAGCAAGGAAAGCCTCCTTATGGGTCACCACTGGAGTAATAACCAATTTTTGTCGTGTCTTTCCACGTCAGTGGACGCTTTGTGTCGATGACAATCCCCTAGTGCTGCCGACACGATGGATCGTATGTCTTAATTTTGGCCAATGTTGTGTTCAATTTTGTTCAGTAAGCCAGTGGTTCCCAGCTTGTTTGAAATCTCGACGCACTGCATAAAAATGCTCATGGGTTGTTTTGGCTCACGTGTCCTAAACGAACTGACATTTGCGCGTAAAATTATTGTTACCTCATTGCTGAAATCAATCTAGCTATTCTCACGTGACTGCACTCACTGCGTTTAACCTCTAGCAGAGACCTTTACACGTACATCGATTGGGTTTGAGCGGTGCCTCCCCCTTCCGACGCCCATGTTGTTACCCTGTGTCTTGCCGTAGAAAAAGTCAAGTACGCCAAAACCTCCCCAGCTTTTCAGCTACAGCGCCTTGATTTCCTATCTTTTAAACCCCAAAAGTCAATTGACGTTACCCATTTTTGCGCCGAAAGTTAAAGCGACGCTGCCCTGCTTCGTTTGATTTTTCTTTACTTTCTCTCCGACTACATGCCCCACACGCCTACGGCTATCGCGCGATTAATATGAAGTGCTGTCCACAGAAAGAGCTTGTGATGAACCAGAGAATCTGTATGGTCAAATTCTCACCTACTATTTCTCAATTTTTGCAGTCCGTGGCCCAATTTAGCGAATTCCATGTATCCTGCGACACTCTTCCTTACTTCGCTTCAATACATACCAACAAGCACTAGAATGGATTTTACGAATTTTTGTTTCAAAGAGCTGTTTTATCTTACAAATAGAAAGTTACTTAATGTAACGCTTCACTTTGCGCATGTTTTTTTGCGATGAGACATTTCGGTCATTGTCCCATAATAGTATTAAAACTCGCCATAACAGTATTCACTAGTCTGTAGTTTCAGACGTTATGACCGATTGATCTATTTTTTTTTCGGTAATTAAAAAAAATCGGTCTATGACCGAAAAAAAACTAGCTTAGCACAGTGAGATTCACTTCAAACCCCATGGTTGACTTTTGTCAACGGTTNTCACATGCCATTTCCAAATTTCCGTCTATTTTGCGCTCTCGTTTTGATATGAGCAAGAGTTGAAAAAACATTCTCGCAGGGATATGTTGTGGCAAAGGAAAGCAATATATGAAAAAGTTGGTTTAGATCAGTGGTTCTCAACCTGAGGTTCGCGAACCCCGGGGGTTCACAGTAAGGTTTCCAGGGGTACTTGGATGGCAGTTGAGTTTTCATGTATTACTATTTTTTAATATCCTATACTAGAGGAAAATGCGTGCTGATTGGTAACCTATCGTATTGTAAGCCACAACAGTAGTAAATGTCTAAGATGTTATCGGGCTCAGCAGGCTTGTCTCACTACGCTACTATTGAAACAAATACAACGCCTTGCAGGTTTGTTGCGGACAGCATACAGAATGCTATGGGTTTACATTTTTTCTGATAACCTTGGAAGGGCTACAAAAACTAAGTGCAAAAGTATGAAAAGCAATCCTCGCACCCGAGAGGTAGAATTTAGGAGAAACGGGTGAAAGAAAACGGAGGTGACCACGGTCACATTATCCTCAAGGGAATCGCATTGTTTGATCGAAACGTATTCCAGCAATTTGGATTATGTACACATGAAATAATAGGTTTTTCTGTGAAGGGTTCGCAAACGTTGGCTTGTACAAGTATTGTGTAAGTACTGGTACGGGCAAGTCGCTAGTATCGGTTTCGGCTGAATATCTGAGCATGGCGCCGGTAACGGTTTTTAAAACAAACTCTCTAATCATTAGAACCACCTTAGGAAATTTGTCTGCGAAAACAGTGACTTAGATATTAAATCCCACAAGTTACTAGTAGCAAAGAGCCAACAACAGCATTTTACGCTTATATCCAAAAATACACATTGTCGATTTTGATTGCCGACTTTGCGGATTCGGTTAAAACCTACGTTGTGTAATTTTCATACATCCTGGGGCTTCATTTGCTAGAGTCAATAAGTTTTCTATTTCGCAGATATTCTCACACGTTCGCATGGTTCTGAATCATCTAACTGAGCTGGCACTTGAAAAGATGACCTGGGCTCTTCCAGTTCAAGAGGAACTAATTTGAGCGACACACTTTGGCAGCGAGACTTTTTGTAGGCGTCTTCAGAAACGCTGTTTGTGCTTTTTCACGAGATTGGTTCTATCGTTTTTTTGCCATTCACTGTTCTTGGAGAAGTGCTGAAGTATCGGTTCTTGTTTTATAGTTATTGTGATGTGAATTTTCTACGCTTTTTATCTGCCACGGTTTTTGCTGTCTGACATAGTTTTTTACGTGATTTAGTAATTAGGAAATTTGGTAAAGAACGCTGGTTTCTTATGTGGTGTTCTTTTTTATTCTGTTTCGAAGTCAGTTTATATTAAAAGTGGACAACATGTTGAAATATACATGAATGTCACTATTCCCAACAATTTCGCTTGTTTGTTGGGAATGTTAGTCGTGCCCGTATTTTTCTCTCATGCAATAAGGTCTTTTATCAGCGCATCACTTGTGAAGATCTCGGCTTGCGGTCTTGTTGTGCGCTGCAAAAATTTAGTGGTTCTGAAACTCCCATCTACTCACCCATAGGCGTAGCGAGGAGGGCCTAGGGGCCATGCTCCCCAAAAAATTACCTAGTCATTTCGAGCTTTTAGAGGCGGTATCCCAAACAAAATAATGTTATTACCCTAAAATCAAACATTTTGGCCCCTCCCAAATTTTGGGGCTAGCTACGCTACTGTACTCACCCCAAAATTACCGTCTTTTAAACGCGTTTTCTTGCCATCATGTGGTTTCTGATGTCAAAACCAATTTTTGTTGGTTTTCGGAACGATTGGTTGATTGCGTTTTTGGACTTGATTTCGTAAAGTTGATGTTGGTGTAGATTTCGGCCTCGCGTTGCTGCTGTTGGGTTTGTCCTTGTTTCAGACGTACAGTATTACTTTAAATAACAACACCAATGCGTTTACCGTACATGCTGTAGTGTAGACGGACAAGACAGTTACACAAAAGCTCTGGCGTTAAAAATGAGATTGTTCACACCTGTCAGCGGAAATGTGCCTTTGCAGTTGTAAAATAGGACCTGCCTTGCCGTTGTCTGTTTTTTTTTGGTTTCGCGCTTCATGTGATCACGCTCTCGCTGGCTGATGGAATGTAACAATGGCGGTCCATGCTAGCAATCGCCATTAGAACGATTGCCCCAACGCGACGTTGCTGGGATCGATTAATATCATTCCAGATACCAGGAAAATGACCAACAGTGTGCAAATTGAAAGTTAAATGCAAGAAAATCAGCTTCGTAATTGGCTGAAACATATACTGTACTTCTAACATAATTGTATTTCGCTGATGTGCGCAGAAGACAGTCGCACTTACGGAAACAGTGCGTTACCTCTACAGAATCGTCGCCAGAAAGTCGTCAATATGGGGGATTGACATTCAAATTTAACAAAAATTCCACTGATTTATAATGTATCATATTTCAATTTGGGGGAATTGGAACTTTCTTTGGGGGGGGCAAGCCCACCAAAGCCCCCCCGTGGCGACGGGATTGTACCTCTACCATACGTTGTGCGAGCAGGCAGTACGTAAATGTATTCGAACATTTTCCAGAGGTGACAAGCTGTTACTGCAGCTACGAAATCGCTGTGAGGTTAATTTTTAGAGCATTGAACGGAATTTGATCGCATGACTATGGGCTTCATGTACCTTCAGTTAGTGAGCTAATGAAGGAAATTCAATGAATTTTTATGTCGTGGTGTCTAAACAAAGGAAACAAGTCGTTCTGTGGTCGAGGTACTTACCAGAAACAGTTTGTTGATTTTATATTTATTTAATGTGTTTCTATGGACTTTCGTTTATACACTCAATAAAAAAGAAATATAACGTAATTTCATTAGTATTGTTAAAAAATGTGGGAACTTCTTTTGCCCAAAGCTTTTTTGAGCTTTTGCCTAAGTGTTCGACAAATCAAAACTTTCGGGAGTTCGTTTTCACCCCCAGCTCCTACACCACTGGTTTAGTTTTCAATTAAGGTAACTCTTGTCAATTGTCCTGAAAATTTTCTTATTGCTGATGTCGATTGAGACAAAGTTTCTCGTACCAGTTGTGTGCAATTCCACTGGTGTTTAAGTGATTTTCCGGGTAGAATAAAAAAGAATAAACTTTCCCGAAACACTATATTCCTGGAAAACGACAACCTGGCCAGTTCTCAAAGAAACATAAGGGGTGGTCGCACTCTGAGACCCTTCTCTTTTGCTTGTGGCTTCCACAGTTGAATCATCGCAAAAACTGTAGCATGGTAGGGGGGCAGGCGGGTGCTGCAAGGTGGTTGAAATCTTTATTTGCAGTGGCATTCAATTTAGTCACGAACAGAAAAAAGGAAACTCACTTCGACTATAACGCAGATGACACCATAGAGCAGTGGTTCCCAAATTTTTCTTTGCTGCGGACCCCTTTCACTGCACCCAAATTCGATTCGCAGCCCTTCGTTTTGTCAAAGTTTTTTCGATTATTGGTAAATTAGATTCGGCCGTTGTTTAGCATGAGCATCGCAACCGCCCCGGCGAGAAGCCAATTTCAAGCTTAGGCCTGTCGCCAATTGACGACACCAAAACCAAATAAAATAATATCAGTCGACTTGCAACGTGAAACAGTTATAGTGGGATCAAGCTGAACAATGGCCCAAATGGGCGGATAAAAACTAACGGATTTTCTTGATTGGATTTTGGTTTTAAGGACCCCGTAAACCAAGGCTGAGGTGAGGAACATGTTTACTATCCCGGGCCGCATAAATTGTGGATTATCGCTGGCGGGCCGCAAATGACAATTGATTTTATCCTAAAATTCTACCTTTATCATTCTACGAGGGATAGAGGCTTCTTATGAAATAGTCTACTATCTGTAAAGTTAGGCACACCACGTTTTCGTGATTGAAAACCGGGACGCTTCAGAACAACGAGCTTATCAGAAAAAATGTGGTTCATATCTTACTTGGAGTATGTAGCTATTTTCGCTAAGTATTGCAGCAGTTTCACCTGAAGCGATTTAAATTCTGAAAGCTTCACTTTCACACCGACATCAGGTACAAAGTAGCGATTCAGAACGAACAATTTTGCCCTGTTTTCTAGGGACGCCGGAACAGCGGTAGGGCAGGGCGGCAGTAAAAGAGTTGAGAACAATGAAAACTTTAAAAAATCGTTACCAATAATGCTTGTTTCTGTTTAGCAACAATGTTGACCTCAAAAATAATAACAGATAAATTATAGAAAATTACTCTGAAGTTTCTGGGTGTGCGAATAGCTG
>JGI24158J21664_10005103_pt1 | contig 17076 bp, 10 predicted proteins | sample Ectturendosymbi3_FD_21664 | JGI IMG/M metagenome (IMG submission 21664)
CTGGTGGTGAAATAATCACAGAGTTTGTTGGCTTGCGAGCGAAGCTCTACGCAATCAAGAAATTTGATGGTGAAGAAGAAAAAAAGTGTAAGGGTGTCAAGGGAAATGTCATACGAAACAAAATTTCTTTCAATGATTACAAAGACGTCTTGTTCTCAGGAAAAGAAGTGTTGAGGACGACGAATGTCATTCGAAGTCGCCAACACAATCTCTCCACAGAACAAGTGAATAAAATAGCCCTCTCTGCCAATGACGACAAACGTATCATCAAGCCTGACAAAATACAAACTTTTCCTCACTGATGCAGGACAGACTGACAATGAAACAGGGGGTCTGGCAAAGGGAGTAGGCTGGGACATGAGGGGAACTGACTTCGGGCAGGCCAGGACATGAGGAGAAGTGACTTGGGGCAAACGGGGCAGGCTGGGACATGAGGGGAAGTGACTTGGCGCAAATGGGGCAGGCTGAGACATGAGGAGAACTGGCTGGGGCCAAAGAAAAATGGGGCACAATGCCCAAAACCTCTCTACTGGTAGTTTATAAATATTTTTGCGTTTCTATTTCGTAATGAATCATTTGCACTGATATCTACGTCCACGCATTGAGTATAATTATAAAATTGTGCTATAATTTGGGCTTCAGGTTTGACATCCAAAATCAGAGAGGTCACCCGTATTTCGTGCATTGGTCCCAGCATCTGCTTGACCCCCGTGCCTGTGTGTGTAATGTATTACAATATTTTAAACGGAGGCATTAATACCGCATTTGTGCCCATCTGCAGAAATAAGAATGATGACGGAAGTGATCGTCATCACTGCAAACTTGTTTTTCTAACCGCAGTGATTTCCAAACTATTTGAAAATTACATTCCGGACTGGAATTTTCCGTTTATCAGCACCAAAGATAATATCAGTTTGGGGTCAAGGCACAACAATACAAAGAGTTGTGTACTTTTGCCAAAACAAACTGTGATATGCCAAGTAACCAAGGTAGCATCACTCGCCCCTCGAAGCCCCGGTCCTTCTTTGGCGAGGAGCTTACAGCATCCCACCAGAGATATCTAAACACGCTGTCTTTCTAAATACTTTTGAAACCCTCTCTGTCTTAGATATCCTTGCGCTGCTCAAGCATATATTCTGTCGCGAGTTTGAAGTGCATTTAAAAGGTTTGAAAATATTCAATTATTTTAAAGTGCTGTTTATGGCATGCTAGAAGTTTAAGGCCTTTCGTCGGTCTTTGCAACATTTTCCGGAAGACAAGACCCTCGTTTCGATATTCGAAGAGGTGAGCCATAAATGTTGGAGCGGTCTTGCACGTGAAAAATAGCAGCTCAGTGTTATTCGTGTTTTTGGTGCGTTTGAGACATTTGGAGAAACTAAGCACAGTGTGCCATTCAAAAGCTAACCGTGCGTAATATTATGCGCATGGAGCATGGTATAAGAATGTTGCTTAGTTGTTACAAGAACCAGACTTCGTAACGTAAGGAAGGTGGGGGCACGTGCATTTCGCACTTCTTCATTGTAACCAATGGTGTGAGGAAAGGAGTTCCTGAATCTGCAATTATTTTTGGCGTACCTTGATGGTCTCTCAGTTCACTTAACTAAAAACAAGATGTTCTGCAGCAAGCATGCTCATGAAAAACATTGTGTGTGCTGTTGATACATGTGAGTTTTGCCACAGCAGAAGTTGTCTTCAATGTTTTTTGAACATTTATTGTACTGTAACTGTGCTGCAGAATGTGAAATTCTTTTCCAACTGCAAAAATCGACTGGTGTAGTTTCCTTTCGAAAACAAACAGATATCCAATCACTGAAAAGTTTATTTACGGTATATGTGTTGACTTAGCTGAGAGTGTTAAAAATCTTCGTATGTGGCTTCATGTCTGCTTGAACGATGACAATAGTATTTAGAGACAACTGAGGTGACTTCTCTAAACTACTAACAGGCCACAAGGCTTTTTCCATCTGTTTTGGACAACAGTAAAAATAATTTGTTTTGTATTTGTTGCGTACTAATGTGGACCTGCCTACTGTGGAACAGGCACACACAGTCTTGTATGATACGACTACGTATAGATATATTTATGCGTATAAAAATTATAATTTTTTGATATTGTTCACCTGTTTATGCCAGACTTGAGGTCCATTTCAAATGCCTAGAGAATTTAGCTTTAGATTTTCAAAAACGTAAGTCTTCTGCCGTGTCAGGATACTCATTTTTTCAATGCAGTGGCTGTTTTGATTAAAAACGGTCTGCATGCACTTGTTCAACGGCGCTCATCTTCAGTGTTTTATCCGCTCACTTCAGATGGTTGATGCTCATACAAATCTTTTTGCTTTTTACCTATTTTGGGATACTTCAGTGCAATGAAAATCTTCCCAACAGTTGCCTCGTTTTTCTGAGCGTTTGTTCTCACCCCATGCTGCTTATGTGTATGTATTCACGCACACGCCTCCTTTGTTCTGCTTTTGTTTCTTTTGTATCACTATACGTCTATACGGACCTCCTTAATATAATATGGGCCTGTGGTGTATGAATAAAATAAGTTACATTATGCCTACGACGCATGTATCAGTGCAACGAATCTTTTAGGTGACAGTGCTGTACATAGGCATGCACTCATCTGTAAAGATCATGTGTCTTTGTTTTTTATCACCTTTTCTTTTCACTGACTACTTATGATGGTACTGAAGCTGTATTGCAGGGTTGGTAGACTGAATGACTTCATGGTCTTTCACCAATCCTTTGTGGCAAAGGAACCAGTAAATGTTCATTGCTTGTGTGGAAACTTACTTTAAATTATGCTATAGCTTCCGCATTAGCCTACATTCTACGCAATGTTGTATGATCTACTGACTGTGGGAACCATTATTTTGTCGCAAAAAAAGCAATACACATACATTTGCATTACCATAAATCCAAATAAATGACTACCGAAATGCAATGGATATGTTTCAAACACGCTGCATTATTCCGTTACGAGCAAGATTGTTTAAGTCCTGTTGGTAGAGCAAATGCTTTGTAGAGCAAGTTTCACAAACGGTAAGTGCAATATATTGGCGGTTAATAAGTGCACATCTTGAGCAAAGTGTACAAGCGTTAATGGTGTGGAGGTCAACTGAACGATAACAAAGCGACACACATAAACACAATCTGCTATGGAGCTTCCATCATGGCAATGTTTAAATGCTTAGCTTTCTGTTTTTCTAGTCACATAAACGCGACGTATAGGAACAAAGGCACCCATTCTTGTACTTACCTGCCACTCTGCTTTGGCAAACAGCAAGGAACCGTACCTTGGGCGCCGCCAGCGGCGTTTTCGTCGCACATTTGCAAGTTCTGACATTATCCTAACAGTACACAATAAAGGGCTTAAATGCCTAGAACAATGCAACAAAGACTGCAGCGACAAAAAGATAAACAAAATATGTTAAAATTTATCTGTCTTAGCAACATACGAATCGATTGCGATCTCGTCAATTGAGCAGAGCTTGACAATTTCGCCATCCTGTATTGTTAGTCATTACGTAGTCATTACAGTAGTTGAGTCAGCCTAATGTTCAGTCACCAAATGTCAATGTTAGGTGTCAATGCTAACCAACACACAAAAAGCAAATATATGAAGGTAAGCAGTTGAAAAGTGATTGTTTAGCATAATTTTTCGGTGCACCAAGACTAGAAATTTTACAAAATATTGTGGCCTATCATGCACTTTTATGTTGAAAACCAACCGAAATTACTTGCACCACCCACAAGCAGTTGCAAAATGTGCGATAACTAGAGGATGAAATCATGTGTAAAGTTAATAAAACTTTTCAGTCCTTTGAACTTTTGACAAAAATGCTTGAAAATGCTTAGTTTCACGGTGTTCTCTAGTCGGCAATGTCAATGCGCTTTCCTAGCTCTTTACTGATCCTCCTCCCATTCTCCTTCTTGCGCAAGAAGCTCTCGAGCCATGTCTTTGTCGATTAGATTTTGCTTGAGGGCTTCCTGGACTGTCATCTCATCTCCCGTGTTTGGATCCACGATCACAACTCTTCTACTAAGAATAGCTGGACTTGAAGGAGGCGGAGGTGTTGGAGAGTCTGTATTTGATAAACAAATCTTAAGTTCAAGGCAGCGTTTGTGACAGAACCGTCGCTAGACAGTCTTCATCAGGGAGCTATACATTTGGGCAGGGGTTCTTGAAATTCTAAAAATTTGATAAAAACTCCACTGATCGAGTGTTTCATATTTCAATTTGGGGGGCTTAGAGCTTTGTTTGGGGGGCTGGTCTTGTTTGAGATAGAGTTAAAAGTATAGCATCAGAAAAACCGTTAAAATTGAATAAACACAACTGAAGTTGGTGCGCTGCTGCCATGTGACTTTGGTAAGCGAAGTGGTTTTCGGTACTGTCGATTTTGACTTAGTTTCTAAAATTAAGGGCTCTTTTACAAAGTATACCACGAATGCTGAAGTTAAGCCAAAAATCAGTTTCAACGATGAAAGTAGAAGTTTATCCTTGATCACATATTTCACCTACCCGGCTTCGTTTTCTCCTCGCTCGATTTTCGTGACTTCTTTGACTTTGCTTCAACAACCTGCGCAAAGAAAGAATCCTCGTATGAAACTAAATGGTGTGGTTTCTCTTATGCAACGAGCGAAGATGTTTTGAGCATCTGAAGTTCGTGTCTTCATGTACATTGTATGACTTACCTCGGTGGTTAGCTTGGCGTGCGACTTTTCTCTGATTTTCATTGTTTCCGGTTCAGGTTCGAAAGGACGGATGTTCTGCGTCACAGTACCTCCCTCGACCATCAAAAATAACAAGTTGGAATCCTTGTCCAAGACACACCTGAAGAAATCATTAATATCCCATTTGAATAGTTTGACCAAATATTGATTTTGAAAACTTCGCATATATCTTGCATTTTTTCTCTGTCTGAATCAAAGTTGTTTTATTTCAGAAACATGCCATAAATCAAAGTAGAAAGAAGTAGTTAAATCGCCAACCGATGGGAATGCTTCACTGGACTGAGAGCAACCAATCATGACATATAGAAAAACTACTGCGCTTATTTACTTTAATACAACACTCGCAATAATTTTACATAAACTAAATACCTTAGTGTTGGAAGAACAAACTATTTTGTTGGTAGTGGTGCTTACTGCAACTTCTAAATCTTGTCCTGTTTGTTTTACTACCACTTCACTTTGCATGTTGACATTACAATCACGCTGAAAGAGGAAAGAAACCCAACCTTGTTCAATAAATTGTTTGTTAGTGTTGCACTCGTTGATTAACGTTTTCATAATTTAGTTAATCGTTAACATGTCGAACCGTCAAGCGAAGAAACATGTTGTATTTACCTTCCCATCAGCTCAGAATAGTTCAAATTTTCTCCTGTCATGGGATCGTAATAACTAGCGGTCTCTCGCCTGCTGAGCTTTCGTGCAATCCTTGCTTCAAGCATGCCTCTCTTTTGCGCCACCTGCACGCTGATACGCACGGGTGACTTCATGTCGACAATGCCGCCAGTGGCGATCTGAGCTTCAAGTAATCTGGGGAGATGTTTGCGATGGTTGAAATCAGCAGAACATGTTCAAAGCAATTTGTCTACCAACAAGTTTTGGAAACGAATGCTGTCACGTACACTCTGCGCTCTGGCGTATTATCACCTCTGCTGTAGAAACGAAGAAAGTTGGGGAGTCAGAAAATATCACAGAACCTACCGTATGGCGTGTTTCTCCACCACTAAATGGCGTGACATTGCTTCACACAGTGACAGAACATCGCGTTTAAATGGTTCCTTGTACCCAGAAACAGCTCGATCCGCTCGAACAACAACATCTTCGAATTCTCTGCAACAGTGTAAATAAATCCAAATAACATCCGATGGTATTTCTCTAATCACCCCAAAGAACAAAATAATGCTGGCAGCTGCTTCATCGAGAATTGCAGTCGGTAGCTGCTACATTACAATCATGGAGAGTGACGGAAAAAACTTTCAAAAATATTGCTAGATGTTTTGAGTGATCAAATCTAGAGAATAAAACAACACAGAAAAAATTCAAAAAACAACCAAGTTGTAGATCTGATGGAAAAGTAATCTATTTGTTGCATGAATGAAATAAAAATAACGACCGCTTAAGTTTCATGAAGTGCAAGTGGCGTTTCTAGATATTGGAGCAAAGTGTTATAAAAAGTTTGAAACGCTTTAAAACGCTTATCGTAACTGAAAGCTTTACAGCCTCGTTTAGCTCCTATTCTCAGCATGACTCACCAAATACTAAAACTTTATACAAACCAAGAATCAGCTCGTAGTTGTCGCGCAGTACTTTCACGATTGCCAGCATATTTAAGAATTAAAAGCCAAATCCATGTATACTGTGAACGTCGAGCGTTTGGTTAAAAGCACATTAAGAAGTTGAACGGTCACATCAGTTAACGTTTATTGAAGAAATACAAGCACTCTTAAAGTTAAGCTTCAAACCTATCTAGGATTCCGCTGCGCATTGCGGTTTCCACGGACACTGCTTTGCCAGACTGAACGTCCATTAACTTCCCGCATGCGGCTTGGGCTTCCAACAGTTCATAAGCTGTTCCTTTACGAATCAAGCCCCCTCGACTGGCTTCAACAATGCTCATTTTTTCTCCTGCATTTTCAAAAATTAATTATCATTTAATTCGGTTACACTTTAAACTACTGTACAGTTCACATGGCTGGCCAGAGTAATCGTAGTTCTTCACGCCTTGTCTGTAGCTCAACCGACTACTCATACCACCACATTTATAGTTTTTGAAACGGTCCGCAGTTAGTTTCGGCAAAAGTTTTGTTTGGTGCAACACCTGAACAAATACGTTTTTGTCTTAATAATCTCGAAACGACTAAATAGACGCTTCAGGAACAATAAAAGTTTTAAGAACGCTTGGGATTATTTCAAAATGCTCTCAAAATCAAAGAAACTTTTTAAACTGTTTTAAAATGCTAAGGAAATTATTTTGTGAGAACTAAGCACACACGTCGATGAACCTCCAGTAATAATTACCTGTTGTTGAACTAATTATTCCGGCAATGGGCAGAGTTCCGTCCACATACACTTTGAGATCGGCAACCATGGTCTTAACTTCTTCAGAAGTCATTTTTCCTTCGTCAAATTTTAGGGCCGTTGTGGAGTCTAACAAGTCGGCCGCGAGAAGATCTTGCAGTAAAACTTGTCGCTTCGTAGCCGATTCAAAAACTACCTAATTCCGTTGACAAAACAAAGTCGGTGAATGGTGTGGCAGTCTTAGTGTAATAAACGTTCTAATGTAACGGTAAGCAGCGAAATTTAAGTCGACGACCCTATAAGTAACTTGACCAAGAATCACTTATAGACGTTTGCGTTCGTAACTTCTGTAAATTCGGTTAGTAATTGACGCCAACATCGATTGAATGAAGAAGAAAACGATTTCAGTCTGAAAACCTCTGTCTAAAGAAGATGTGAAAGGATTTCGAAATCAAGAATTAATTGAGCAAGCTGGGTGACTGTTTGGTACGAGTGGTTGCAGCCCAATCATTGCAACCGAGCTCGTTCCATCAAAGTTATGTAGATCAGCAACGAAAGTGCTCTTAAGTTACTCAGAACTACGGCTGGTTGCACAGATGTCTGCCTCAGGCAAAGTAACTCAGTTTACTTTTGACATTTTCAAAGCGGCTTTTCTTGGAGAAACTTGGAAAGGAAGGAGACGCAGACCGGTGTCTTGATCGATGACGCATCTACAAACACAAAAAATCTTCTTCACATATCGGTTACACTGTAGTTGTAAAAAGAAGCAAAATGTTAAACGCGTGGAAAAGAAGTTCTTTCACCAGTTGACAATATTACCTTATTTGAGAAATTACAGGGTCTTGACCGAAGCCTTTTTTCAAAATGTTCATGAAACTTATCCAAAGTAGGGGTTTCAAAAGTTTTTTCGTTTGTCCACTTCCAAGTTTGCAAAATAAAACTTAGTGCAACCGTTTTTTTACTTTTGTCCAGTGAATCTGCTGTNTCTAATGAACCAAGGGACAGAAAGAACATTTATCGCAAATAATTTCAGTAGTTTGGAGTATTTGTTATACTTTCAATTGTAGGGATTCGAATCGGGTCCTTAAAACACCTTAAAAACACCCTGAACTAACCTTTGCATAAGTTCAAGATACGTGAGGTTTTCCTCAGTGTTGGGGTCGAAGAAACCTCGTGTGTCGTCCGAAGGATCTTCAAGTATCTCGTGCAATTTTTGGTCGAACAAGCCACGTTCGAAGGCGACTTCTACCGGTAGTCTATGGTTGGCGTTCGGATCAATGATTCCTGAAAATGTCGTTTCAAAATTCCTGTTGACTTATTTTACAATTACGACATGCTTGCTTGGTTGCCAGGGGCGACTTACCGCGGCAGAAGCGAACCAAGCATCCTCTCAAACCTCCAACCGGGATAGTCAAACAACCCACAAGCGCAGGACGTATTTTGAAAGTTTTGTTAAGTGCATAGAAAACTTCGTTAAACTTCAAATGCTCAAAATCGATTGCCTTCTTATTTAACCATTTTGTTTCTCACATCAAGAGCATCGTTAGGATTTTGCAGAAGAAAAAGGCTATCATGTTGGAGTGACCGACTGTTATACATTTTGGAAAACAAATATAAGCGAAATATTCCCGTATTTGTTTAAACTGTTACAATATTTCTAGGTTCATTGCACATATGTTTAACTCAAATAATTCCTGATTTCGTTGTTCTTTTTATAATTTTCAGCATCGCTAGGCTTCCTACACCCTGTGGGCGAACTGATTAGCTCGTTCATTTAACATAAGAGCAGTGCGCAACGTCGCCAGCGCAGAGAAAACCTGACGTGTACTTGCGTACCTGTCGGAGAATTATACCACTCCTGTATGTCTTCTGAGGGTTATCTATCAATATAAGGATCACGTGTACAGTTGAAACGTACCTCCAGTGGCAATCTGAGCTTCAAGAAGTCTGATTCCGTGATTCTCGACGACAAGACCTTTTTTCATTGCCTCAAATAAGGACAATGTATCGTTGCTGAGCCGTGTTTTGTAACCATACACTGCACGTTCCGCCCTATAAGCAAAAAATGATCAAGTTTTTTATTTATGCAAATGCAGATGTCAGTTGCCTTTGAACTGAATGTAATAATCAAGTAGAATGCTACTAAAAGCAAAAGTTGAATTACCAAATAAACAACAATTTCTATAGGTACGTATTGTTTGAGGTCCTTTCACTTGAGTTTTATCATGTTGTAGCCGGTGGTAAGACATTAGGCAGCAAAGCATGATTTAAGGAAAGTTAAATTATGCAGCATGACGAAGAACCCACGAAAATGCTTATTATTTGAAAACAGAAGAGTGATAGTTTGATGAAAAAATATATTTAAATATGAGCAAATTCCATACAGACCTGGCCAAGACTGTTTCAAACTGACGGTCAATCACTCGCTTCTGTGATGCTTCATGCACAGACATGCGCTCGCCGTTCTTGGGGTCGATTATGCGACCGGTCGCAGCTTGCGCTTCCAGCAAACTGATCGAAGTTCCTGAAGACATCACGATAATTTCAGAGGGGACGTGGAGGTCAATAAAGTTTGTTTGAGCAACAAGGAATGCGCGAAACCAAATTTGCATTTGGGAAAAAATTCTGCATCCATTATACTAAGACAGTCGCATTTCCCACCACATGTGCTTGAACGCATGAAACTCAAGATCAGATTTAAACTTAAAAAGTTCGTCAGATCATTTTTCCTGAGCAACAATTCTGATTTGGATGGTGCTAACCTGCTTTATTTTGTGATCAAGTAAAGGCATTGTTTTGTGTTTATCAAAAATCGGGTTAAAGTTCGGCAATTCACTGAGTTCACCCTCTTCGGTTAACTTTTCTTTTACGCGAAAAATAATCATGTCTAAAATTGGAAACCTTTTTTATTTCTCTTTTCCATTTGTTAATCGAAAAAACTCATTTTGTCATGAATCTGGGCCTACTGTAAAGCACACAACGTCTAAAAATTTTATTCCATCTGATCTAATGGCTTTTAATCAACGAAACGCAGAAAAAAATGCAGTTTTATTGAGAAACAACGTATACACCGAATACCCAAGAAAAAAGTGAAAAATACGGAAAAGTATTATTTTTTGTCAATCGACGTCAGTTTCTTTTCTTTGTTGATTGCAGATTTTTATGCAAAAAGAAAATCGAAGCAATCGTTGTCATATGAAACAACCGTTTGATGTAACATTATTGACGGAGATAAGTTCTCCCAAGATTGGACCCGAACCTCGTAAAATCCTCTTTAAGCCGAATAACGGAGAAGATGACCAGATATCTTCGTTACTTCTGAGAAAAAAGCACCTACTGCAAAGTGCAGATTTCGGTGACCACATTTGCAGGTAATAAATGAGGAATCCATGTGTCCTAAGCTGGACAGGGTACCCCTGCGTTAATTAGAATAATTGATGTTTGTCAAAATAACATTTTTCTGCGCAAACGTGGTTTTTGTGTGACGCAGTACGATCAGAGTCATTCCATTCCAATTGAACGTAACGTTTTCAGAGCAGTTCGCGTGGTTTCGAACACATTGTGATACCTCGTCTGATGAGGTTCCTCTTCCAAGCATCATAAATGGAAACCTTCTCTCCAGTATCCGACATTATCAATCCTGCTATGGGTTGATCACCAACCAAGTACTGATTCAACGACTTCTCCACATCTGCCTCTTCAATTTTGCCTGTTTTAATGAGAGCAGAACAAGTAATATCAGTTTAAGTGCTTCGGTCGCTTTTAGGTTTATCGATGACACAAATCACTTCTATGAAAAAAGAGATTCTTTTATCTGCAAATCTTATGTGTTTTCATAAAAAATGTAATTTTGAACAAATAAGGGAGTGAATGGCGAATCAGCTAAAATCACACAAATATTAGGAAATGTTTGTTTTGACCTTGCAGCATGTGACAGTTTAATTTACTAGAAAAAATATCCTATTTTTCAAAATAAAATAATTTTCTTAGCCTCAAATTAAAGTGCAAGGTAGCCAGAAACTGTTTTGAATCTTTACGGCACACGCCTAATTCAACTTTGGTAATGTGTGAACAGATAGTGTCTGTTCCAAATGGATGTTGCTCCTATTTGCACTTAAAACCAGAAAAACACCAAGTTTGTCAAACTTGTTGACGAAGCTTTTTAGTTCGTTACAACAGATCTTAACTCTTTTCGTGAAGATGCAGCAAACAATAAAAATATCGTTAAAACTTTTTCCGGCTTCAAAAACGCTGCTTTAACCTATTCTTCTGACGAAAAAAGTGGATTTGATTTAAAATTAGGAGCAAGAAGTCACCTTGAGCTAAAAGACCAGAAACAAGCCGCATATTTTTGCACTTTAGCATTTTAATTCTGCATTTGTTACTGTCAGTCAAAAAGTATAAAGCTTCTCACACGGCTTAACAGTTCTGCTAATGAGTGACAACAGATAAACATGCTTGAGCCCGTGTCGGAAACCACTTGTTTGTGGCCCGGTACTGATTCGCGATGGATTTGTTGCCGGTTCACACAGAAAGAAAAATTTATTTTCGAGAATAAAATAATGCCTTTGTGAAGTGGGATTTTCTGTAGTGACAGCAACCAAGACAATGTCGCGAAGCAGACTGGAATTAAGAAATACACTGAGGGTGTCATTGTCTACTATCACCCCAAGATGAGGCCATCACGTTGCAGAGAAACAAGCTTAAGGCTCTCGGTGATTCAGCGCTATGGAGAGTTGCATTAAATTGACATGCATATAAAATTCGTTATTTTATATTTGATGTACGGTATTTATCTGCCACATCTTGGAGGCCGGTCCGAGGAAATAATGCCTACTTTGCACCAATTCACAGTGCAAAACAGGTTGTCGAGCTAAGCAAGTACTTGATTAAAGAAACGATTTACCTCAAAAATCCTGTAGCTTGAAAACCTGTCGGTTACTTCTCAAAGCATTTGAAAAAACGAAAATGTTATAAGATCTTTTACCTTCTTCTAGCTTTTCAATGGTATCTTCACTGACAACACCAGCTTTAAACAGGTCATTCAGTGTGACTTGTCGTTTCCATCCAGACAAAAATTTAATGTTGTGCCTCGATTTTCTATCAAAAAATTACGTTGTAACTTGAAATTTGATCAAATATTTATGAGTTATTTTTACCAAACGATAGTGATTTTCTTGAGTTACGTTCTATCAAAGGATTGGGTTAATTGAGTTATAGTTTACCAAAGAAATTTATTACTTGATTTAGTTTTTTTTCTAAAGAATTGTGCTACAAGGAATAGTTCTCTTTTCAAGAGTTCATTTTTTGAAAAGTTCTTTTGGAAAGCATTTTGCGGAGTGCGCTCAAAAACTGACAGAAAAGTTTAAATGAAAACGCATGTCTTGAATCGGCTAAAAGTAAATTTGATTTTTACTTAATTACTTTTGCAAATGCAAGAATACATTGCTTATGCTACTTTGTCAGAATGTTTCACTTGTTCATAGTTACACTTTTTTTATGTAACGTAAATTTACCTTACTAAAATGTGGATTGCACACGATGAGAACTCAGAAAAAAATTAAAATGAAGCATAAAGCTTTAAGCTGCACCACAATATTTCGGCTTCATTTGCTGAGTGTTGTTAAAACTGAAGGAACAATGAAACCTGTAAACTAAGTGCGACTCAAACCAAAGCGTTTTGAACAAAAATCATACTTTCTTTTTTGATGAGTTGTGGTCACTATGGTTTCCTCCGTTATTATTGTAGTAGTTGCGGAGTCTTCTTCAGTTATTTGCTGAGCTGATATCTTAAAAGAAAAATACAACTTATCTTATTGACTAGTTAGATTTTGTGAATAACATCTGGAAATTTTAGAAACAAGATTTACGGTTCAGTCTTATGTATGTACATAATACACCTACTCTTTCAGCTGTTCTTTCCTCGTCAGACGATGAACTTGACGATGAGCTTGACGATGAGCTTGACGATGAGCTTGACGACGACTCGCGTTTTTCTAAAAAGCGCAAAACAGATCTAATGATTTCTGCGGATCATGGATGATGAAGTAGCACACTTGTACAGCGAAGCCATTCGTTTACACGGCAATTCATCCACCTGACGAGTCGATGACCCGAGATTTCAGCAACAGGACAAAGAGCCGACAGATTTTTTGTAGCTACTTTAGTACGAATTTGTCCTGGTGTTTTATGGTCTTGTCGCCTGATTGTTGCGTTATAGAATCGTAACCTGATTGTTTTGGCTGTCACTGTGTCAACCTTGAACGCTTGGTTGCCTCAGTGTTGAACGTAGGCAACAAATAACATTAATAAGAATTAACTTTTTATGCACATCATGCTTACGTTTCCGCATAATTTGGCGATGGTTGACAATTGCTGCTTTCCTGTCTTGATGGAAAATGTGATTTTATTAATAAAATAAGGCCAAAACTGGTACTTGGATATAGTGTAATCAGCACAAACTATCGTTTACAAACTTTTTAAGATATATTTACTTCGTTGCAGTGGGGCAGCAGCACCATCTGTCTCCCCTGGTTTTCGCCAGAAATGTCGCCCAGTGTAGTACAGCATGATGATATGAGTTCAATAGGCGAAAAATCATTCAACAAAAAGGTTTTATTTGTATTTCCAAAGCATACATTAAAACGGTAAGGATAACGGCTTTCACCAAGAGTAGAAAGTGAACAAACGTTCCACCGTTTTTAATTTGGGAGAAAGCCTCATTGCAACTTCCATTCGAAACACCAATGGCAAGACCGTATCGGCGAAAAATCTTTCAACAAAAAGTTTATAACACAAATACACCATCTGGCAGGCAACGTTTTGTTACTCATTGCAAAAGATCACTAGCAGCAACATCGCGTTCAGAAGTATTACGATGTTTTCTACGAATCGCTTAAATATGCCGGTTTTCCACAATCAACCCCCAATAATAAATTTTGCTTCCATATACGTTTTTAAAAGTATTTATAAAATTTTCTAACATGGCATAAACGGCAACCACTAATTTTCCAGCTAATGTATGTCTGTATCGGCAAGAGCCTGTCGCTGCTATTACGCTGAGCAAAGCCGCTGGTGCGAACTTGAGCCAGCTTGTATTCACGAATTGCAAAATGTTGCAGCACGCACGTCATTGCGAGCACTACTGGTATACCAGCTGCAAAGTTACTGTGGTATTACTGGTAATGTCGCTGGACACCCAAAAGCAGTCTGACCACAGTATAGTGATTATAACTGTTGTAGTGAGCGAATGTTCATCTGCGCGAGCCTTGCGTGGAAATGGTAAACTTCGAATCAGGGTTATCATATTTTGTGACGTCGGAAGGACAGTGAAGGCTTTTTATCCCTAGATTGGTGAGTGACTAGCAGCATATTTGCCGCAAACCTACTGAATCATAGGATATAGTGTTAAAGTTCAGTGTATGTCGATATGGACTGCCACTCAACAAACTGCGCTTTGTTTTGATTTAAGTCTATAGTAGAGGTTTTTAATTCTTAATCGATATGACTAAATTTCTAACCTTTTATCTATCGTATTTAGTTAGTACAGGAAACCACAGTTTTCCAGGGCTATAACAACCCAGTGAGCTCGTACACCACTGCGCGATAGGCCACAAAAATGATTTCCACGCCAAACTTTTCTTATTTGACAAAAGTAAATTATGGTGTTCGACCAGAGGCAGGCGTACACGACCACACTGCTTTTAATTTTAGTCAATCTGCGGCCTGTTTCATTAATATGGAAGAGTAGATCAGATCTTGAAACAAGAAATATTTTTTCATAAATAAAAAATGACTTCTCAGATTACAGCATGAAACAGTAGTATCAATATTCGTGCAGTTTTATATCTTATTAAAAAATTCAACAAACCTTCCTGAACAACCAGTGCTGAGCTTTGCTCGACTTTTTCTTCAGCAGGAGTTTGTATCACTTCAGCAGTCTTTCGTTTAAACGGGAGTAGACGAAGACCAGTCTCTTGATCAGTGACGCATCTACAGGTATAAGCAAACATTTTACAAACAACTGTATAAGGTTTTGAACATGATGCCTACTTCAGAACACGTTTCTAATCACAATGCCGTATAAATGCTTTAAATGCTTTGTAGAGATGTTCGTTAGGTTTAAATCGACACCTGTTCGTCAAAGGTTAAGGTGAATTGCACCGTTTATTGAAAACCAACCCCGCACCTCCCCATTAGTTCAAGGTATGTCAAATTCTCTTCAGTGCTGGGATCGAAAAACCCTCTTGTGTCATCTGATGGATCATCTAGTTTTTCATGCAGACTTTCATCGAATAAGCCTCGGTGATAAGCGACTTCGACCGGAAGTCTGTGGTTCGCTTTAGGATCGACGATTCCTTTAGGAAATGTAAACCGGTAGTAAAGGTAGGTAAGGGTTTGCTAATATTCCGTATCACAACGACTTCTCGATTACATTTCACCAAAAATTAACGGGCATGTTGTGAAGACGGGTATATTTGTTCATAAAAAATTAAAAACATTGGAACTTGTGCTTCGGAATTCAAGATTTGCAGTACATTATTCCATCTTTAGGTTGTATACAAACTAAAGAAAAACGCCGCAGTATTGTTTGTTGCGTTTTGGCAGTTGTTTGAAGGTGCTATTCAGAAAAACAAAACTTTAATCAGGCTCTACTGGCGGTAAAAACATAAAACCACGTTAAAAACTTGCGAACGTTTCGATAGTTGATGCAACTATCTTCATCAGGGCTAAAAACGAAATTCCGTGAGCATGGGCGCAATTTTGTTGTAAAATGTTGGGAGAACAGCTTGGTGTTAAACCAATATAGTCACCAGGTCAATGCAGAAGTGAAGTTTTATAAATACAGATTCCCAATATTGTTTTTCAGACGTGTTTTGAGAGCAACGCTGATCACGCTTTGCTATATTCTTACAAATGATTGTCAAATTAATATACTTACATTTGTTACTGGGCACAGACACACGGTGCTATATTTCAACAACATGATCAGCATTCCAAACTTTGACAAACGTACAGCGTGATCACATACAGTAATCTGCTGTTACAAGTAAAATACACGAACTTGGCAATACGTAATGCTAACATTCAGGATTAGCCGACAATTTAATACTGATAGACTATTGATTGACACTTGTGTTAATAAAAAAAATAGCTCGTTTGCACACGTATAAAATAATAATTCTGCTAGGCTTTGAGCTATATTTGAATAAGACACAGGGATAGTGTTGTAATAGTGTGTGTAATAACCTTATTTAATACTGTATAAAACAATTTGCAACTTGCTGCTGATTGCTGATCTACTGATATTGGATATAAAGAAATCAAGCATAATGAATGAGGCTACACGGGAAAATCAAGTTCAAAAGAAGAAAAATTCAATCAACTCTGGAAAGGCATCAAAGAATTGAAAGAAACAATGCTCAAGTTGACTAACATTCAGAACGAAAACTGGACATTCTGACTAACATAACACATAATCTTGAAAACAAGGTAAATGGAATACAAATGGAGATGGTTGAACATGAAAATAAGTTGAATCAACTTGAAGAAGAAAAAGAACAACTTACGTGATGAGATGGTTCAGAAAACAAATCTGCTTGTACAGTATTTCTGCTTGTACGGCAGACAAGAACAATACATAATAAGAGAAAATATTCTTATTGATGGAGTAGAAGAAAATAAAGAAGACAACGATGATGGGGAAAAGGTCTTGTTCAAAATAGCAGATGAGCTCCAAGTAGATCTCGAAGATAATGAGCTACAGAGAGTACATCGACTAGGACAAAAAAGAAGAAACAGTGAGAATCCACGTCCAATCATTGCAAGATTTGTGTCATACAAAAAAAGAAACGAGTATTTTACTAACAAATGGGATCTCAAAAATATCGAAGGAAGACAGCACGTCTTCGTTTGTGAAGATCTCACACCTCTACGGTACAAGCTACTGAAGTACATGCAAAAGTCCTGTTCTGATACGTTAACCTCTTGCTACACTCGAAATGGCAATATAAAAGCCAAGCTCAAGACATCTGAAAAATGGGTCAC
>JGI24158J21664_10005105_pt1 | contig 17075 bp, 7 predicted proteins | sample Ectturendosymbi3_FD_21664 | JGI IMG/M metagenome (IMG submission 21664)
GGCGGCTAACAATCGGGTGAATTCGGCAGGCACATAATCGACTACCGGAAAAAGCAAACGAGAACGTTGCTAATCAGCGAAAACGAATTTTACAAACGATGACGTCATGAAATGCGTCAATCCGGCTCTGCAGCTGCCAGTACAACAAGTAATCTATTTCTAAATCTTATCGTGGTAGCTGTTTTATCCGTATTCTAATGAGTATACAAACAAGCTATAAAAGTTTCCACGAGGGCTCCAAAACCTAGGTGGCTGGTATCGGTCTTTACCCCCTGGTAAAATTTCTCTCAGAGGCCCTCCCAGAATCACCGTAAAATTATAAGCGGAGCACGGTAGGCCTATTTCTCGAAAGCTCGACATCATTTCTCAACGACACGGACAGGAAATCACTGTTTACTCAGCTTTCAAGAAATGTTGTAAATGTAGTGAAGCAAGAGAAAAAATTATTTAAAACGGTAGTTGCGCAAGAGAAACTCTTAAAAGAAGAGAGGCTTCGCAACTTTCAGCTCAATCGCGTTGTCCAGCAACTTCCCAGCTGTGCAGTGCAGGCCGCCGCGGTCGAACAGTGCTGGTGTGACTCACTCAACACGGTTGCTTGAAAACAACCGTTGGACTACTGGCGCTTGCTTTAGTTCTTTAGCTTCGGTGTAAACAGCATAATGGTCATAGCGTGTGTTTAAAACTATAGTTCGGGTGCTTTTTCTAAATCTTGCTTTAGTTTTTCATCACTTCTCCCGAAGGTTTTGCTTGCATTTTACACTACTGAAGATGCGTAATTGACACGAAATCGATTTCCTAATAAAACACTTTATGGGCAGATTTAGCTCCTTTCACCCTTTTGGAAAATCGTCACTGAAATATGGATATAAGCGCAGCAGAATCACCGTAAAGTTATGAAAGCGGAACATGGCAGGCAGATTCCTCGAAAGCTCGATATCATCAACTGCTGTTCCTGTGACGTCAGCTTTGAAATTTTCGGTGCGAAGGTTCAAACTTTCTCCGACCAGCAGAGAAAGCAACTGTAGATGCTGAACATGTAACTCGGAAATTTCGTGAACCGTGCAGTTGACGCTCACTGATGGACAAAGCACAACTGGAACAATGCTGGCTAAATGTTCAGTGAACGTGAAGGTTCGAATGAAGCGACAAGCGTGCGACACGAGATTTAGTTCGAGTCATAGCGGTAAGAGTTCTACAAGTTAATTATACGAAGGGCGCAAGGCACCCAGGAAGTACAATAAACGATTGTCAAGCGCTGCGTAAAAATAAAAATAACTTCGCTGCGTTAGCGTTACCTGGCATGAGAGACTCTCTGAGCGTGAAACCGCAACAGCGCATGTAGCTCAGACCTGCTAGTACTGTGTGCAACCTAACTACAAGCCTATTTGCCATACGCATTTCACTGGAAAAGACCACGTTTGAAAAACTGCGCGTTTAAGTTCTAAACAGGTCAAATTGATCCATGTAGAAAACCAGCATTTGATTTGTGTCAGGTCAGAGCAGCTGCCGTCGCTACATCCTACAATCGAATGCATGTGACAAATGCATTTTTGACGCTATGCACGGTATGAGCGAGTCACGTCATGAGAATGCGCAGTGCTCTGCTGCAACGTTCTTACTTCAAACTAGTGTAGCAAACGTGAATTACTACATTACCATTGCTACCGTCAAACAGCAACTCTCAAATCAAAAGCTAAGGTATGACACTGCACACGATTTGAAATCCACGGAACTAATTCTGTTTTCAAGCTCTAAGTGACAAGTGACACTTGTCTTAAACCAGGGGTGTGCAACATTTTTTGTCGGTGGGCCATATAACCAACTTCAGACATCTAGGTGGGCCACACGAAGAATTTAGTTGTTTAACATAAACTCTCAGATTAGGATTTTCAAGCATAATTGGGAAAATCAGAGTGTTGGCAAGGGCCACACTAAATGGCTTGGCGGGCCGGGTTGTGGCCCGCGGGCTGCCTGTTGCACACCCCTGTCTCAAACAAACAAGAGTGCCAGCTACCCTCAAACCGTAGTTGCTGTTTTTATCTAACAGCTTTTTGCTTCTTGCTTGAAGTTCCTCCAGTCACAAATTCGGAGACAGAAACGGAATCAAGTTATTTCAGAGACAGAAGAAGCAATTTATTCACAGACGCGTTAGCGAATATGTCGTCTTGACAACAGGCCCGAAACGCTACGCGTGCTGAGACCATCCCTTGGGTCCACGTAGAGTAGACTAACTGGCGCAATCGCGAAAAGTTTTGGAGTGCTAGGTCATTTCACAGATTCAAAGCAAACACAGTAGCCCGGAAGAAACAAAGAGTCCGAAGAACAGGCACGGGTTGTTTCTGTTCTTTGGGTAATTTGGTTACTGCGAGAAAACTACACATCGGTGGAAGAAAAGTCAAAATCGAAAAATTATGTGAATGGAGGATGACTTTCGTATAGGTGCAGAAAGCTGCCGATGGATCAGTATGCAAACTGTGGCACCATTGTACCCACAATGTGCAATCTTAGAAACCTCGAAACGTCAGGGAAACATCAAGAATAAGCTCCCAAGCAAGACGTAATCTCAATTTCGAAGAAAATTTCTTGTGATATTCTTGTAATTAAGATGTTTTTTTTGACAAAGGAACAACAAGACCTCAAACAAAAGTTGGCTTTTTCTAACCTTAAGTAATCGGTTTGGTCTTTTTATTCAAATTTTAAACTGGCAACTCAGGTGTCATTTCGAGTTCAGTGTATGATTGCTTAGGTTTCCAAGACCTAACCCAGATATTACCATTCGGATGTCTAGACTCACTCAGTGACCCGTCTGTGCTGTGCTCCTGTACAAGCAGACGTAAATATTTTTGTTTACACATCCACTTTTTCAGATAGACATTACAAATTCTTGTTGAATATTTTTCTTCGATCCGTATGTATGTACTCGTGTACGTTAATATTATTCATTTTGTTCATTGTTTATCATGTCAATTGCGGTTTCTGCGTTGTCGTTTATTTTATAGTGCTTCTCTCTTTTTACTGTTGTGAAAATAAGCCTATGGTTATTTCATATCCGGGTCTGCCATCAAAGGCATTTTTTAAATAAACAAACAAGCAAGACTTGCCTGGTTGCTTCAGTGAGTTAGTGCGCACGAAGTGTGAGAGAATGCTTTTATCCGAGACAAGCACCACACGTGTTTTGAAAACACACGGCAGCACACTAAATCAGTGTTGTTTGATCCGTGCCGATCAACGATCTTAAACATGTACAACGAAAAAAGCTTAATTTTTTAGGCGGCAACTTAACCGCAAGTGGTCCCGACACATGCACTAGGCTAGCCTATCATCACAAACAAAAGTTAAACTGTAGAAAGTTCTCGCCGGACGGCAAGCTATTACCAGAATCGCTTTTGTTCTTGCTCGCGGCCAAAGCAGCTTGAACTTTCAGCTCCGTCCGAACACATTGCGTCTCGTTCAAGTTCAGCGTCACCTCGTGGTCGTTCACAAGCACGTGACCAGTCTGACAACTGAAAATCGCTCCTTGTTTTGCTGTGCTACTAGAAGGCTGGACATTCTTCGGCGAGTACTTGGGCGCACCGACCCATAGTCTAGAAACAAAAAAGAACAAAACATTTTGAAGAACACCACTGTATATACAAGACAAGTACATCTAGGAGAAGAGACCCATGCTGTCTTGTGGTCCAGACCTCAAAGCTGAAAATATCAGGGCGACGAAGACAAGAATCTTGTAACAACAATTGCCGAAATGGCTTGATAATACTGATACCATGAGATAACAAATAAATTCACATACTACATATCGGAACGTTGGCAAACGTCATAAAAATATTAACAAGTTCATTCTTTTCTGCAGTTGTGAGACACATTTGCTTTATGAGATTTTCTTTGCAAACGCACGCATGTTATGCCACCTGTTTAGTTTTAATGGTTTCACGTACTCTGCAAAAGAAGCTTGTCGCGAAGGTTTGACACTTGAACTTGCGGGTACCGTACGAGTCTGACTTCTGAACGCTTATTCGCTGAAGCAGTCAAAAGCTCGGTTGAAGCAATCAAGAAATTCCGAATAAACGCGACAATGGCTTGGTCTCCCCACAACGGTAAAAACGTGCAGCCGAGACAGGCAAAGCTTTTACCTATACGGAAGGTATGGTGCCTGTTACAGGGAAATTAAATGAATTTTTTACTCACTTGGTATTAATGACAGTCACCCTTAACAAGTGCCAACTCAAGTTTAAACTACACCTTGTTCCCTATAGTTTTATACGAAGGGGTAAAAAATACTTTTTGCCTGCCTTCAACTGACAAATCGTTTGATGTAACTGTAGAAAAACAAATGCTGATAATTTCGCAACTGCCAAAGTACAATTAAGAAGGATAGGAAACCAATCTTGTTTAGAGTATCCCCTCTATCATGCGACGGAGTTTAAAACCCATATAAATGTTTCATTCACAATTTCAAATTGAAATTACAATATACCCTTCGAGCTTTCGGAAAAAATAACTGTCCAGACTTGTGAAAACCTGGTCAATAAGCTTTTTTTTCGAGTCAGGGCATCTTGACTGTAACTTGAGTTTAAATATTTTGCGTTTGCGCCAAAAAACTCAATTTCATCAAGAAAATATATTCTCGGAATCGGCCAGCTTTTGCAACTGCTTTGCTGGTTTTTGGGTCGTATCGGAGGAGTCAGTTGCATTCAGCAAGACGTGAAAAAGCGGAATGGTCAGCAGCTGTCCACCGGGTACGTTCCTCTCTTCACGAGTGGAAACCCATGAGGCGTTCAAAGCTTACTGCACAGTGCACACGTAGTTCACTTTGTTGGTGCATAAATTACTAGAATAGCGTAGAAAATAGAGTGTGTAGTCGCTGACGGAAGCGTCCTGGAATATTGAACATTCTTATATAAGAAACATGGTCAACACGGTTTTATTCTTTGAAATACGATGGTGACTCAAAAAGTAATGCTACTTTTGTCACTGTAGGTAAGGTTTTAACTACATCTTGTTAAAAAACTGGTGCATTTGTTTCTCTCTCGTACGTTTGTTTCCATCGCAATAAAGCTGCTTCAACCAAATGCTTGCAAAAAAAATTTCCAGAATGTTCTGGTCTCATTAAGGAAACACTTCCGAGCGTGTCAACTCGCAGGAAAGTACTTTGTAACGGACGGCACCACGCGGATCAGATATGCAGAAAATCTACATGCAACAATAACAACAACAGCCACGCAAATATAGGTGAAATTACTTCCTGTAGCTGACATCCGATCATGATCTGAAGTGAGGCAAAGACCGTGCACTGACCAACAAAACCTGATTGCGGGTTTGGTCGTGACGCACCGGCTACTAAGTAAAATCTTTCTCAATGATTAATTTCACACGCTTTCAGAAGTCCCATGACATGCAGTCGCACCGATGAATCGACATACACAGCTTTGGATTGGTACAACAAATAGCAGTAGAGATATCTGTCAAGAGCGAAGATGCTTGTATCAATAAATTACTGTCATTATTGCACTAGTTCTAAAGCTGCTGGTAATTATGACCACAATCGTGATAAGGCGCATTTACTGGTGGCTGAGCAATGTGGGATGAGACCCATTAAGTTGTTGCATCAATTGACTTGTGCTTTGTTGGAAAATCTTTATAATTCTGTAAGAGTGTTATCTGCCCTGCATGTTTCACTCAGTGCATTTGAAAACATAATGACTGCGACTATCTGAACAGCAATCACGTTCTAAATATGTTTCTACGAAATCAGTGGCCGAATACTCAAACCAACATAAGAAAGTGGCTGAGTAACAGTAAATCCACAAGAAAAAGCAGCTAGCTAAATGAGCAACGCAAACGTTAATAAACAACGTTTGACAAGCAAGCAATCAACATATAATGGACACATTAGTGCTTTAATGTTTTGTACATTCTTACTGCGTAAGTCCCCGTAATATTCCATTCGTGATTCACCGCGATGTACCTGTTTGCGAAGTCCGACCGTCGACAGGATAGCCTGCAAACCTACATCACCGCAGTCGGTCGCCGTTTCCTGTGGCGCATTCGAATGCTCAACGCGTTTGTTCGTCGTCAATTTATTCTAATTCTACATCGAATCGTCTTAACGTTACGTGTTTCTGACTTCACGCTCAAGTGCATCGGAGTTTTTGTTGTATATCTGAATATAAGCGAAAGAAGCAGTCAACTTAGAGTACTACTGGAGAGTTCTCAGCGGACGAAGTGATGAGCGCCTTTTAAAACGCCTTGCTTAGGCTTGGCAACTTCAAGACGTCAGGTTGCTTAGTTGGGAGACCAACGTGTGCTCCTGCAACAACTGGGTTTACCCCTCAGCTTGTAGGGACCGCTGTGGAATCGTAATCGTCCGACTAATCGGCACCGCAACCAGCTAAGAATCCTACAACGTTTCCCTACACGCAGTCCCTACAAACATAACTTTTCGTTTTATTTTCGTGTTTTTCAAAAAAAGTGACATTGGATCCTTATCTTTTNACGAGAAGTTTTNAATAGATTTTAAACTTTTCTAGAAAGTTAGCTAATGTCGTGACAACCATCCCAGAAACCGAAAACTTAACTTAACCACATCTGCAGCAGTGACGCGGTGCTTTTGAGTTTGCGTGGCCTGAGAAGAACTGGTGGCAAACATTTCTTTTTCATACGTAAACCGCGATAGTGAATTTTAAGAAAAGCCGCCAATGTTTTGTAAAAAACAAATTTGTATTGCTTCATTGTTTCACTTTCTTCTTAACAGGTCGCAATAACGAACACAAACATACAACTCAGATGAAATCAGTGGAACCTTTTCTCAGTGTTTTCAAAGGTTCTGTAAGGAAATATCGTATATTCGAGTTTTTTCAAAACCAACAGCTGGCAGTAAAGACGGTGTCAATATCAGATTCACCTCCGTTTCAGCTTTTAAATAACTCTCTTGCTTCCATATTTGGTGTGTGCTATTGCTGAACACTAGGACCATCTTATATCTTCCTGAAAGAAAAAGAAACCAAGAAGCTATTTGAAAAAATATTTATGCCCGTACATTGAATCGACTTCTCAGACAAAACAAAAGTAAATAAGCCAGTGAAGCTTCCTCCCTAACCTATGAAGTTCCACGCAGCATTATACGGTAACATAACAATCGGAAACTTGGATCTAGGTTGTACTAGCGCTATGTTTGTGTATAGAGATTAACAAGAATACTTTGAGAAGCCAGTTAACAGATCGCGGTATGAAAGTGTTCTTTTAAAGCAACCGATGGCGTAAATACAATTTTCTGCTGCCTTCACATTTGTCCGCAAACCTAGAAACGATTGAACTGATTTGTTCCGTTTTCAAGAATTTCAACTGCTTCCCTTATTCCTTTCAGGGCACGTCGTTCGTCGTGCAAAAGATATACTTGCTGCTGCCAATGTTTTGAACAATTTGGTTATTCTAGAAATTCTAGTCGATGTTTTCTTGCAACCTGAGGGCAAAAGTAACAAAATTTGTATGCCTACTGTTACTTTGTGTTTGCACACAGATCACTGCTGAACAAAATAAAAATCTTCATGCCCGATTTGAAGAGCTCGCTAGTTTTGGAATACTGCACGCTTTGACAAAATCTAGCACTTACGAGTTTCATCTACAAAACGTCGCTGTCCACAGACAGCAAAAAACAGCGGCGCTTTCGAACCGCTCATGCGTGGAAACGTCGTGGCATACGTTGCAGAACTAAATGCGCGGCTCAGTTCTGAATCGCTTCGTTGTCGATAGTTAAGCCAAGGCCACCTAGAGATACGTTTGTTTAGGAGGCCTTGGTTAAGCACTTCACTGCAAGTTGCTTTGTATAATGCAGCGTCATGGAGCAGAGGCGTAGCCAGGGTGACCCTGGCTCCCCCAAATTTTTAGCATGTCTACTTATTTTGTGCTTTGAGAGGCGGTATACCAAGGGTCACCAACCTTTTTGAAACTGCGAGCTATTTCTTGTGTACCGATTAATGAGAAGGTATACTAGTTTGATACACGCCTCTGAAACAAAAATTTTGCTCAATTTACCTTCAATTATTTTAGTATTGATACTCGTTAATGTGAAGACATTGATCATGCTAATGTCATTTTTAAAACAGACCCGCGGGCGGCCTAGATGGTCTTTGCGGGCGACCTGCCGCCCGCGGGCACCACGTTGGTGACCCCTGCGGTATACCATGCAAAATACTGTTGCTCGCCTAAAATCAAACATGTTTGCCCCCCAAATTTTTTGACCCCCCAAATTTTGGGCTGGCTACGCCACTGTCATGGCAGAACATTTGAATCTTGCCCCATCTTGGCTGTAATGACCTTCAGTCACACGGCACTTGCACGTTCAAAGCGGGCCCGCATAAAAATGCAGGGTTGGAATTTCATCATACAATCTGATCGCTCCGGAAACAAAGTGCCAATTAATTGCAGTTAAATTATTTCCAGTCATGAAACTGTGCCGAGATCAAGCGTAAAACTTCCGTTGGGTTTATATTTCAAAGTTAATTTGAAGGTTAATTTAAACCAGGCAAATAACTGTGCGTCCATGGAATTACACATCGCTGAGCTGCAGTGATGCAGCTCCCTAACTCGTTTGAATGAGGAATGTTCCATATATGTAGCTTGCAAACTCTTTTCCTTGATAAGAAAATCGTTTAGCTTGAATTGAGCTGTAGTATCGTCCTGCACAGCTGTTGTTACCGATACTCATTATTTGTCTTTGAATCTGTTAACAGTTAAGTGCTATTGAAGCAATGAGATCGATATTCTTCTGCTACACCTATGCGTCTGGTTATTGTGATGTCACAAAGGAAGAGCGTTCGGTTACATACCGTAAATAAATTTCTATTTCTGAATCTCGGTTGTTTAACTAACTTACTGATAAACCTCACCGGTGTTTGACCGGAAACCAGCTTTGAAGCTTCTTGAGTGTTTTGAAAACAACGAAACCTCACGTTCACTGCAAAGTTGCGCTGAATAAACCCGCTGAGTTCTTGCCATACGTTGTCGGATACGGACTCCGAACACGGCGGATGTAATGAAATTTTCTTGGAGAGGGATCACAGAAACACGTGAAACATGTTTCTGTGTCAGGCCGTGTTTTCTGATCAAAAACTGCTGAATACAACCTGTCGAAAAAATTGCTATGGTAACCGTTGCCAGACAACATCGGCCTAACATTAATAAACTCGCAGCGGGCATCACAGACACGGCGGAGTGAGAAGTCCACAAGGTTTCGTTTCCTCTGCAACAAAATGAAACTCGACCATTTTCAGTCAAGGCCTGGATGCTTGATTTCGTGTTCCCATGGTGATGGTGTGTGACGTCACGTCGAGTCACGTGTATGCTGACGCTTCGCGCAACAACGTCACTACCGTAACAATATTTAGCGTTGTTCGTTCATGTTTACAGCGTCCTTCTCTCCATCGGTCACATAAACTTACAGAAAGCTTACTGTATTTCATATTTCATCGCACTGATGATGGTGGTCATCAAAATATCTACTGTTTGTATTTGACTTCGTTTGTTTCGGCCATTGTTTTGTAAATTCAGAAAAGCCTTTCCGCATTCCTTCCGTTTGGAGGCCATCTAAAATATTTCTCGTCTGTTTATCTGCATCGCGTGACACAACGGCCTACTGCTTCGGTCAGGTCGCTTGGCGTTCAAAAGTTATTACAGCGTCTATGAATACGCTGTGATTGTGACCGAATGACGGCGGGCTCAAACATTCGTAGGTCTGCATCAGTGGTTCTCAACATTTTTTGGCACATGGACCATCTTTTCCAAAAAACATCCGATGGAGCACTTTGTTGTGCTGACACCTCATGAGCAACTGGTCGAAACTGTACTGCACAGAGGTCAGTGAACATTTTATGAAGGATTTATCGAACTCTGCGGACCACTAGAAAATCCAGGTGGACAACCAGCGCTGCAGCTGGACCACGTTGAGAATCACTGGTCTACACGTTCGACATAGAACCAGTTGAAATATGAAATCGCTGGAACACGAGGGCTGTGTAGCAATAAGAGGTTTTACATTCGCAACGCTTTTGATAAAAGGGGAAGCTTTGAAACTGACCGTGCCCTTGTTTATATGATTGCACCGGAAATTTGTAAGCCGTCGTCTGCAGAGAGAAAGTTACTTGTCGCAGCAATTAAAATGCCACAAAGCTGCCCACAAGCAATTCCTTCGCAATTCGCGAACGAATCAAAAACTAATAAAGGAAATACCAGAATTACGTACAATACATTCACACCAGTAAGTGCAAATTCTCGTTGACCATTTAAGTAAGGTTGTGCGTGCCTGCCCGTCGGTGTCGGGAAAATCGCTGGAACTCCAACGACGTCTGTGATACCGAGAACGTTTGCCATCTTAGGTATTTCTTCTTATGTTTGCCGCTGCGGGCGTTAAAAAATTTCGTTCAGGGAATAGACCGGAGAAAAGAAATTTTCCCTGAAAAGCTATGCCAGCCGCACAATTTTACAGCACCTCATCGCACATGTGTGACATGGGGAGCGAGGACCTTTTTTCGAGCCGATGGTTCACTTTCTAATACAGTAGACTTTGCCAAATTTGTTACCTCAAGGGGATTAGAAAAAAGCGACGATTTAGGCAAAGTGACGAATTATGCAAACAGGTGAAAACTCTATCATAGAACCTCGTATACTTTACCATAGTAACGCGTATACATAGTGCTCTTATTTGCAGTAAAATACAAGTTTATGACGTTATGGTTCAATACAACAATTCATTCCTCTATCTGAACTCCTCCATTTAATCTGGTTAAACTTTTAATATACTGCAAATACTTCCCGTGTTCTCTCAATGGGGAGTCGGGTTGCGGTTCGCACCTCGTGTATAAATTCGATAAACAAATTGCGAGGTGCAGCAATTCTCAGATGAAGATCCTTAATTTGTTTGAATTGCCACACGTACCAGCTGCTTACACATCAAAAGCGAAACCGCAAATGACGTATTAGCCGAACAAAACGCTTCTAAGGGATAGAAAGAGGTGACTTGAGCAAACTGACGAATTATTAGACGAAGAGAAATGTACACAAAAGATAGGAATTCTGCCGGGACCGACGAAAAAGTAACGACTTAAGCGAATTGACGAATTAAACGATGACGAATTAGACAAGTTTTACTGTACTTACGTGGTAATCCGGTGTAATCGAGAAAAAGTAGTTAAGTCAACTGTAAGTGGAATATGACAAAGGCGACATCGTTAGAAAAAAGGCAAAGAGGACGCCCTTATGCGAGTCTGTTTTAAAACCTGAGCAAAACCATTGCTCATGGCGACAACTCTCATGCTAAATTAGCCTATGGGGCCTCGAAGTACGATCGAAACATCAGGTGACTGCGGGTATAAAGACAGCTCCTTGCGCGGTTCTACAACTGGTCTACCATCACACGCAGTTTGCTGTTCCGTCATAACCGTGTATGAGCGTTTTCACAACTTCGAAGATTTGTACCTGTCCATCCCCATGATCCATGATGCAGCCCGATCCCAGTGTTTTTGTATGAAGACAAAACCGTGAGATGGCAGTTTTCAAAGCTGGTCGATCACTAGATGCTCAAACTCTTCGCGTAACCTTATACTTTTTTAGAATAATTGTGTAGAATAATTGTGTAAAACACTTTGAACCTTTTCAGGGATTGCGATTGTACATTCCTGATGCACACAGTGCGTAGCAAACATCTGGCGCGGCATGTAATGCATTTACAGTAGGGCGAAAAGTAGGCAGCAGTTTGCAAAAGCATGCATGTAAAACGTTTCAAAAACAACAAGCAGGTTTTCTATGCCCAGTAGTTTATTTTTTCAAAAACGCGTGCATGTTTACTCGAAACAATTACAAAGGAAGCTCTCGCAGAAAGCAGGACCAGATTGGTTCAAGACCGTCACAGCCAAGCAAGTACAACATTACGCGACCAGTTAAAGGTGCCGTTACGGCAGCGAAGACCGGGCGCGTATATTCTTGTGCGATTTTGTACTGACTCAGGACTCTATAACCAAACGATTTGGTTCACGATAGCTAACCACAACAAACGGGTTGAAACAGCCATTCGGGGTTAAAACATAGCTTTCCCTGCGCGCAGCAGCAGCAAGCACGAAATTGAAATTTCAGCCTCATGTTCAATGCATAGAACAGCAATATCAAACCTTCATCCACATTTGGCGACGAAACAGCTGCGCAAATCAGAACCGAATAGCGGATCAAGCATTGAGGGCTTTATCAATACTTTGCCGCCTAAATGCATAGATATCAAAGATGAACGGATTTACATACTTCAAATCCTATCCTACAATTTCATTTCAAAATCCAATGCAATCCGAAAACTGACAATTTTAAAATCTAAATTAAGTTTAAATCCAAAATCATATCACTGTTATTAGGCTATATGTATTCCAACTCAAAGATTAAAAAGCAAAAAATAGCTTGGAAACTATTCAAGTTAACGCACGGCCTACTTAACACATCTCAAAGTAGGCCGTGGTTGCATTAAGGTCAGACAACAGATTTTATGCTACGCAAGGTTGCATCTTTCAGAAAATTTCTTCATGTCGATTTTTTGCCGATAAACAGCCGGCGAAAACGAAATTAGGTGGTTAACTGACGGTACCTGCGAATGCCGTTCCATTACACTCCCCTTCCAACCAAGCTGTGCAACGTTATCTTGAGAAGTAGTGACCGGCGAGGGTACGTATTGGCAAAACGCGTTCAAGCCACACAGTGCACGCTCGTACGGAATTTAAATTTATTTCATCTTGCTTATACTCTGTGATATAATCGTTGCAGTCGATATAACACCACCGGTTTCACATCACAGGCAAAGACTGCTCAGAAGTTTCGAGAAACCTGGTTACCGACAGAGGTAAAACAGCTGATATTTAGTTAATGTTCTGCTCTGATATTTGAAGCGTTCCTCTGATTATTGTGAGCAGAAAAAGCAACAAAAACAGTTCTGGTGCATTGTTGTTGAAAACTTACGGGTGATCACTTTTCCATTCCGGTTCGACTAAGTCAGGTAATACTGGTCTCATGACGTTTCTGAACACTTGCGCAAAACAGTGGTGATCAACATTTTCGAATTTTCTAGGCAATTGCCAGGTTTTAGAGAGATCACATTCGTCAATTAAAAAAAACTGCGAGCAAAATCTTCAGGTGGTGGTGTGACAGAACGTCTAAGATCCCTTTGAAAGGAATGGCCAGGCAGCACGCGAGAGATCAGAGGATTTGCGGCTTGTGTTTTCCCAGAGGAAAACGATAATTTTGAGCTGCAAGAGTTTTTGCATCGCAACATCTCCAAAACGAAGAAGGGGTCGGGTAACACTTCGAGCACATGCGCTCAGTTCACAGTAGAGAATGTTTTTTGGGCAAAAGCACTCTGAAAGACAGCGGACGTAACGAAGCCAGTGCAGACGCTTTATTTGACATAACTACACAGGAAACTTCAGACGGTGCGCTGAAATATGATTTCATCCCTGATCTTGGCCCACAACATCACACCACTAATGCATCACGTGTCAAAACTGTTCAATTTCATGCCGGATGCATGGTAGCCCTATTTTCGAACTGTGGAGCATTGTGTGTAAGCGTTGTATGTGTTGTCTTTTGTGCGCAGGATAAGATGTGGATTGCACCATGCTCCGGAAAAGAGTCGACTGAAAGCGGCGGCTGCTTTCCCTTTTGCAGTCTGATAGCCTTTTCAAAGGAGCAGTCGTTGGACATAAGGAGCCAGGTGGTTGAAGTTGCCGCCTTTTTTAAACATAGTCCCGTTCACGATGGTATCTGACTCGCGTGCATCAGTGCACGTCAACTGATGCATTACAACGATCTTATTTTTGCAAATGACCGTAGAAAAAGCCAACAAGCGCCAGAAAAACGTCCATCAAATATTGAAGGCCCGATTCAATGCGTGAAACGAAAGCATCAGCATCTGTGAACAGTGCATGGTTCACGTGCCAGAATGTGCCGAGTTTTCTTTTGCATGGCAGGTAATCTTGCAAGATTTTAAACAACCTGTCATCTGTGTTGGTGCGTAGAACCTTATTTTTGTCATTATCAAGGCATACATGGCAGAGACCAGCAGAGAAGATTCCATGCAGCGTTGGAGCCAGAACACGACCTTGTTTTACGCCACTTTTCAGCTCAAAAGGAACTGGTGCAGCACCTTCAAACGAGATACGTGCTCCCATGCTGTCATGCAACGGCCTGACAAGGCTGATAAATGTGGGCGGACAGCCGAGTAGGGGAACATGTGCAACACGCCAGCTTTATTATATTTTGTGTACCAACTGTTTGAGAGTGCCGACACAATTTACCACTTCGTCGTTTCCAAAATCGTTCTCATTAATTTAGTGACAATAATAATGGCGGGCACTGACAATGATTCGATTTAAATATTTCCGGCTTCAAAGTTACATTTCTTTTTTCTTTGTTTAGACAGGCCAATCATGCCAAAGTTTATACGCATCTCACTCAAAAAGAACAAAAATAATTTGTAAAAGAGAGCTTTAAAAATTCATCAGTGATGTGAAAATGAACAACTGAATCAGAATGTAATTCACAGAGCACAAAGCCTTGTTTCATACTGATCAAGTTGCAACATGTTCTCTTCGAAAAATCATCTTTTTTTGGCGTCGACCTTTCATAATAGCTGAAGCTTTGTGCGACTTGCCACACCCAGAGTTATGGCCTAAACTGTGAAGCACAGTTCACAATGACAGGCGAACAGGGTTTGTGGTTGACGCGCCTCTTTCAACGACATCCGTTATGTCGAGCGGTCTTCCTTGGCAATAATCGTGTTTTGCGCAGCATCGTGGCCCCCGTCTAAGCGTCCGGATATTTAACAGTTTGAAGCTGTTATGCCACAAGGTTCAACTGTACATTGCTTGTGGCCCCAGTTGCTTTCGCGTCATGTGCTGCGCATCGTCACTCGTGGTGCGCAGGCTTGCGAAAACAAATGAGGTTAGACTGGAGCTGATCGCAGGGTGCAACTCATACAAAACGAAGGCAGCGTGCACAACTAACATGCCATACTGGGCACACTGCAGTGAGACGTGTTAAGTTACCACAACCCAACCTGGTAAGGCACCACATAACCGTTTGCTGACCTGAAGAAATGCGTTAATCCAAAGAGAATCAATTCAATACAACCTTTGTATTTAAGCTAAGAAACATTTTGCTTCCAATCCAAAGGTAGCTCACTTAGGAAAACTGTCTTGGAATGCCGCTGTTTTTTTTCTTAGCTTAACCTTTGCATTTCGCTGCATCACAGCATCAACAGGGCAAGGTTGACGTGTGGCGACTGGCGTGCAGGTCAAAAACATAAAAACCAGGACTTGGTGCGCTCGAGATATCATTAGTGTGACCAGGCAATATTTGCGATTTTGAAAGATAACAACCGTTAAGTCCACCATTGTTGACCTTCACATTTGAGTTACATCACACAGTTTCCAGCGAGCAGCTGCGGTATTCGCTTTCCCGAACCGAAAAAAACATACTGTTTAGTGAAGTTCAGCCCGCACTAAGGAAACCATTCGATGAGCAGAAGTAACTGAGGCGGTTACTGGCTTTTCATTACAGTTTCGGGTCACGCAACAGCAGCACAAGCACTATAAGGATTTGAATGGAGCCATGCCGGGCGTTTCGCAAGTTATTGCTGACAGCACAGTTTCTCAAACTCTTAAGGCAGTGGACTACCGGCCTTTTCAGTGGGTCTTGGCGGATTCCAATTTTGCAATTAAAGTGAAATGAGTGGAGCATTCTTCTTACTGGTGGCATTCAAGAAACTCTTGTTTTCGTATGAAATCGTGCACGGTTTTTGTGATAGGACAGGTGTCGACGCTCTCACGAACGTTCCATGGACTCAACTAAGTCGGCGCCAGCAGCGTACCGAGGAGGAGAAAAAGCCCTGGCGCCGAGGTGTAGGGGGGGGGGCACCAAAAATCAAACACAACGCACCCTGCAAATGAAATGACTCAGTGGTTTCCATCAAAAACCTTGACCTCCCTGAGAAAGCGTTTTCTTTGAATTGCTGTGCAAAAGCATTTTTGTTGTTCGAGCCACTTAAGGCTGCTTTGGCATTATGTTGGTGAAAACGTTTTGACAGGTGTTTGTTCCACTTCCACAGCGAATAGTTTGCTTTCTTCTCGAAGCGAAACAAAGACGGCATAAATGTGCTCGCACGTCACAAATGCGTCTCGTTAAGACCTTTCGCACTTGAGCAGCAAGGCTGAAGAAGCTTGCAAGTTTTGCTGACTTGCGCCCATTGCAAGCATTTGTCAACTTAGCCCTCTTATTCTTAATCATGAAGTTGGCAGATATAATCATCAGAAATGTTAAGCCGGAGACTACGTATTGCTCAAAATAGAAAAAGGGAAGCAAGACAAAAGTAGGGGCCACCGGAAACAAGCCGGAACTTGGTTTCTGTAGACCCTATCAGGTTTACCATTAAATAAGTTTTTGATGCAATGGCCTGCATTTTTTGTGATGAATGGGGTCTCAGTTTGGTTTATGCTGTTTTTGCAACATTTAAGCAACTAGGGATGCACATTCAACCACCCGATGCAAAACACATTCTTTCTGCATTGTGGGTCTGCATTGTCAGTGCAGTAGCAACAGTGAAAAAGTCTTTTAAGGCTTGAAGTAACTGAAGTAACTGCCGAATTAATGAAGCCGCATGGTTATTTTCAGCACCTGCAACTAGTAGACGATGGACTGCTTGCAAAGAGCACTGCGAACAAACGAGAAGTTTTTATGGTTGCAAGAAGGATGGGGTTTGATTTCTAAAGAAATATCTGCTTGGTATGGCTTACAGTTAACACGTTGGCAGTTCGAAAGCCTTTTTTTGCCCTCGGCACAACTTCACCTGTGTGCGCTCCAGGCCCGCGAACACGTGATTAGCTGAGTTACATCGTCACAAATTTTCAATCAGGGGTGTTGGTGCTGGGGGTGAAAACGCACCCCCAAAGTTTTGATTTGTAAAAATGTTGGGCAAAATCTTTAAAAAATTGGGCAAAGAAGCTTCCACATTTTTTAACAATATTAACGAAATTATACTTCCTTGTTATTGA
>JGI24158J21664_10005106_pt1 | contig 17075 bp, 15 predicted proteins | sample Ectturendosymbi3_FD_21664 | JGI IMG/M metagenome (IMG submission 21664)
CATTTACAGGACTGATGATGCGTTGGAAAACGCGAAACTAGTTTCCCGGTCAATAAACTGTGACTGATTTACTTGCCGCCATCTTTTTGGCCTTTAACTATGAAAAACAGATACGCTTGCAAGTTTTAATCGTCGCAGAAGAATGAAAGCAGAATGCAGGCAGATTCCTCAGAAGCTTGCCGCAAGGCTAAAGTTTGTTTACTGAAAAAGGACTAGTCACAGGCAGGTGCTGTTTTCCGAATAATAAATTTGAAAAGTATCCATTGGTCCCACATTTCCACTACATGTTGCTCAACTTGCTCTCATTTGCGTTGATACTTGGGCAAGTAGAAAACAAAACGCTTGGTGAAATTGGTTGAAACTTAATCAATGTTGAAATCAATAAAACCGAAGATCAATGTTCCCTCTAAGGTGTGCAAATGCGCAGTACCGCCAGAACATTTGGGCAGTGAAATCTCATGCTCGCGCACTTGCAACATTCCAAATTCAAAAGTACAACATCATTAACATTTTTGGGGGAGAAGCAGAACGCTTCTGAGTATACCGTGTAGTCCTCTTAGAAGCTGTTGGAATGAAATGTGTACTTTGTTCGTATATTGATAACATTTTAAACTTATTCTAATTATTCACAAAGTTTGTAATTCATTTAGAACTGTGGTAACTCAGCCTTAAAATATTTATGCTCACTATGACAAATATTTACTCGGTGTAAATTTTTCTTAGAGGGAACATTGTCGAGGACCCTCTTTTTCCTCAGGTACGTAAAACTCCAAGGAAGTCAACCAAAANTCAACATGCCTTGACATACAACAGANGCTACAGTAGCTACTCAAATAAAATCNTTTGTGTTTGATTAGAAATAGACACAGCGCGTGGTAAATACAACGACAACATGACATCTACACAAATGCTTCAAGTTTTCTCACCTGAATAAATCAATGAGGTGGCAAAATTGTGTATATAATGGGCCAAAGTCTAATACTGTATATTTTTTCTATTTTCAAATGCCATTCTATTTCCAAATATGACTTTTCATGGGGCCGCATAAAAACATCTTTGGTGGGTCGTTTCAGGGCGGGTCCAGTTAGTAAGGGTAGTGGGGGGAAGATTTCACTCATACTTGGTAGTCAAGTCTCACAACGGCTTCGCTACTGTAAGACGGCTGAAGTATACTTCACAACACTGCTGTGAAAAAATAATCGACAACAAAACGGCCTTAGGCGATATCGCGAATGTTGTATTCCGAACTGTACAAAATTATGGTGAATAAAGTTACTTTCGTAAGTTTCAGGGCGATCACTGCAATTGTCCCCTCTGGATCTCCACCTGGGTGGTACTTTAGCGTTTAAATCCCCGACTTAGACATGTTCGTTGTTTTTATAAAAGCACAATGACTACTGACTAGGCGAAACTGGGCGATATCACGTTAGTACCACGTGCATGAACATCTCGTTTTTCAATATGATTTGATACTGACCTATCTTGTCTTGCTACGGCAATATACTTGCTGAACCGGGTAGTGGTATGATTGTCAAATCGTTTGTTGTTTGTTGCCATAAAAAGTTGGCCAGCTTGAAGGTAGCTTGGATATAGGGATATAATTAAAAAATCTGCATTTTACTTACTTTTAATGTCAATTCGATCTTTTCCTGTTCGGGTAACTTCACAATTTGCTCACCCTTACGGACGCCCATGGCCACAGACTATTTGAAAAACCTGACTGAGCAACCAGTTTGAAGCGATTCTGTACAAACTTTCTTCCTAGGTGTCGCAATGGAGCAACCTGGTCGGATACATGATGACCAAGATGTTTGCCATAATCTGTCCTGGCTCATAGAAAAATGTCTGATGTTAGACATTTTTGCTGAGTAGCAGCAACAACCAGCAATAAAATTTTTTCATGTCTTTGGGTCATCTGTTAATAGGTGGTAAAAAAAAACGCGTGCAAAAATCGAAATGTGATGCTCTGCTGATCATTTCCTTGGAATCCATTTGCGACGTTCTGTTGCTTTATTTGTAAGTCGCGCAGCTTCCCGGACGTATGTAAATATCATCAATCGCCATGTCTCCGAGACTGCCCGACCCTCTTTTGCCGATGATCTTTATCTGAAAAAAGCACTATCTTTACCAAGTGTAGGTCAGCGTAAGGTTTATCAGCAACGAGCAGCTAGCTAAAGAGCTGTAACAAATTGCAGCACGTTTTGCTGCAAGAGATGATTTTCAAAGGTTGTGCTTGAAAGTCTATTAGTTATATATTTGACAGTGAAGAAGCATCGGAAGATCTGACGCCAGTATCCAAGTACTCGTGTCGGACCTGGTTGCCATTCTTCGCTTTAAACCCGGGGTGCACAACCTTTTCGCTACTATATATCCGGCCGCATTGCGTTTACATTTATGAATTACGGCCGCCAGTGGGTTCAGGTTATTTTTATGAATTACGGTTAGGAATAGGATTTATGCGATAATATCCAATTTACTCGTGCATGTAAGCACATTGAAATGTAAAAATTTTAATGAATTTATTTAAGCAAATTCCACATGTTTATTTGGCCATTTTTTCACTAAGTATCCGCATACAATAGACAAAGAGTCTTTATTAGTACACGGTCGCCACAACTTATAGTTTAAATATCATGTATCATAAATTTTTATCGAGACCGCGGCTTGTGCACCCCTGTTTCAAGCCAAAGTCGATGAAACACAGGTAACAATTTGTTTGAAAGAAGACAGTGCGCAATTGCTTAACCCTTGCCTAGCTGCCTGTAAGACTCAATGAAAAACGTTTGTGTTTGTTGTCTAACACTTGAACAACAGGAAATGACTCACCGCGCTTCGAAGATAATTAGATGTAGATAATTAGGTGTGTTCACGAGTGCGTTGTAAAGCAACCTACTTGTTTGAAACAAAACTCATAAAATATTACCTTAGTAAAGTAGCTTGTGTCCACTTGTACTTGAAGTGTCTTCCACTTTCTGGAGGGACTTGAAACTGTTTTCAGTATTTCATAATCAGTCCGAATGGATAACTCATGCTTTGGATAAATTCCGTAAAAATTTCTGATGTTGAGATGATATTTCAAATGCAAGCAGAAACATCCTCTTAAATCTCTTGCTGTGCTCAGGGAGACATAATCTCCTGGTAGGTAATAGCTAGCTTCAAGGTACATGTAATACTTTCCTGTAAACAAAAAATTGAGAAAACCGATTTTTACTGTTGTTTCGTATTTGTTTCTATTGAAAATCGTCCCAGCAAATGTTTGTATTTGACATTATTAGGTAGTATAGATTAAATTTTCTGTAAGCTTGCGTGGCTGTGTTCAACTCCCAACCCATAATGACATTCTCAAACTTGTTTTCACACTGGTCACGCAGTTTAGTTGGTAGTGTTTGAACCCTTTTACACACCATCACCTTTTGCAGAGTTTTGTGATGAATTTTATTTCACGTAACAACTTGTCGATATCTCGGTCTCGGCTCTAAGAACATTGCGGATTTTAACAAAAACAAATCACACTTCTTTCCAACTATGTTTGCTGATTAGTTCCTGCAATAACCCGAGAAAAGATCACTCCTACAGGTGAAGCTGCCATTGTTTCAATAGTCGCTGTCTATAACGTGCCGTGCTCAATGGCGTAACTGACGGTGGTGGAGGCGAACCGCCCCTCCTCGCAAGCTAAATATAAAAACCGGGCCCCCACTTAGGTTACATTCCGGTATTTAGTATATCTTTTGGTGTTCAGTAAGTTGTTGTTTTGTTTGCGTTTTCATATTTTCAAACCCGGTGATTTCGAGTTTTAGTATAAACATCCACATCCGTATTCACTATCATTTCTCAACTTTTTTCTGATTGTTGGCCAGTGGGCCTCCTTCAGCAAAGTTTCCACCCCCTGACTCAAAGCTTAGTTACGCCACTGGCGCTTAAGACCGATTTGGACTTACAAATTTTTTGTAAACTTTGCAGTAGCCTAATAATGTTCAGCAATAACATATGTTTGTGTAATGAGGCTAGTTTTAGCAAATTAAATGTCAAATTCTGCTGCTACTCAGAAATCTTCCAAAGAATGGAGCATTTGTTTAAAGGTTGGTGGCATGTGGAGTGACTGAATCAGAATGATTTGTTGTCTCATCCAACCGTACATGTAGCTTTGATTATATTACAAAAAATACCATCGTTGCTTTGTTGTCTCGACATTCACTTTGCTATTGTCTACTTAACATCGGACCTTCTCGGTCATAAAGGTCTCACGCTTTTCTATCCAACAAATATCGGTTTCTGGCGTTCTGAGCTCCTTAACATTTACTGTTGTCCATCGTGATGTACAAATGGCTACGTGCTACGTCGTAAAAAAAACAATTCCAGCCCATCAACACACCCTCATATTAATTTAAGTTACCGTCAGAAGCAGAGGACGGTCCTGTTCTGCTCGTGGGAGTGTATCCTTGATTTCGCTTCCAGCCACTTTGCCCGTAAAAATTGCCTTCTGATTCATAGCTATTGACTTCTCGCTCATTGCCATCTTCCCTTTCATTCTCATTATTTGAGTTGTCAATATTTTGGTAAACTGGTGTGGAAGGACTTGGGGACGTAAAGGAAGGCCCTTGCGTGGTAGAAGAATAATAACGAGACAAATTCGGTCTGCGTGCTGGAGGATAAAAAAATGACGCCGTATAGTAGGTGGATCCTCTTTTCCATCTCCGGCGCAAGTAGGATGGAAAGTAGTGGCTGTTATATTGCGGTTGGCGCCATTCCGTGTTTCTCCATCCATTCAAGTCTCTGTTTTCAAAACTAGTCTGATACTCTGAAACATAAATGCTTCATCTTCAAACAAAAATAAATTCTCACATCTCTAGAAAATTAACCTTTTTTTAATCCGGGTAAACTGCCCGGAAAACAACAATACATTCTCACTCAGAATGACCTGCTTGTCAGGAACAGATTGAAACGCTAGCGAGACAGGCCAATGCCCAGTGGCGATTCTAAAATGAAAAAACTTGGGGGCACTGCGGGACCAAGGAAAATAGTAAGGGGGCCAACATAAATGTCTCTCCTGCTTGGTGATTTTCTGTTAAAGTGAAGATTGATTTGCTATGATTAACTCTATCAAACCCATACATAGGCTTGTGAATATCGTCAGAACCGTCGCCAGAAAGTCTTCAAATCGTTTAAAATTTTGCTGGTTGAAAGCTATCTGCTGCACATGCCAATCAAACGAACTTGAACGTGAAATTAAGCACAAAACTGGGGGCCAAGAAGGGGGTCAGCCAAAAATCTGGGGGGCTATGATCCACCCATGTTCTCCCTTAGAACCGCCACTCCCAATGCCTGTCGTTACTTTTTGAGGGCCCGCCGTTGCTAAGATTTCGGTGGTTATTTTTTATTTGAGAACATTTGCAACGCAGCGCCAGGGTAGTGCCATCAACATAGGCTTATGGGAAGAACGGCCGGCAGACTTCAGATGAAGAAAAACACGTAAGTCGGGGAAGTGTCGGTTAAGTTTCACTGAAAAGACGGTTTTAACGGCTAAAACGTGAATTGCGGCACACAAAAAACAGTGACCTCAGTAATTTTTTTGATTTTCGTTTCTTCTTACAAGAAAAGTTTGGCAAATCTCAGTCGATAAACGTACTCTTTTCAGAGAAAAAGGAAATCAACATCTGGCGTGTGAAACCACGAAAATGTAATGATATCAGGGAAAAGGTTTCGGCTTTCTGTGAAATGTCTTTGCGTTCTCCTATGCTTGTTACCAGGTCAAGCAAACCTTAATATGATAAAAGTTCTGTCTGACCTAATGTAACCAAAGCACACAAAATTAAATGAATGTTTGATATGTAAACAAGTTCATAAGTCAAAGCACGTAAAAATCTACAGCTCAGTAAAAAAATAGCCAAAATGTACCTTTGAGGTAATTTTATTTCAGTGCTTTCATATTTTGATAAAGTCGTGATGAATGTTAGGATCAATAATGGTAATGCATAAGAAAACCGTGTAGTTTCTGAGTATAAAAGTACCATATTTATGTGAGTATGAGTTGCATTCGTGTTTTAATTTTCACCTTTACCTCTGACCTGTAAAAATGGTACAAAGTGTTTTCAGAGCTTTTACTGAAATAAGTATTGGCTTTATCAATGTCTTCATTTGCTTCTACACAGCGCTCAAGCTTAAAACCAGCATCATATGACGAATACTATCTCTTAGGGGCATAAAGCATTTTCGTTGTTAAAACGTATTCGAAAACGCCTCTTTGACTGCATTGACAATTAAACCACTTACTGATTAACGTTTCGCGTCTGATTTTTTTTATGATGTATTATTTAGCGGTAATTGCGCGTGCGCAAGCCCACTCGCAAACCTCATAACGTATGTGTGTGCTTTGTTTGTGTAAAATCATTTTCTTTGTTCCTACGCAGTTCTGCTTTTATGTCTGCACCAGGCACGTAGCCACGGGGGGCATTCGGGTGCATTGCTCCCAAATTTTGTTATGCCCAGAAAATTTTATAGTAAATTTATTAAACGTGTAACAATCTTGCTCCCCTGGAAATGTCTTTTCCTCGCCCATACCTTAAAACCTAGCTATGCGCCTGCACAGACCTAGGAAGCCAAAGCAATTTGGTGAGCTGCAGCGTTTTTTCCTCAGCAAGTATATTTGCGCCCAAAAACAGTTTTTCAAAACATTTTGCAATTAACTACTCTAAGTAAAAAATAACACATTTATTGCCACTGTAACCATATTAATACCAAAATGGTGTTCAATTGCAAAAAATATGCAAAGATTTTACAATTTTTGCAAATTATTATTTGCAAAACCAAACATTTCACAGCAGTGCATCAAACGTTCATGATTCAGTAGAAGTCATATCTTTGTAATCACGTATTAAAATCTAAACCTACCCAAGTTCCCAAGTCCAGCCAGATTTCACATGAAATTTAATGTCATTATCTTGTTCTAATATTTGCATTCTTTAACCAATTATTTGCTCACAGTGTATGTTCTGCAGACATTTTTACCTGAAATTAACCACTTGGCTAACTTACCGGAATCAACTCAAAAACTCCACATAATCAAATTTATAAAAGTTAAATTTCTTAAATTTTCCTTCACGCTTTGGTCTAACGTTTTTACTCTGTATGTTCACACTAAAATCTGAGGCAGATGCTCTAAAGCAGTCAGACCTTATCCGGGTGTTGATGACTCTAAACATGTCCGAATATTTGTATTTGTCACCAAAAATTAAGGTTGCTTCTTAGAGTATGTTTCCTGCACACATTTGGCCATAAGTGAAACCTTCTAGTGAAACTACAGGAAACAACCCATTCTGAGTGCAATACCTTTAAAAATCGTACAATTTTTCATGATCTTTCCTTTCAAAAATTATATGAAAGTCGGTGTTTTGATAGAAACATTATTTTTCATGTTTGAAATGTTTTCTCGGTAGTAAAGTTGGGCTACAACTTCCCTGACCCCGCTGTCTACGCTTATGCCTGTAAATATTTCTAAGAAATAAATGAAACGTTAATTTTATGACGTTTAATTATCTGTAATACTTTATATTTCGTCATAGGTAATGCAGAAAAATGTTTTCAAAATATGGTCAAAATTTGTATGAAATAAAGTAAAAATGTTTAACTTTTAAGATAAGAAAACCAGTTGTTCTAGGTATCAATTAAAAATCACCTTGTCAATGACATTTTCTTCAGTAAACTTATCCAATGCAATATTAAAGTGCGATCCTGTCCATTTCAACTGTTGGTTTTCTTTACTCGTTAGCCAGACCCTGCTCTCATCAAAAGTGTTTTTCGTGCCAGTATACTGATTTATCACTTCTCTCAGAGGACGTAGTGCCACTTTTTCAGTTTCCAGCACATTGGCATAACATCTTTTCGCAAAAGCATGTTGGAAATTTTTATAAGGGAGTTGGACGCAAGTAACTTGCTTTGACTTACAAAAATTGGAGCAAAACAACCAAAAAAAACAAAAAAGGAACAGAGCACGTTTGGTCAACAGCGCCATAGCATGATTTATATCTTTAGCAAAAACACCAAAGTGCTTGCAATACTGTTTGGAAAACGCTGTTTGGTTCAGATCTTGCACATCAAAAATATTCCGAATAACACAGGCTAAAATACTTCCAACAATAACGCACAACTTACTGTTAGGAACAATAGTGTACGAAGAATAGCGGCACCGGTTTCTCGTTGGAACTGGGGTTATGTCAGATTGTTCAGCCGGCTTGCTTGAACTGGCAATCCGGGACAACACCACGCTGCTGCTGCTGCGAGGTTCTACATCTTCCGAAGCCTCAGTTGATATTGCAGGGGACATTCTACTTTCTTCGCTTGGAAGTATTTCAGATCCACTAGTCATTGTCAAGAACCTGCTGGTTCTGGCTGCAGGTGGCAGTGATGCCACAGTACTTGGTTGCATGTCTGCAGTGGTCAGTGATGAGGCTAAGTTTATCAGTCGCGTAGACGCTGAAGTTGATCGCGTGGTTGTGATGGAACTCGTGACTGCATTCAATTGAGAAACTGTTGATTCTTCTCCATGACTCTGACTTTGTACAGTAGGTGTTGTTTCAGTGTCTTCCACTGTTGTTAAGGAGCAACTGATTTGACGCGTCAATCCAGTTTGGAAGCTCTTGAAATCTTTTACCACTGTGACCCTAAAAAACGCGCAATAAGTAATGTATGACAAGTAATGTATGAAAACGTTTATTTCAAATAACTGTTGTGGTCACTCTCAAGTACTTCTGTAATGACTTTTAGTTATCAGAAATTTTTTATTTTTTCTGCATCGATGAAATAAAAATTTTAAACGAAAGATTTAGAAAATGTTTAAATGGTGAACAGCAGTAATGTCATAAACTGCATGTATCAACATGCATAACGTAATCCAAGATGAGGAAGTTCTGGGATAACTACGATTCTGAAGCACATGCTCAGTAGGACCTGTGGGCTGCTGCCTTGCTTTGAGTGGTTCTTTGGCTGATCCACCTTACCTTTCGTTTGCTTTCAGAAATGCACTAGTTTCATTGCTTCGTATGCTATTGCAATCCCAAGGGATTGCATTAGTTTGAAAGGTAGGTTTTCTGTGCCATTGAGTATTTGTATTCGTCTATACTTTTGCTATTTATATCAGAACGCATTCTGTTGTTTTGCTGCCACGTGTTAAAGATAGCGCTTTTTCTATTTTAGGAAGTGGATGAATGAAAGCATGTGCAAAGCTGTTTATTCAAATCTACTGGAATTTTCGTGTTGATAAAGCCAAACTTCAAGTAAACAATAAACCCAAAGTTACCAACTGTTCGACGACCACGAGGCATTTTCTCGTGTTTTGCGACATAACAGGTCAAACGTATTGACATCATTTTTCAAAACTTGTTGCTAATGATTCGTACGTTCACACTGAATGAAGTTGCCTTTTCCTGCCTCAGGCGCAAAATCTCTCCGCGATGTTTGTATTTTTAGAACGTATACTTGAAAACACTGACTTTTACATGCGGTGGCAAGTTTTGAATTGCGTGTGATTCACAGATTCCTGTCAATAACCGCAATCACACGTTTTCGCTCATTTTGTGCCGTGATTTTAGGCGCAATGCGTGACGCGAATGATTTGACAATTGCCGAGCTGAGAGAAGCAAAATGTTTTTCTATGGGAACTGACAATAAAAGCTGACAACGAGTGCCAGAGAAAGTTTTTTTCATTAAGTGTATGTAGCTTCTAAAATTTTGTTGCATATGACTAAAAACTTTTGTAATTGTTTCTCTTTTCTTCTTTATACTGTTCAAGCATGCAATCACTTCAACGCTTGGGGCATTTTCAAGTTTCAGTTTGCAAAATCAAACACTGCAATGTGTACCATTAAATTTTGTCGAAATCGCTTTTTGCAGCTGAAAGCCGGAAAAGCACCATTCGTTTGACCTCGATCAAATGGAATACTTAAACACTTGGCAGTAAAACCCAATGCTCTGCTATTTTGAAGTATCTTCAGGTCTGCTCCAAACGTTTTATTTTCGTCATCATCAGTGTAAATTGCAAAAAGGGATCAATGCAATCACTTGATCCCTTGTTTTATTTTACACAAATCACAAAAAAACTAAAAGTTCAAAGTATGCAGAAAATGATGTGATTGAAAAAAATGACAAAAAACGGTAAAACGGCCTTGTGACCATTGACCTTCTGCTCTACAATCAAATGAAGAGCTTAAACTTGACCTGTGTGAATACCTTACCTTCTTCTTTCCATTCAAAATGATTTTTTCAAGTATCAACTGAATCTGATGTGGCTTCTAATTTGGATTCACAAATCAGTGCTGTGATGTTTGGTGTCATGTATGCTTTAGAAACACCTAGCTTCACTTTTACTGAGATCTTTCAACAAAAAGTGATTTCGCCGAGCAAAACGCTCTTGAACTAAACCCTGCTGTAATCATTACAAGCGTGATACGCACCTGATTGTGTGCTGTCCTGCGCAAGAAGCTGGCGCTCTCCAGAACGCCGAAACCGATTTTCCTTTCTTGTATTTGTTGGAATGCGCAAAGGCACCACCTGGTACGCCAAGGCATTCCAGCAGCTGGAATCCAACAGTGTTTGGTGCGTCAAACGAGCCAACGATGTTGGTGCCGCTTTCATCTCGGACTTGTATGAAAATGCCTCTGATGTATTCTGACCCGGAAACAGTGACTGAAGAAAGAACAGAGAGAATTGTATGGTGCAATATCTCACAGAGACCATAGAAATAAGAGCTCTATTCAGGATTTATAAGCGGAGTAGATTTGAACGTAACTTTCTCAAATTTTACATTTATGAGTAGACGGTATTAACACATTTGGTTTTGCAAAGAAAATGAATTCAACAAGCGCAACGTCATAAAGACATCGCTATCAAGCCCAAGATTTCAAATCATTGCAAGTCGAAAGCTCAAACGTTTTTCAGTTATTATCTAACACACGCAATAAATGCTGTATTGGATAGATTTCGGGCCTACCTTTCAATTTTTTTTCTAACAAAGATATGTTGCTTCAACTACATAAATATGAATGTCAGGAAAAGAAGGATATTTTTAAAACGTAAAATACTGTTCGTGTACATAAGCGTATCCAGGGGAGCCCAAGGGACCATGCCCCCACAAATTTTTAGAAAGTCTGGTCATTTTGTGCTTTGAGAGGAGGTATCCTATGCAAAATACCGTTGCTAGCTTAAAATCAAGGAATTTGGCCCCCCAAATCCTTTTGCCCCCAAAAATTTTGGGCTGGCTACGCTACTGTTCGTGTATGCCACTCGTCATACATTATACATCGAGTGCTTTCAAGGAAGTTATGTCGTGATCAACAGTACTTGCCATATTATAGATTTAACCTTTCACGAAACAACCTTTGTGTAATTTTTGAAAAAAGTTTGCACGTACCATTTACAACATCTCCTCCACGGACAGTATAGGATGGTGTTTTGATGGAAAATCCCAAATTTGACGAATTAAAACCGGCCAAGATGTGGCCGGTAGGCTCCATGCTCAGACAAGCCTCTGGAGGTGGTCCAGTCGACAACCCCATGGTTTTAGTGCATAGTATGATAAGCACAAAAGCAGCAGCAACATACATTATTGTTGTGTCTGGGGAGCCTTTGTCCTTCTAAACTAAATAAGTTGTGTTTCTATCAGAAACTCGCTAAAGTAGGTCATAAAACAAGCAGCAAAACACTAGATAAATGTTTTCAAGTATTCAAACCTGCAATTGCTAGTTCAGAACTTGCAAACTTTGGTGATGCACACCTTGTAAATTTTGGTAATGTTGTCTATAAAATACAATAAAAACTATTCGTTCAAAAATATCAGTTTGAAATGAGCTTCGCTAGAAATTTTCAGTAAAAGTTGTACAACGAGTAGACGAAATAAGACTTGTTACGTAAATTAAACTACGATCTACTTTTCGATTAATTTCGTTTACCCAAACGAGTGTGTTTCCTGATGTCAGGAAACAAGACCGATGAAATACAAATTTAAAGCACGTTGGACCGTCTTCTCAAATTTTAAGATGCCTTATGGAATTTTGTATGATTGTTACTCAGATTTATTTATGATTTTTTGTACGTGAAGCATGTTCACCTCAAAATATCTCGATGTTTCATTGTGATCGAGCCTGTACTAACTGATCAAAAAATTTGTAAAAACATTTAGGAGAAAATAGATCGTCGTGCAGCAAATATGTAATCTGTTGGCCAGTTTTGTTCAGACTGAGCTGATTCGCAGAAGGAAAGTAATCCTGTCTCATCCGCGCGTTTTTTGACTGTTTTGGGCTCCTCCTCACATCTCACAGCTTTCGAGCTCACTTTCTCGCAATTTGAGAAAACATGCCTGATTTTCGTTTCTTTCGTGAGCACTACCCGTCACATTTCCAAAACATTTGCTAGGTAAGTTGTGTGAACTTAGTCACTTAACTATGCATGAAGCGACCCACTCCGGCGTTCTTTTAAGGGTTTTCATGTGCCAGGGGCGGCTGCTTATGAACGCAATGCGCCATTGCTTTCTTGACACTGTTTTTGCACTAGTTTTCGTTTCTGCTTCATTCTTTCTCATTCTTTTGCAATATTGCTTTGTGGCTATGGTTGAACTACAACGAAAATGTAGCCTATCTGATAAGTATCGTTAAGATCCTAGAGTCGTTGTCTTGGTCTTTTGATCAGCTTTCAACATGTTTTTTATTTTTCAGTCCTGTCGTCAGTTGTTCAGCGTGCAGAGTATAGTTTCGCAAACACTCGTCGCGCTTCCCGGCCTGCTGAATAAAGAAGGTTTGATCAGGTCGGATAATTTTCTGCCGAGACTGCGTGTTCGTATTTATATTCGATTTCAATCACGAAATCACACACGTTTTCAAACAACTGGGAATTTTGACGTGCTTCGCGATGCTGATTGGTGACGAGGCGCTGCGCTTCTCAACCCGCCTTTCACACTGAATGACGCGCTTGAGATAAAGTATACGCTGGCAGTCGTCAAGCATACGCTGGAGGCGTTACGTCGAACACTTGACCGCCAACGCTATGCAACAGGGCACGACTGCGTTCGTGTTTTCACTGAAACAGATTGAAACGCGAAATGGAAACAAAATCCGGGAAATTTGGTTATAAATAGAATTTAGAAGGGAATAAATATCGTTTTTCAATCTGTGCAAGACGATGCAGTGCCAGAGCGTGACGCGACAGTTTATCGAACGACAGTTTATCGAAGGACAATTTATTGAACGACAATTCATCGCAACGACAGTTTATCGAACTGACAGTTCATCGAACCGACAGTTCATCGAACCGACAGTTTATCGAAATGAAAGTCTATTGAATTTTTTAAAACTAAATACCAGCATTTTAAATTGACACATGCAATGCGTTCATCGAATTTTATTATACCATCAAAAGCGATTCAAATGTATCCATGCAAAGAGTTTATCGAATTTTAATAAACCCAATAACAGCGTTTTAAATGCACACACACAATTGTTTTATCTAATTTTATTAAACCCAATATCGCCAGCCTTTTGAATCACCTATACAATGAGTTCAACAAATTTTGTCGGTTCGATAAATTGTTGTTCGATGAATTGTCGTAGTACCGTACCAGAGGGCCGAACCGAAACCTAAAATGTGCGTTGCATCTTGGAAAACATGGAAAGTGCCACGTTTTTTGTCAATTCGCATCAGCATGGTTGAATTAAAGGAACACATAGCTTTGCCAATGTTACGACGCCATTGCCCTCATTGAAGTTTGAAACAAGTACAGTAGCTTGCGATTTCGCTAAGCAGCAAATCAGGGCATTTCCTTTCCACAGCTTCTGGTCATAAAAGTACGGATTTTGATTTTATTTGATCGCATTTCGTCTTTCCTAGAGAGAGACCTGACACTTTTTGAGGTGTTGCAAAAAGTCAGGACGCTAAAAGTCATGATGTAATAACAAAGTATAGAGGTCAGGACGTAATAGGAAGGTATAGAACAGGGGTTCCCAATCTTTTTTGGCCATGTACCCCTTCAGCATTTCGACAGATGAGCATGTACACCTAAAATTTATTATGACCAAAAGGCTGAGGGAAATAACAAAATCCAATGAATTTTTAAAAGAATTTTCAGATTTTTCGAACTATTAAGGTGGTTTTCACTGATGTATGTATAAATATTTGGAAATAAATATATTCGTATATTTTTCCTTCTATTGCTAACCTTAAATGTACCCCTTCAGATAGGCAAACGTATCCCCAGGGATACACGTACCCCAGGTTGGGAACCCTTGGTATAGAGGATAAGCGTAAAGAAAATTTTAAAGTTATGTAGAGAAATATGGCATCCGAAGATGGAAAAAAAGCGCAGGTTTCTGGTTCTGGATTTAAAAAATACGCCAAATCAGACAATGACACATCTGCAATGCGACGATGAAATGAGTTTACTGTACAAAGTTGATTGTCCGGTTCAGTTCGGCGCACTAGATGGCAAGCGAAGCTTGTGAGAACGAATTGCATGAAAATAGACGCTAGTACATTAAAACCACCGGGAAAATTCTACTGATAACAGCAACACAAGATATCCCGCAGCGCGCATGTGCTTTTGAAAGATCGAACGATGTTGATACTGTTAATCCAGGAAAGGTTTGAGAATTTTGCAGTTGATGTCTAAACGACGAAATCGCCATGAAAAAATCCAATCGGCTCCAAAAATGCGAAATAAACGATGCATCAAATGCAAACTGAAGTCACTGCCATTCTTGGTGGAATGGTATGGCAGTGTATTTTGTGTAAAGTCCAGGATTCACAGTATTTTTCAATAATTATGGTTGAAGCCAAAGCCGTATCCAGAGCAGAAATGATCGCAATCATTTCGAAATATTATTCTTGAGAGAGTGGATTCTAGGAAGTTTTTTAAGAATACGGACCTGCTGATTGAACACTGATAGCTCAAGTAAAATGATTTTGAACGTTATTAATAACTGTGGTTTAGATGGCTACAAACTTGGGTGCTACGTTAAAAAATTCTCAAAAATTAATCCGCGGGGAAATACCTTTGCGCTTTTTACGTTCATTGCGCTGCTCATCGCCTGAATCCTTGCATGGTTGCCGCTTGCAAGACAGTGCCTGAAACTGAAAACTTTTTTTGCTGTTGTGGAACGTTCATTTTGTTTTCTTTCAGCTTCAGCAGTTCATCCCTTGCGGATTGCCGAGCAAAAGGAAATACAATGCGAAGAACGGCACAGAGAATATCAACAATTAAGCGACAAACGTTGGAGCTGTCGAGCAACAGCTTACAACACCCTATTAAACAAAATTGGGGTTGTGAAATGAAAGCCAGTAATCGAAACCATTTGGAGTTAATATTTCTTGCGCTTGCTGTTTTTTCGTGACGGATATTCTCACCATGATTAAACCTTTTTCAGATTTTCTGCAATTGGAAAATATCTGTAACACAAAACAAGCGTCGCAAAATGTTGTCAGAATGGCAAAAGAATTATGTTCTTATGTAAAAAGGAGTAACAACAGGGCGACGAGTGTCAGCATTCAGATACATTTTTCTACCATTTTTAGATCGCTTGCTGTTTGAGATTTAACAGCGAGAACGGTGCTATTGTGGCAGTTTCCAGTCTCTAATGCCTGGAATTATTGTGACGTAGTTCTTGGATAATAGTGTCATGGAGAATGGAAGTAAGCTTTTCGCCTGCAACAGTGAAGTTCTAAAGTACAAAGTGCATCAATTTAAAAGGTTACTGCAACACAAGATCCTTGGTTTGAGTAATATGAGAGAATTAGACGTGTTTCTTCATCCGTACCATGAGTGTTTTCCGGAAATTTACAAGTTGCTTAAAATTTTCATGACCATGTCAGTACAACTGCTCCAGAAGAGCTTAGTTCTTCCACACTGCCGATAGTAAAAACTTAAATACGAAGCCGCATGGCTGTTGAAGGGTTGAGCAAACTTGCCATTCTATCCATTCAACAGCGGAGAGCAACAGTTTGAGTACGCATTCATTTGTTGACGAATCCGCAGCGGTTCATCGAAACGAAATTATAGAGCTACATTAAAAACAAAATCAAATGCTACGTTATTAAAAGTGAGTCTGTTGAAAGGTATCCCTTCAAAGCCAAGAATCGGACACCACCATCTTATGAGACTATTTATATATCGATTCTTGCTTCGTATCAGACCACTGTCTATCGAAAGGAATCCTTTCACAGACAAGAATCAGGCACTCCGATCTTATCAGAGTGTCTATGTGTCGGTTCTTGCTTTTATGTTCATTATTTGCAGAGAAAAGTTCTTTGATGTTTGTAATGCTGCTGCCAGTAATGTAGAAAGTGGTGTCGTGTGCCCCCAAATAAGACTAATATGACACCAACTACGTATTTGGATTGTGAAAAAGATCATAAAAATGTGTTTTAAAACTCATCCATCGTACTGCATTTGTGTAAGATTATACATTATATCATGTAGACAAACAGAGTCGTTTCTCCCTTGCGATATGATTACCGCCAGCGCCCACCCAAATCAATCTGGCTCCGCCCATGTAGTTCATTGTGCGCGATTTGTCTCTTTTTGCTCATTGTGACTCAACTAAAAAGGGTTATCTACTTTTGCTAGGATGCGTATCACCTGTGTAGTTTCCGACCAGTTTAGGAGAAAGTGCTTCGAACAGACTCTCCATAATATTCGTCAGTTGCTTGCTTGCCAAGTTCCCGCGTTGACTTTAAATACGAGTACAGTATATCAAGGATGAATGTTACAGCCACATAACTTGATCGGACGTTTTAGCTAAATTTTGAAACTACAGCAATCGTTAGTAAAGGGGACTGAATATAAAGAGAACTGAAAAGGACTGAAGGGAACTGAAACTAAATTAAGTGGGCTAACTTACTAACGAAGGCGAAATTGCTAAGGGGACTAAAACGGAAGGGGGCTGAACTTCAGCCGTGGGAACCGCACCCCCCGGCCGGGGGGGCCCAGCCATGTCTAGAGGCCCCGTCTCAGTTGCAATACTTTTACTGTTTTACTTTTTTAATTTTGAAAATTATAATTTATATTTCCATGATCAAATGCCACGGGCAGCTGGCTGGAA
>JGI24158J21664_10005108_pt1 | contig 17071 bp, 11 predicted proteins | sample Ectturendosymbi3_FD_21664 | JGI IMG/M metagenome (IMG submission 21664)
AAAAAATTTTTTTTCGAGTGTAATCTACTAGGCTGGCCGATCCGTTTGAGCCATTAAACAGCTCTCTAGTGCATTCGGCGGAGGAGCTAGGGCGTTGGAAAGGCAACTGAAATTGCTGGTTTTAGGCCGAAATCAAAGTACGAATATATCGTACCCTGGCTCTCAAAGTGTTAAAGACGTTAGTAATCAAAGAAAATCAGAAGTTTAGAGCCATTTCTTACGCAATAAGGCTCAACCAACATCAAAGTGCAATGTGTGCTCCGTTATACAAAAGGAGATGGTTCAAGCATCAAAGATTTAACCAACCATTTGAAATCAAAGCACAAAAATTACATTGGCACAGGAAGAGATTCAATCACAAAATATGAAAAAAAAGTAATGAGTCTTTTGGGGCTACAAAGAAGAGGTCAGATTACCTCAAAAATTGTATCATGTCTTACTTACAAAGAAGCCCACATCAGTGAAAATCAAAGAGGGCTTTTTGTGCCACAGGACTATTTGCCACTAAACTCAGAAACAGACTGAATTATGACAGTACGCTATGGTTTGATTGTCATGCGTCAGTATTATAAACATTAAAGAACTGCTTAATTTAATATATGATTCACTAATAAACAGCGCAGTGAGCAAAAGTAGCAATTTCAAATGATATTGAGCTTTTACTGCTCAAAATTGCATGCTTTTCAAAACCGAAAATCTTTTATCAACTAACCGAAACCCAGGTTTTTTAATTTTGCCTCGAATTGCAAGCACTAGTTATGGCTGCTACACAAATTTGAAAATAAATTTCCAGACATTTTCTGTCTTTTTATGGACCTAACATTTCCAAATGACCTACCCAAGTCAAATACCTGCACTGTAATATTCAACACGATTGAGAACAATGCCCAATGCAACCTGTGTGGATTTGAATGGGACNGCTTTGCGCAGCATGTGTGTCCNTTGTTTTGATGTGTTTTTGCTGTGTTGTGCCATTGTGAATAATTCACCATACCCCATGTGCTATAATATAANCCAGCGAATATTATCGCGCCATTTTGAAAATATGATGCAGATAGTGACGTAAGGTATGACACACGCGGCACTCATAAGCATAATTACATCAATTTTGAATAAATGTCAAAAGATCAAGCCTTAAATCATTTTTTTTCCATAATAACGGACCAAATAATTTTTTTAGATATTAATTTGTTGTTTTAGGCCATAACTTTTGAATCCAAAACCCCAGCAAGTCATCCAAAGTCTCAAAACACTCAGCTTTTATCCTAGTTTCCAAAATGAACTTGAGCGAAATTTTACCATCTAGCAGTTTAGGCCCAGAGTCGGCTGAAGTGGAACAAAAAGGTCTAAAATTACTCCACTTATGACTTCACTCACAAACAATCCGAAACCCATTTTTTCATTGCGACTCAGACTTGCTGAGGGCTTAAATTGCTCTCTAACACAATCGCCTGGCAAGTTCTGCAGTTGCTCGGGCATGCTAGATACTGGGTTTTCACCTGAAAACTATTTGGTAGCGAAGGTGTTAAGTATGTGTCCTTTGTTTCAAGCCCAGTCCCCTGGCTATAAATCAGTTATAAAAGCAAATGCATTTATTAGTAAATTTATTGATCAAACCTTCAATATTGCACAGTGCTTAAGGGCACGCACACCCCTGGAAATTTATATTGACACCTCCTTGGTTAAGAACCACTGACCTAGAAATTTAACACAGCATTTTGCACCTAGAAAGACCGGCCAGCTTTTTAACTATGAAACACTACATTACAGCAAAATACAAGCAAGTCTAATTTTTAATATAATAGAAAACTCTTGTGCTGGTCAGTGGTCATTACCAGTTAGAAAGGTTGGTGTATATACTGCTTTTTTTTGCTAAGACATATCAGTCATTTTTTTGTAGAGACATTTTTGTCACAGATATTTCGGTCGCTTGTCTCACAGTTGTATTAAAAATCACCATAACAGTATTCATTGCACTGTATTTTCAGACATTCTGATCACACTGACTTAATTTTTTCTGGTCATTTCAAAAATTTTTTGGTCTATGACCAAAACTATGTTCAACTTAAAGTTAATTGAAGTCTTTTAAGCTTTCATGAATTTGTCTCAAAACACTTCGTTTGAGTATTTTACCTGGAGCCATGCAAAGCCTCTACTTTAACTTTAAAAACTTTTTACAATATGAATGAGATGAGAAAGTCATTAAGTAATTTCAGCAGGTAACAAGTAATTGTGTAAAGTACATAGACCTCCTGATTAAAGATCATTGTTCTGCTGGAAGGGGTCAGATTGAAATTTAATATGATCTGAACTTAAACATTGTAAGTATGTAAGACAGCAAAAACAGTCATTGATTCCAACTCAGTGTTCTGGTCAACACCAGTAAACATGATCTGCACATAACAACACATCAGTATTCTTGCATCTACCCCATATTTGTCTTGTGCCCATTATCTGGAGTAGCTTTGCCCATAGCTTAGCCCACAATTGTGGACTTTTCTCCCAAGAGCAGGTCTCACCACTAACAGCTATACATGTATAGTAAATATTGGCAATTGCTATGTCTTGACATTAGTAGATCACAATTAGGAATTTATAGTGTCATTGAAGTTGTTCCACTGCTTCTTGACCTTGAAAGTGCTGCCATATTTAGTAAACTCCCAAGATTCATGTGCTACCTTTATCTTTGGGCAGAAGGTTGATTTGTGCTTTTATTAATTTAGAAAAGAATGCTGAAATGTCCCATTCTGAGTAAAATAGTTTAAATGGCTCTACATTAAACAGATGACAACAAACAACAAGAACTTTTTGTTTGCAGTGACTACTTATTCAAATTGCTCTTGATCGGAGACTCAGGCGTGGGCAAGTCATGCTTGTTACTAAGATTTGCTGTAAGTATGTTGTGTTTATTTAGTTGTTGCAAACTATTAAGAAACTAATAGTAAGTACACGCTCTGTGGAAACTTGCGATTCCCTGCAAAACTGCTTTTTTGTGATGTTGCCAAGCTTGTTAATAAAAATGGTGTACCAAGTTAAAAATGTTAGAGCAGACATGTGCAACCAACGGGCTGCATTGTTCATGATCTTGAAATGGTATTTCAAATGAATTATATTACTCACGTTTTTGTGCAACTCATTACACAATCATTTACCACAAACTTTTGCTCTTGATCAAAGGTTTACAGCCCTTGAAGTTCATGAACGAAGACCTGTAACATTTTTAAATTGCCTGAGAGCCATAGACCATGAAGTGAACACAAATTTTCACACCATATGTAATTGCTACGCTACAGTGCAGGTAATGCTCTTTGTGATGGTAAAAATTGTGCAAGGCTTGCAGAGACTGTGTAAAATTCTTCAAACAATTCGTCAGGACCTGGCAGGCAGTTGTTCTTGCGAGCTGAGTGCTATTAGTTTTGATTTTAGCTTGAGTAGTAGTGTTAGAGAGGATATCATTAACTCGATTTATGGTGCTGCTGTTGTTGTTTGTGGCTTTGAAAGTGTCGGGATTGGGAATTTAGGTAGAGTGATAAAAATTAGTAACAGGACAGGGGAAAGATGATGTTGAATAAATGGGCAATCAATGATAATAATAGTATATCTTTGTTTTGCAGTTCACAAAAGCAAAAATTTTAACTGCAATTTTGTCTCAAAGATTGGCAATTTTATGCAAAGGATGTCATGTTTGAAAAAATGAAAAATTCTTGATGAAGGGTGGATGTTTAATGATGAGTAGTTTGTGAAGTTGTTCAACAAAATGAAAGCTCCTTGCTTGATTTGCCAAAATAACATTACTTCTCTGAAAAAATGTAATGTCAAGCGGCACTACAACTCCAGGCATTCAGAACAATACAAGGGAAATTTGGGTCAGTTGCAGGTGGATAAAGCCCCTCAGTTGAAGAAGTCATTGCAGGGGCAACAGAAAATGATATCCCATTACAAAAACGACACTCAACTTGAGAGTGAATTTAACTTCAAGTTTAGTGAAGCAATAGCAGGAAAGAAAAAGTCTTTAGTGATGGTGAGTTCGTCAAGCACTACCTGATGATAATTGCTGAATGGGCATGTCCTGAAAATATTAAGTATTTAATTGAGCAAACTAGTTCATCGAGATACACTGTGGCATGTAGAGTCGATGCCCTCTCAAGTCATCTTGAAGATGCTTTGGCTGAGAGAATAAGCAAATTTTCGCATTACAGCTTCGCAATAGATGCGAGTGCAGACATGAGCGATACTGCTCAGATGGGGGTACCTGTGATGGTAGGGAAACAATGGATTTTATCAAAGTTTTGGAAGTACAAAAGAGTTGTGATGAACTATTGCATTGTCCGCCAAGAAATAAAGCTCTGAATGCCATTGATCTCATGAAAGAAGTTGTTCACTTTGTCAATTGCATTCGTTCTCGAGGATTAAAGCATAGGATGTTTTTTTGGATGAACCTGAATGTCCTTACTGGATGTTACGTATTTCTCATCAGTTTGTTGGTTAAGCAGTGCAGACACTTCGAAACGATTCTGGCATTTAAGAGGTGATATAAAGTTTTTCATGGAAAGTAGGAAACAAGATGTCTCATTTTTAAATGATGTTGAGTGAGAATGACCCGACATTCCTTACTGATGTAACACACCATCTATTGAAATTAAGTGAGCAATTTCAAGGAAAGAAACAACTGGCAAACAATGTTTGAGCACATTACATCCTTCCAAAAGAAACTGGATCTTTTTAATGGTCAGTTCAGTAACTTTGTAAATCGCATATGGTACAATGATAAAAAGATTACTGCTTGTGGTGATCGCTTCTTGGATTTTCGAAAACTTGAAATGGATTTTAATATATTCTGTGACCCTTTTAACACAGTTGTGAATCAAAGCCCTGATCATCTTCAACCTGAACCGATTGATCTGCAGTCAGAGATAATGACATAAAAGGAGTCTTTGAAAACAATCATGTGAGCTTTTATTTTAAAAAAAATATATGAGGGAAGCATCCGAACCCTACCAAAGCATGCCTTGAAGATCGTTTCACTTTTTGGAAGCACCTATTTGCACCTATTGTTATGAACCATTTTTTTAAGATGAGAACCATTCTTTTAAGATGAAACATAGCAAAGGAAAGCGCACTAGGTAAATTGTCAGACCAACATGTGATTGGTTGACTACGGGTTGCTTGCAGTTCAGTGAAAGCAAATGTTCCTAAACTCTGTAAAAACCTTCAACATGAAGCATTGCATTAGTGGACTTAACTTAGGGATGGAGTGACAAAATGCATGAATAAATTGTTTGACTGAATTGAGAGACTTCATAATATCATATGTCTCATCTACTTCACAGTTTTTCAACAAGCCTATAATTGGCATGTGGTTGGTAGTTTGAAATAGAGGAAACTACACCACACACTACCAATCTTTTGAGTGACCACTTAAAACAATTTTTTAAGAGAATGAATAAGGCTTCATCCAATAAATATTGATGCAGTCCATGATAACTTTCCAAATATCGAATGTGGCCCACCAGTGAAAAAGGTTGCACATGCCTGTATTGGAGCATTGCCTTAAAACAGTTTTCCAAACTTAGTATTGTATGAGAAAAATGTGCTTCTTCGTGAACTTATTTGCATTGTTCAAAAAGGCAGTTGCACAAAAAAGAAAGTTATACAATACAAAAACTATGAGCAATGTGACATAAAATGAGACAAATGCAGAAAGAGACATGTAAAGGAAATAGTGATAGTTTTGTTATTGGGGAATTGCATATATAGTCTGGTTAAAGCATTTCACTGAGGACGTTGAATGGTCGACTGTCTTGCAGTTAGGCTGATTATATATATATGTATCTTTTGTTAGGTTGTCAGTGCGCACAGCTTTGAAAAGGTTCATCACTGTTGTGTTCCTGATTGTGCTGTGTACTGTTTGGTTAATACAGTGAATTGTTTTTTTAAGAATCTTTGTTTAATGTATAATAGAGTTACAAAATGTTTTCCAGCAGACTAAGCATTGGGTTACACTAGCCACTCAGATGTGGTTGTACTTGACTTCTTCATTCGTGACGCTGTGCTAAATAGCCAATGCTTCCTGGATTGGAATACTGGTTCATCAATTCTTGTAACTGGCGTAGGCTCCGTTGCTACTGCAATCTTAATCATATTTAGGATTATGCATCTTATCTCAATGTAAAAAAGTACCAGTTCCACTGAACAATTTATACAGTATATTTGCCAGATGTGTTCACAAATCTAAGACTGATGTTGTATCAAAAAACGAACTTTTTACAACAATTTAATTTCTTGCTACCCTGCTGAACTTAGTGTAGTTGACCAATGTAACCACACGTCTGTGTGTACCTGTAGAGATTTAGAACAACTACTATCAAGTACAATTTGGTGGTTCAATCCATCCTGGATATTATTCTGATGCGTAATCCTAATAGAGCTGATACTCCCAAGTTCTTTAGTTTTTGTCAAAATAACTGATTCTGTACTTTCAGAGGCCGCCAGCTGTGTATGCTACAGTCTGTTTTTTGGAGTGTAGCGAATAAATGCTTTGTTTACTGTCACTTTACCCAACGTTAACCGTAATGTCTTACAACTGAAGATGCGTCGCTGACGCAAAATCGATTTACTAGCAGATCAATTTGCGATCAGATTCGGCTGTGTCACCCTTTTGGCGTCTTGATTTTGAAATCTTGAAGTTGTCTCATTTTGGAGCTTGCCTGAAAGTTTCTCAGTGCAATATATATGCTGACATTAGCAAACGTTTGTTTTGTGTTTTTCAGGATGATACTTATACGGAAAGTTACATCAGCACAATCGGCGTAGACTTCAAAATTAGGACCATTGAACTGGACGGAAAAACAATCAAGCTTCAAATAGTATGTCTTGCTTTGGCGGCATGCTTGTTTCTACTCCTGCTAGCAATTAGATCAACTGCAGTAGCGACATCTGTTTGGGTGGTGATGTTTTGCAACTTAACTTCATGTCTTTCAAAAATGACTGGATTTGCAGAAGATGTAGTAGTGGATGTTGCGATTTCACCGTTACTTTTACAAGTCATGCGATTGAAAAGTTAACCACTAGTTCTTCCATCACAGTGGGACACCGCAGGACAGGAACGCTTCCGAACGATCACGTCCAGCTACTATCGCGGCGCGCACGGAATCATCGTGGTCTACGACGTCACCGATCAGGTAATAACTAACTTATGATGTGACCTTTGCGCGCGATGTCCCTTTTTGTCGTCGGGTGAGCAATTAAACCTTGCCGGGCCGTCGTTCAGCGCTCGTGCACATATATATCAATAAAAGAAAAAAATTATTCAACGCGGTCTGTTCACAGATTTAGAAAAAAATTTGTTGGGATTGGCGTTGGTCCGTTTTTCTTGGGTGAATGTGGTATTTTGTGTGGCAGATGATGGGGAAAGTGTTATTTGGGTGCGTGATGGTACGATTAATATGCCATCCACGCAAACGTGAAAGGGAGTTACGGTATCGAGATATAATATAAGTGGTGCAATTGTGCAGCTACCATGTTGAGCCATAAACTGGAAGCTTTCGGGATTTCGTACGAATTGTGTAGCGCAGTCACTGATGTCCACTGAGTTGTGGTGATAGGTAAACAATCTTATTTGCTTTTTCAGATCTCTTAAATGCATCAGATGAGCTTAAACTTATCGGTAACATCGGTCGTGATTTCTAATCAGCCTTTGTGTTTCACGTGAGCTTTAACAAGCAACAAATAATGCGGCCGCTAAAGTTAAAGGAAGTCAATTAAACCAGCCAGTAAGCCAGATGCGTGAATAACTTTTTGTGTATTGCATGGGGAACCTTTACTTTTGTACTTGCTTGAAGCAAAATCGGCTTTCATAGCAGTTTGTTGGAAGCAAGTTGTGTCGCTGCAAGGCAAGCAGGCACTGGACAGAAATCTAACGATTATCAGCAGCAATCAAGCGAGGCTGATCTGAAGCGGTGGAGCCTCGGGCTGCTGTCGTGGCGAGATTGCAACACACACACACCTTCGTCATTTTAAAGCCGTGTTTCATTGCAACACCAGGCAGGTTTTTGCCACTGATGATTCAAACCCCGACTTACGTCGGTCACGGTTGAAAAATCCGAACGCACCGTCATGAACCAAGGCCCCCTAGAACGCTACGCAGAACCGCAGCAGCGATACGAGCACAGCGTAGCTTAGTTTTGAAGCGCCATCTGTCGCACACGTTATCCCTAAGAGGCTTAGTCGAGGAAGATTTGGGATTGGTCATGACGTCAAATGCAGCAACTTTCTATATGAACATATTAAACCCTGAACTTATTTTTCACTGATACGTACATTACCGAGAAAGAGCGTGTTAGGCCTTCAGCCGACATCAACACAAGCGTGACTTCTGTTTGTTTGTTTGTTGTTTCAAGGATTCGTTCAATAACGTCAAGCAGTGGTTGCAAGAAATCGACCGGTACGCGAGTGAGAACGTGAACAAGTTGCTTGTCGGAAACAAGTGCGACTTGACGACGAAAAAAGTTGTCGATTATACAACCGCAAAGGTACGCAACTCTGCCTGCTTTGTCTAGGAGACAAGTTACGGTCAAAGCAGCCAAAGTACAGTCCGCTATACAATCCTTAATCCGTAACGCTGATCTTGTCCAAATTATGTTGATAAAGCCTATTCAGTTTTTTTACATTTCGTTTATATCATTTCACGCAGGCAAATTTGCTTCCGATACTGCTCGCCTGGCCCTGCCCAAGACTGTTTCGTGCTAAAGCTTGCCTGGGTTTCATGAGTTAAAAGTTGTAAACACAAACTGTAGCGTGAAAGGAGTTGGATGTATTGTTGCCAGTGAACTGGTCGTCCTCTGGTAGTGGCATCAGTTCACTATTGATTTTATCGTGTCGTTAATTTATTTCACTACGCGCATCTCATTTTGCCATACTCGCTGCGGTAGAATTATTATTGCTGGTGCAAAGTAACTTCCTTGCAGTGAACTAAGTTTAAGTGATCAGCCGAGGCGATCTGCGACAAATGATCAATGGCAGTTTCGTGTCACCTAAACTTTAACGTGAATACTTTTTTGGTCATTTTTGGGTCATAGGCCGATTTTTTTTAATGACCGAAACAAGATTAAGTCAATTCGGTCAATGTCGGAAAAGGCAGGCTAGTGAGTACTGTTACGGCGATTTTTAATACTATCGCGGACCAAATGACCGAAATGTCTCAGCAAAAAAAATCCTAGACACTAATTAATTAATCTGCTTCGATCGGAAGGCAAACCGCTGCTGCATGAAGTCGGTGACAAGCTCGCAAATATTTCGTGGAGATGATGTCGTGGTGCGCATCGAAGCCACGTGGCCGGTCTGCGGTCGCCTGTCGATGGCATGATCGATCACCAGTATCAATTATTGCTCGTGGTTTGTGCTGCCAGTGTTCAGTCTGCTTTAATCACTGCTGCCAATATTAATAACAGGCTATTCAACGTTGTGCTGGATCTGTCTTTGACAATGCTTTATGTTTGTGTCGTTGTTTGTGACGTAGAAGCGTTAATGTCGTCATATGTAAGCAGTCGTTGACTTGCCGGGGGCCACTGATCACCCGGTTGCCCACTTAGCAGCGCGGCTGTGGAGCCAGAACTCAAAATTTCAGACTCACGCTCCGGCTCAAACATCTAAATCTAGACGTTTCTTTGTCTTTAGCTCCAGAATGATTCGGTAAATTGAAAACGGAAAACCATTGTATTATTTGTACAATTCGCTTGCCCCAAAAATCAGGGCTGAGGAACCGCAGCCCAAATTTCAGGCTCGAGTTCCGGCTCCAACATCGAAAAGTTACTGGTTCCCGGCTCACTGCTCGGGCTCCGGCACCACAGCCCAGGTCGTTGACACGTGTGATGTGCTTTGATGTGCCGCCAACCGCGATTCTTTGCTACCNTAGCCAAGCGGTTACCATTGTTTGTCGCGCAGGAATATGCAGATTCTTTAAAAATTCCTTTCCTCGAAACGAGCGCGAAAACTGCCAGCAACGTCGAGCAGGCTTTCATGACCATGGCGGCCGAGATAAAGAACAGGATGGGCCCGGGCACCGCTGCATCGCCAGGTACGGCCGCACTTCGTCGCAGTGTTTTTTTTTCGCGCCGTCACCTCTTCGGCTAGCATAGGTGTAGGAGCCGGCAAATTTTTGGGGCGCGAAGCTTCCCCCTAGAAATTTTCTCTCGCGAATCCTCAGCAAAAATTATCAAGATCTTTGTTTATTTTGAGGTCACGCAATTTTTGGGAGAAAAAAGGTCAATACAGACGTTTTCAATCAGTCAATCTCACTGATCACACAAATAGAACGAAGGTGTCAAAGAATCTGTGCCCAAATTTTCAAGGATTTTGCCCGGGTTTTCGACGAATCAAAACTTTTGGGGGTGTGCATGCACCCCCAGCTCTTACACCGCTGTCGCCGAGCACCGAAGTGATTTCTGGAGCTTTGGGTAGATGATGAAATGGATGCCGATTTTACGCATTTGACCTGAGGTAACCTCGCGCGATAAAAGCTGGAAACACTGCTCGTTTCTGCGTCAAGGTAGTAACACCGATTCGCCTGGCATGAAGCGGCTCGGGTTAAACGCTGAGTTTATCAGTCAGTCGGCAGCGACCTCGTAGTCTAACAGATATGTTTCAGGGCTCGTATGCCAATGCTTTTCCGTTTGGCTCTCAGCTTTGGGAGTTTCGTTTTGGTAGTACTTGTTGCAGTAGTATCCACACTTTTATATTTTCCTTTTTGCTTTACGGTTGGGCTTTAGGTTTAGCGGTTAGGTTTAAGGGTTAGGTTTAGGTTTTGGGTGTAGGGTTTGGGTTAAGGGTTTGGGTTAAGGGTTTGGGTTAAGGGTTTGGGTTAAGGGTTTGGGGTTTAGGGTTTGGGGTTTAAAACTTTAGGTTTATAGCGGAATCAGTCGAGTACAGCACAAACTTCCCACCGGCCCGCTACCTTGTCGCAGAAACGAGAAGTGTTTCCAGCGTTTTCATCGCGCGAGGTTACGTTGGATCAAATGCGCAAAATCGACATCCATTTCATCATCTACCGGAGCAATGCGAATGTGAGAACAACAACAAAAAGCATCTTGAAGCGTGGATTACTGCTCACGTTTCGAACAGGCGGCGGGTTGCCTGGTTTTTTTCTCCGACGCCTGCAGTCAAATGCGAACTGTTCGAGGCTTTTCACGCTTGGGCAGCTTTGACATCATTCACCACAATAAATTATCTATAGAGCCTTTCCACCCCAACGCGCTTAACAGCAAAACAACGGCCCACGTTCTGCGAACTCAAGGCTTGTGGTATCGCTTGGATCAACGCATTCCCNTGACGTGACTTNGTTCAGCTCAACGGTTTTTCGTTTTCAAGCAACGTCAGCGCTTTGATCAGCGCGTAAGCGAACGTCTGACAAGTCTCAATCGAAAACGCAACTCTGCAGCTTTCTAATTTAGGTTGCAGCGCTACTTAAAGCCTCTCTTTCCTTTGGGTTATCGACATATTCTGTTTACGATGTACGTCAGTGGATTTTAAACGTTTGCCTGATCGCGCACCACCTGGTGGATGTTTTTGTGGCTTCCTATTACCGGGCATACTTGCTGAAACCTATTTACGATTAACTGAAACACGCAAATGAATTGATATAAAGCGGTTTAATGCAGCAGTTGATTCTGTTCGGCTTAAGTAACGGCAGCTGTTCAGCTTAANTGACTGTGGGTAACGTTTAACTGTAGGTTGATTCAATATTGTGACCAGACGTTCAATTTGCGACGCTTGCAGGTAATAAACTACNTTGATTTTTTGTCTGACATCAATTTATTTAACATGGAACAAAACCGACAGCTGTCCGCGTACCACCAGGAAGGCCCTTGCTCGCCTGGAACGCGTGCCAAAGGTTGAGTACCAGTGAGTACTCGAATGATCCTGTGCCAAGAACACCGTTCTCAAATACGATGTTTAGTGGACGTCGTGTGTAAAACAGGGTTACGAACGAAATTAATAACATTTTTGAGACCAGGACCTCCTTAAATATTCGTATTAGGAGTTCAAACGAGATTGCCAAAAAAGGGGGGAGGGGGATGAAAAACAAGAGCAGCATAAAAATTCGCAGCTAAACCGAGTCCTGTCTTTACCTTTACTAGTCCAAGGCTGGGCTTGGAACTCAAACAAGACCATGAGCGCTCGAAACTCGGGACGGGGGTCCGGATTTCATTTTTGTCGCGCAGGGTATTCTTTTCAATGCGCGTGTTATGGGGGCTTGTCGCGCGCCACGGGGGAGTACACGCGCCATGGGGGGGTGCGCGCGCCACGGAGGAATGCACGTGCCATGTAGATACGGTGTTAGTTGTGCCTCGCGTCTGTTTTTTTTTTCGGTCATTCTTCGGTCACACACCGAATTTATTTTGAAATCACTGAAAATAATTGAGACTATTCTGTCATATGTGAAAAGACAGTTTTAATACTATTACGGGACAAATGACCGACATGTCTCAGCGAAAAAGAAAACCTAGCCTCGCGTCGTAGACCGAAGACAAGCGGAGACGTCATCGTCGTAGTTCAGGAAAAGAGGTGGAAACGAAGCAGCCGCTTGTTCTTACGTTGAAAAAAGTGCATTTGCTGAAGTTGCAAATCGTTTTATGTTCTCATCTCTTGTGCAGGTCAGCGACCAAATGTTGACATCACCAGCAAGCCAGTGGACGCCAACAAAGGAGGGTGCTGTTAAAGAAAAAAAAAAGACACGAAAAAGCCGAAGCATCTTTGATTTGCCTGAAATGGTCGACAACGACCCAATTCTGCGTTGTGACAAAAAACAGTGGAACACGGACTCTCGAGCGAATCACTTAATCTAACGTCGACATTTACGTTTTTTTGCTCGGATACGTAATTTTTTTGCGGCACAGCGTCTTGTGCGTGCAAAGACGTCGACGTGAAAGTAATCTGCTTACTGTTGACGCGCGGCTGCGTCGGCAGCGCCGTGGCCCGAGCTGTGGCCGCACTTCGTCCGTCTGCTCCTTTCACCAACGCTGCTCGGGATCCGGTGTCGTCATCCAATATCTCGTGCGTGCATGCACGCGCGTTAGCATTTTTCTTTCAGCGTTCGCTCTTTTTGTTTTGGCGAGCGGCGTCGCGAATGAAACCGACTGCGCATCGCGACGTGATGGCCGCGATAACCGACCGGCGAGCGACCAATCAAATATGCGCGGGGTGTTTCGATCCTGAATCCGTTCTCAGATCGTAAAGTTGTATGAGATGGTCGCTTGTATCGTCTTCGTAACGCATTCCTGATGCTTTTAACCTTTTTGGCCGAGATCGCATCGTTGCAAAAGCCGGGTTTTGAAAATCTGGCAAGCTTCGCTCTTGTTGCTGACTGCGCAAAAAGCGCATTTAGATTGTGTTTTTGTTAATTAAGGTTTGAGAGGAACAAGTCATTCACCCAACCCACCCACCCCTGTTCCTGGACTGTGTGGGGACATTACAGTCTGATTGTGATTGATCGGAAGCAAGCGGTTGCAGACGGGGAGCGACAAAAAAACCGCGACTTCTCGTGTTCAGGCGCTCGTAGCTGACGCGCTGTCCGGCTGTCGCTTGCGATTTCATGATCATCGTGGTAGCGTGTCGTGTTATATCCTATATATGTGTGTTATATATTTATGCGTTCTCGACACGTGTGTAGTCAGGAGCTGAAATACACGTCCGCTCGCCGGATCTCAGTCACATGCGACGTGGTGGAACGCCCATGTGGGTTCCCTGTTTTAGCTCCCCCCTATCCCCTCTCAACCATAACCACTTGTGCGCAGCAGAACGACTACTTTGGCAACTTTAAGTCTGTCTCAGTTAATCTTCTCTGCTCGCAAGTGTGGAAATGTACGGACGAATGGAATGCTGGCTGGCAGGTTGGTTGTAAAGAAAAACGCCCCACTTGACATGTACCAGAGTTGCAACTTCTTAAATACTAAAAACAAATGTCAAAACAGCATCGATTGCTAAACACGCATTGTTACGGTCCGCACGCCTTGAGTTGCAAGTGTTACTCGTCGCTCCATGAAACCGACATGATAATAAATACATATTTGGTAATAACGTTTTGCCCCTATTCCAAGCAATCTGCTCAAGTTTCGGCGGAAACTTCCGTACGAATTTAAACAAAATCCTTGTGGCAATTAACATCTGATCTGCACATCGCAGTCATGGCGCACATTAACATGCCAAGAGCCGCGTTCATTTGTGGCTGGCATGTGACGATTTGGTCCGTGTGTAAATATAGCACTTAATATGCGGCAACAAGCACCTTTCTCACTTGCTTTGCCTCGTGAAGGCATCGAAATTCCTCGTCACTGTACCCGCCGCTAGCCTAAACGTTTCTAGTTGGTGTGTAAACCCCAGATGTGTTTTAGCGAGCTGCTACCGGTAAACATCGTATTCGCGACAGCACTTGAAGTTCGAGCAAAAGTTTTCGTCGGTCATGGCGTGGTTTGATGCGTGTTGTTTCGTCATAAGCAAAGAGGGGTGTTGTCATGGTTGCTTGGGGCGGGAGTGGTCGTGTCGAGCGCAGGACGTTATTAGAGAATTTGATCTCATGCTTTCTTGATTGATAGGTTGGTGTGCCTCGCCGGGTTGGCTTTCTTGCGTCGGTCCAGGGCCTAATAGTCGGGCCCGCGTTTACTTTTTTCTCCCGCTAGTCAAGATCTCTCTTTCGTCCGTATTGTGTTCTGTTATTTTTTTTCTTTTTCTGCGGTCCTCGAAGGAAAACACTTGGCGTGCACGTGCAAAAAAAATGTAAATACGGAGCAGACAACGACGGGCTCCCATTAAACCTTGTTCTTCTCGTGAATGCGGAGACTGTTGTTGCTGCTGCGCTTCAGCCTTGCAAGTAAGTCAGCCACTGCTGCTCCAGCCCATCACTGTTTGGCGACGACGCCGGTACCAGCTTGCTTGCGTCCAGTCGAAAAAGGTTTGTTTGAAACCGTTGAATGGGTGCGGGGCGTCGTACATCGGTGAAATCCTTTCCCAAACAACCGGAATTGTCGCCAGTGGTGGGAAGGACCACGATTTGCAGTCAGCACCCCCCCAATTGACACCTCTCCTGGTCATCCCGTTGTTTTCGCCTCAACAACCAAAACTGAAGGCAAACCCTGGCTTGAAGCAGTAAAGCTTGCCCCAGCTTATTAGTAACAGTACATTTCTCACGAGACTTAGCTGAGAAGACCAGCTGAAAACAGCGCTCCCCCATATTGAAAACAAATACCATGTATTCTGGCTATTTTCGCTCTGATTTGATTTATATTTCGTCTCACAAGGTTGGCCACTTGTAAAATTAGCAGGTGACTCCGCGAAACATTAGAAAGCTGCTGCTAAACGGGTCCATGTCCTTGCGGAATACGGTGTTATTTGCCCGACACACCCTCCATGTTCCGAACACACCTCAGACGCTTCGGTCACTATGCAGCATCTTTATGTGGTCAACTTGTTCATCGCCAATGTCTTCCAGTTCAAAAGAAGTAGTGTCATTCTGATAATTACCGCATGCCTGTAGTCAGCTCACGGTGACGTTACGGTTCGCGTGCTCGCAGGGGCGTAACAAAGAGTAGCACAATTGCCCGGGCGCTGAATCGCTATGGGGGGGTGCCGAAAAGTCTCAACATTGTCATAAGTAAGTACTTCAAAATACAGTACATTTACTCCCGAAAGACGTAGTTTCGAACATAGCGGCGCCAACTAACCTCGTTACGTCCCTGCGTGCTGCAATCGGGTGAAACTTCATTCCTCATTCTCAACTTTCGTCGACTGGGCGTCTTCATCACGAGGCTCAATGTCAAATCGAGATTTTTTAGTATTTTGGCGAGTTCCCTTGTGTGCTGTACTCATCAAGCTTGCTTGTCCATCATGTCAAATTCGTTTTCACCAAAGTGACGTCCGAGACCTCAGGTACAGCTCTTGTTGTCACACGTCAGTGCCAGTCCCGTCGCCACGGGGAGGCTTAGCCCGCTGCGGTGAATGCTGCATTGGTGGCGAGTCAATGGTTATACCGATGTCTTGAAAATCGTTGCATGCGGTCTGTCCAGGCTCGTGCTCGGCGTTGGTGGGTGGCTGCAAGGAAACTTTACTCACGGTGCCACTACCATTGACTCGCCACCAATGCAGCATTCACTACGAGAGATTGCCGCGTGGCTTACAGGCGCATGCCGGCGGAGATGGGCGCCGAAAACCACTCAGACACTACCCGAAAGGAGCACAAAAATCGAGTAAATTGAACTGCATAGGCAGTCCACAGTAGCCGTTCAGGTCAGTCTCCAGATACATAAGTTGTGAGGGTGACGAACCGTTTCGTTGAACCTGTTGCGTAGCACAGGAAGTTCTAAACTCGTCGGTGTTCACTATCATCGTCGGCACGGCTTAACCGNATCAGTGTCGGACGTTTCCGCTCCTGCTTGTACAAATGGGGTATGGCCCCTTCTGCGGCTTGTGACTGTGGCGCAGAAGGACAAACCATGTCCTTCATCCATCGAACTCCCCATGGAGCCTGACGGCTCTGAATGACGAAACAATCGAATGTCTGCTCAACACCTGCCCCGAGATCTAGTGCGGTCAAGCAGTGGATAAGAACTCGCGCAATAAATGAAGAATCTGAACAATTTTGACGTAATTGTGATTCTGGCAGTTATGCTGCTGAATTTGAGTAGACAATTTATTTTTTATTTTCATGTTTGAACCAGACACGAAGTCCATAGAGTACAAGTACACCTTGTCTGCACAACGCAGGTTGATAAAAACAGACAGAGAACGTTTTATAACGTCGTTTTGAGTAGGATCACAGGCACTGTCTTAACACAATTGTTCGCTAACCCTTAGCACTTGGTACAGAACCGTCGCCAGAAAGACTTCAATAGGGGGGTTACGTTTGTACAGAGGGGCTTGTCATTGAAAATTTGTCAAAAATTCCACTGATTTATAGTGTTTCAAATTTGGGGGCCTGGTGCTTTGAAGGGACAAAGCCCCCTGCACGGCCGGATTTACCAATAGGCTTAAGTGTAGGGCGTCAAGATCCACGGGGCCTCCAACAAACTGTGGTACGCATAGA
>JGI24158J21664_10005110_pt1 | contig 17068 bp, 7 predicted proteins | sample Ectturendosymbi3_FD_21664 | JGI IMG/M metagenome (IMG submission 21664)
TTCTGAAGATGTTTCAAGACAAATGTAATCGCGATTGTAATCGTGATTACTTTCAATGTAATCGTAATCGATTACATTGTGATTTTGTTTATTCGTAATCGACCAGGCGGCAAGTAATCGTAATCGATTACATTTGTGCTGTGATCGCCCCATGTCTGCCAAATCTTAAAGCCTGATTGCGGGGCCGCATGGAATTATGTTCTCTCTATAAAACTCTTGTTACTGGCGAATGAAAGCATGAAATAGCATTCGTTACGTAGTGTGTCTTCATGTCTTGCATTTGAACTCTACCTTAGCGTTCGCTTCACCTCTACGTCGTCGAGTACTATCATGGGCGCAATTTGGTGGGGGACGTGTCCCCCCAAATTTTCAGGTGGAGGGCTATAATGTGCTATGTCCCCCCACTTTTTTCTCTAGGTTTTGTATTTGGGAGGTTTCAAAAACTAAAAGTGATGTTTGTCACGTTTTGTGTGAAGAGTTTTTCATGGCAGATGGTAGGTTACACATAGCCAAGTTCATGTTTAAACAGTTTGGTGTGGTATCACTGATGCTGTTAGTTTATAAATTTTAGCTTCGATAAAATAATTTTTAGCATTTTTAAAGTTTCTAATGACCGTTAAACATGATTAACTGCTTTTGTCCGACATTTTACCCTGTGTGGCATACTGTTATAAAGGTTATTTTCTTGTGAGAGTATTACAGCTGTACATGTGAGAGACCACAGTACAGCCATTATTTGTTTCGTCCAGAAATTAAACGGGCTGTGCTTTAACCTTGGTTGTCACGTATTCAGAAACAGACAGCGTATAATTTAATGATGCCAGTGTATATGTTAGAAAGTTAAGATTTTCAGGCAAATCTCTGCCAAACTTTTGCGAAAGACAAAAAAGCAGCACTATTGTGGAGACTTCGTTTTGGGATGGGAAGTTTTGCAAAAGACTGTCTTCAACTATTAGTGAACAGGATTTCACTCAAAACGTTGGAGAAGTAGCCTACAGTATTTATCTAGCTGTATATTGACCTATAGCTTAAAGCGTAGGGACTTGACTCGGAAATAAGGATAAAATATACATTTATCCTCACTTCTTGTAATGTCACGACCATGACGGCCAACAAATAAAAAAGATAATTTTTTCCATGACTCTTACACTTTGTGCTTGTGCTGAATGCATTGGTTCGCAAGTCGTCTGATTTACTCGAGTTTAACCAAACCCATAATGCAGCAACGTTTCCATCCAAGTACATCACACCTACTTTTGCTGGACATTCTTTTCGTATTAAAGGTGAAACTTGGTACTTTTTTGCCAATTCACCGTTGTGCATTTTGATTTAATCTCAAATATATTTTCGTGTCGTTATGCAAGTGCGAACTCTTAGAATGAAACTTTTGTGTTGATTCAAAGTTTCAGGCCGGGCTTGAGTTTGTCAAAGTATTTCGGGCCTGCATACAAAACTTTTTTATAGCATTAGGAGTAACGATTTTTTTCTTTCGTGGCGTAGATTTGTTGTGCTCACCGCGGTAACTTCTGTGAGGGAAGTGATTGTGATTCTTTTTCAGCTAATTCTGTTTGCAAACACAGATGTGTTCTTTTCTTCTCTGCTCGGATTAGTCTCACAATCTTTTTGAGAAGGCGACAGCTGTGTGGAAATTCGCACGCGATGGCTTTGCCTCAAAGAGATCAATCACTCATGCGATTCTTGGCTTGTTTTAAGAAGCCTACAAGGCGTCTTGTCATGCCTACATCGTCATCGTGGATAACTTCGTGATTGTTTCTTTTTATCTTGAGAAACATTATGCTCCGCAGTATTATCGTTTATTAACATGCCACGTTTGTGCCAGATTATGACATTGTTTTAGTCAAGGTGGTTGTTATTTTGGGTGTGATGAACCGTGTACCTGCAGCTACAACCAAACACAATGTTTTTTGTTACTCCGCAGTTACTTTCGGGCCTAGAACATATATGTCGGGCTCGAGCCGGGTTCGGGCTCCGGCTTCAAAATGAGGCCCTTTTACAACTCTGTGTGGGTATGTATGCAGGGGCCAACAAGGAAAGATTGAAAGGATACATCCTCCACCCACCAACAGTAAATATAGATTGAAATCATTTTGTGAATTAGGCTACGCTAATTTTAGGCCAAATGTTTTTGGTGCTGGTAAGAGGATATCAATGGAGATTTTGGTAGGGTGGGGCATGATGCCCTGTAGCATTAAAAAGATTTGTAGCTTTTTCAAAAAACGGAAATGTGCAAGAAATAGTCGGTGCTTCTTCACCAATCGTTCTGTTTCCTTGTGAACATATCCACTGTTTTTGCCTTGAGCGAACTGGCCCAGCCTCACAAATCAGATGTAAAAACGTTTGCCAGTGAAGCAGTGGTCAATCAGGCGATAAACCGACAGGTTGACGCGACGTGGCTCGACTATAAAATGTGATTGCAGAACTGTCGCCAGAAAGTCGTCAACAAGGGGGCTTTGCATTCCGATTTGACAAAAATTCCACTGATTTACAATGTTTCATATTTCAATTTGGAGGGGGGGTTGGAGCATTGTTTGGGGGGTTAAGGACACCAACAGTGTTGCCACTCTGTTGTTACGGAAAAGTACTAGGTTTCCTAATAAAAAAACACTAGATTCTCAAAAAAAACACTAGATTACAAAAGCAAACTTACACAGTGAAAATGCCCAGAAAATGCGTTGCAATGCCAACTACAGACATTGCAAAACTCATTGTAAACCAGAGACGAAGAAAACGGGAGATAGCATCAACGCTTGTGTTTGTTTGTTTGTACAGGTTACTGAAACTTTTAACAGATGGCCAAGTGACTTCGCAGCGGTTTTAACTCAAAACATATTATATTGTCTTGCGTAATTTAAGATTTAATTAGGTAGAATTTTTAGCAAATTACAACTGCACTAAATCAAAAGGTCTCATTTACAGTTACAATTAAACAAAAAGGTGCAATTAATTACATTCAGCTCACTCATAAAGAAACACTAGATGAAATGAAAAAACACTAGATCTAGTGGAAAAACACTAGGAGTGGCACCACTGGACACCAAAACCCCTCCGTGGCGACAGGACTGGTAGTATCCATTATTATTACAGGCCACCTATACGTAACTAGGAATAAGGCCGTCTTCGTAATAAAATCTATACGCACTTACGCAGACGAAATTTTCGATTTGTGGCCTTCGCAGATGAGCCCAGAGGAAGTGTCGTCGCGACGGCCACCACCTGAAAATGGTGGCATTTGTGGTGTCAACCCAGCTGAATATCACATTGCTGAGAGCTGTGTTAATAATGAACGCAGCACGCGTGCTTTACATATACACTGCAGTTACCTTTGGGTTTATTTGTCAAATGTCCTTCCTTTTTCTTTCTATACACACTTATTTAAACATGTAACGTGTTCTGCCACTAGTTTTCGCGAATGGGTGTCATCCGCGTTTGGTTTGAAAAAGGAAAAGCGCAACGGTGAATAAGGCTAACGCAGAGCAGATGAACAACAGGATAACACGCACATTGTGCACTTTCAGGTTGGTACATAAAGACCTCCGTTGCTCAACTACATGCTGTTCGGTGGTGAAAGAGTCAAGGACGCAGGAACAGCGGTAGGGTAATAAGAGTTGAGGGCAGGCTTATACAAAACAAAAAATCGTTACCAATTATGCTTGTTTCTGTTCAGCAACGATGTTGACCTCAAAAATAATACCAGAAATTTTAGAAAACCATTCTGAAGTTTACCGGTGCGGGATTAGCCGAAATTAATTTGTTTCAATTCGATCTTGATAAATCATGAAATTTCCTAGAATACTTTTATACAAAAGCACCTCCGCCCCCGTTGCCCCGCTTATGAAACGGCTGGGGGGCAATTCCCCCATCCTGCACCTGCTCTCCGGCGTCCCCGCACACAGTTGCCATCTCCGGCAATTCCACCGATTGTGCAAAAAAACACGATCTTCTACAGTCCAAAGTCCAAACACGGTTCCTTGAAAGGAAGCGTTACGCAATTCTTCAGGATCTCTTGCTTTTTCAATGTCGTGCTCTTTTCTTTGTAGCCCGCATCTTCTTTAGTTTTGTTAGACGTCTATCCGCATTCTCATGAGGTCGACAAACCCGAACTTCACAAATCGCGAACTGCCGAAGCCGCAAGCAGTCAACATTCCGCTTGTTCGAGTCTTTGCAATCCCAACATCTTCACTACAGTTTGCTTATAATTTTCAACTTTTTCCAGGCGCTTTTCATTCATTCGCGCATGGATGACGTTGCCCGCTTTTTGCCTTTCGAAGGCCCGCTTCTTTAATATCTTTTGCTGCTTGGCCTGGTCCTTCAACATCTCCTGCTTGAGTTCGGTGACAGCGTTACTGTAGTCACGCACTTCCGGGACATCGCTCAGCGCCATGTCGCCTTTGATCTTGCCGGTACGCTGCATCAGATCGAGAATGTTCGAGTACGAAACGCTGTTTTCCCACACGTAGTAGTCGCTCTCCGCTACGTGCTCTGGTGATTCCCAGGTCTCTTTTTTCTGAAATTACACACATATGCAATACTGACGGTTGGATGCCTGACCTTTGCTGCGCTATCGTCAACCTCTATGTTTTTCGAGACCCCACAGCAAAAAGTGGGGATACATCACAAATATGTTTACATTTTTGCACGAAACTTCAAGACAACTTTGACCTTCCACACCGCTATTCAATTTGAGACATACGTAGTCTGGGTCGTCGCTAGTGAAAAGGGCGGTGCTTACCTGTCTCATCATTTGCAGTTGACACCCCTCAATCCCCGGTAGTATTGACCTTTGTCGGTCACTCTTTCATTCATGTGACCCCCGTTTTTCTGTTCTGCCCCCGAAGGAACCAAAACCCAATGACGCGCCTGCATCGTGTGATTACGAACTAGACCGTGAGCCAGTTTTCTGCAGTTCTTAAAATTGGGAAGAGATGTATATATACCGAAACATATTTAAAAGAGCGGGGAAAGTGAGCCAAGCACCTGTCGCTAACTTTTTTGAGTTCGTTCATCAGAAGTAGAATAAGACTTCTCTGATTTTTTTTAATGCTCAATTCAATGCACTGCGGATAAAAGCAACCTCGCGGGCAAACGTTCGCTCGGCTGTGCTTCGAACTTCAAATAAGTAGAACCAGGCGGCAAACGAACCTTTGAATGTTAATGGCTTCCCCCCACAAAACCTTATGGGTGTGTTTCTGCAACGCGGGAACGATGAACCCGGGATGGCAGGATAAAAAAACAATGTGACTAACAAAACCACGCAGCTGTTGGCGTTAGACAGTTATCTTCGAGTTCCACACAGCCTGGCTATACGAAAAATGTTCAAAGTAAGTTTGCGAAAAAAGTAATAAAATGACTGGTAGAACAGAATATAACTGGTGACTGACCCATGACTCGAAGTAAAGAGCAGTCAGAACATAATCGAAAAAGTCTCTGTTTTGCTTCCGCACCGGACACCTGTCGACCTCGATCGTCACCATGTCTGTGTCGGGGTCGTAACGGGTGTCGAGCAGCTTGATGAACTTCCGCCTGGCTTCAGCATTCAGGGCAAGATGGCACAACCGGAACTAAGCACGAAAAAGCGTTAAATGTTCGCTGCCGGTGTACGAATATACCGTACTTTGAAATTACGCATTGAGCCGCTATTTTCGCGCCACTTTGCAAATCCATAACTCGCCAGTCGATTGTGCTACAGAGCAGTTCAAACCCTCATAAGATTCGGCGAGTCTTCTACTTTGCAATGAAAAAAAATTTGTCTTTTGGGTTTCGTTTTTTTTTGTGGTTGACGTCGTAAGTGGGGTAGGTTTTACGCCATTTTGGCTCAGGATACCTGGCCCTGGGCCCCAACCGCAACAGGGAAGTATTTTTCTCGCGTTTTTAGTGGAAACTAGGCTAAAATCGAAGTCTTTGGAGCTTTTGATTGGCTTTCTAGGGTTATTGGTTCAAAAGTTTGGGTAATTTTTACCCAAATTTAGCTTTTTTGGCCATAGCTTTTGAACCAGAAACCCTAGAAAGCCAATGAAAGGCTCAAGAAACTCCGATTTTAGCCTAGTTTCCACTAAAAACTTGTTCGAAATATTTCTCTCTAGCGGTTGGGGCCCAGGGCCCGATTACCTCGGCCCAAATTGGCTTAAGCCTACCTCATTTATGAGGTCACCCACAAAAAAACGAGACCCAAAACTTAAATTTGTTTTCATTGCAAACTAGAAGACTTGCCGAGTCTCTTGAGGGTATGAACAGCTCTCTAGCACAATCGACTGGCGAGTTATGGAGCTGCAAAGTGGGGCAAAAATACGGGATTCACATGTAAACACAACCGGCAGCGAAGGTGTAAAATGAAAAATCGCGCGGTTCGATTGCAATTTTTCGTGCTTAACAACAGGAATCAGTGGCGGGTTGAAAAAAATAAATCTGCATTAATCGTTTACATCCCGAAAAGAAACTGACGCCAAAATTGACGAACGTGCCTCATTTGCGCTGAATAATGCATAAAAGTATGATATGCTCACGAGAAACAGATCGAAGAAAGGCTGTAGCAGTTCTTTTAGGTACATAGACTTGATTTTTTAAAATGACCGATAAAAATTAAGTCAGTTCGGTCACAATATCTGAAAATGTAGTGATTACTGTTACGGTAAGTTTCATTGCCACTAGGGACAAATGACCGCAAAATAAACAGTGCTGAAGACACTTGAAATCAACGTTACACAATTTTAATAGCATCTGGGATCCATGTAGACGCTACTAAAGATAACTATAGGTTTCTAGGAACACTTTGCCAATTACGTCCATTACAGACACATAAAATCAGCTTCGCTGCGACTCTACGGTTCTTTCAAATTTCGAAAATATTTTAAACAAAAAACTTCGCATTTGCAATATCACCATATAGGGTTCTATATAAATTTATACGATTTATTTAAAACCCACACCAAAACCGAAATCTTCTAGCGTCAAACGATCAGTTAGGAAATGCTTTAACGCGTGAATGACGTGACATCTGTTGCAGCACTCGAAAATTAACCAGCAACGGCTACAGTCGGAAATCCGACCAAAGTGTGGATCGTCCAGTGACAAGAAATACAGTATAATGAATCAGTAGGCCACGGAATGAAAAGCAAAACTTGTCACACACACAAAACAAGACTGGTCATGCCCGCCCTACAACCCCATTCCTTTTCACTATGATTTAGCAATCAAACAACAGTTACATCCAAGCACTTTCTGAAAGCAAAACTTTTTACAACACTTAATGCTTAAAATAACCTTGGCCGTTATTTTTCTGGCTCGTGCGTCTCTCGGATTGTTGGATGCTGCCACGTAGTCGACCGCGTGTATTTCGATGGGAAACTCCTTTTCGCAGTCCTCGTCAGTTTTCAGAGCTGCGGGAAACGGCGTGCAAAACTCTGCAGGGCGAAAGAACATTGAAAGCTCGCTCGTTCACTGCGCGACAAATCTGAAAAAAACACGGCTCACTTTTAAGTTCGGCGCAGTGCCGCTTCACGGCGGGAGGCGTAACGTGGAGGAAATTTTGAACTTTCACCAGCTCCAGTGTTGAGAACTTGTCAGGTCGCACGCACATGTTCTGCACCGTGCCCGACCTATCAAAACAAGTAAGTTTACGTTGTCACAATGAGTTATGTCCCACGAACTGTCTCGATTACTTTCTGCTTTATTTGATCGCACAAGGACTCAGAGACCGAACGTTACAGCGGCACAAATGTTTTTGACTTCAACTAAGCCAGTATGTTTCCACCATGAGTTACACAGTTATAAGTAAAAGGTTTGTTCGTATTTGGTGGCCAAGATCCTAGAATGAGCAACCGCCTAGCCTGCAAAAAATTATGTCTTTAAAGCAAAATGCCTATGAGCAAATGAAAAGACAGGTTAGTCATACACGTCAAACAACAGTTTTTTGCTCGATCACAGTTTAATTTTTTGCAAATGCAAAATGCACCTAAATGTGATAACTTTAGGTATTGCTGGTCAAGGATGATACCATCACATATTACTAATAAACTTACATTTCATCAAAAGCAGCTTGAAGAGGCTAGAACACAATTGTGAAAATAATAGTATTTCTTGGACTCAATAAAAATAATTTCAAAAAAGTCATCTGCCCCCTAAAAAACTCAATGCATGACCCACAAAATTGTAAATTTCATTCCTTCAGTCTTCACATATTTTGTTCTGAAGTTTTGTTTAAATGCAGACAAAGTAGGATACTAAAACACAGCTGGAAGTTTGAACTGTGAATGCAAAAATATGTAATCCTGAAATCCAGTTACGCTGCTGAGACTCATTACAACAGTACACCTTGGCAAACCATCATCACAACGTAGTTTATGATGCAGTTACCTGACTGGCAAAGGAACCTTGTATGGATCAAATGGAGCAATTGCAGGCCATCTGTCACTCCATTCCCCATCTTTGTCTTCCGTCACAGAAAAGTGCTGATAATAATCATCCTGGCAATAGTCGACTCTGGTTGAGGCTGTATACTCAAGAACATTGCTTTTAAGATATGGCTTTGGCAAAGTCTTGGTTGGTTCTGCAACACACAAAGTAAAACAAAATTTTCTGCAATGTTATACAATTTTGGTCAGAAATAGTTAGCCAAACTCAACTCCTAACATGCATCTTTACTTATGAATTTTGACATACTAAGAATAATATGGATATGACATACATAAAGAGTAAATGTATGTGTCAACGCAGGAGTCCCACACATTTTTAAAAATCATTTTCCATACTTTTTCAATACCTTTTCAATACTAAATTTAAAATGTTGAATACCATTACTTCTCTTCATTTTTCGAAATTCCTAATCATGAAACTCAATTTAACACATTGCTCAATGCTGCATAAATAATGAACTGCTTTGACTTCAGTAAAATTATGTTCAGATACTTCAGATTTCTTTTCCATTTAAAATTTCAATACTTTTTCAATACCTAATGTACATTTTGGCCAAATTCAATACTTTTTCAAGGTCTTGAAAACCAATTTTGAAATTCAATACTTTTTCAATACTTCGTGGGAACCCTGGTCAATGAATCTAAGCATTACAGAGTGACAAAATTTAATAAACCATATTTACGAAAACATCAGTTTAATTTTAATCAATTAAAGTATGTGCTATTTCAATGTGCCATTGAATGTAAATATGGTGCATGTTACAAATAAGCTATATTGGCCCCAAGATTCCAAGCGTTAGAAAAAAAGCATGTCCCAATTTGTAAGGTTTCTAGCATTTCTGGTTCGAAAGTTATGGCCAAAAAAAGGCAAAAAAATTAAGGAAATCCACAGAAATCCATTAGGTAATAATTATTTAAATAAGCAGTGAGGATATTTTGAGACTAAACTCTCCTCAATGAGAGCTTTCAGATGATGTATTGCACATGCCAATAGCATGTGTGCTCATTGAGTTGTTGCCATTCAAAATTTGTGTAATGCATGAATGATTTTGATGACTACCCATTTTCTTTACCCAAGATTAGGATAAGCACATGGATTTTTCGAAATTTTTCTTCACAAGTGAAGATAAGATACTGGAGACAACCTCTTGTCAAGTTTTTACAACAATTAAATGAATACAGTAAAAATGAACTAGTTTTGAATTTAATTGATGATTTTCTTACTAATTATTACACTTCACAGACCACTAAAAGTAGTCATTTTGTATCGTCCATAACTTCACAAAACTTTAACCAATTTCAAGAAAATTTAGTTTGTTAGAATCAGCATGAAAAGTTCTGGCTCCATATTAAATTTGAAGAAAATCTGAGATGGTTGGTTGACTGGCTGGGACAGTTGACATGGAATGACCTGCAGGACAATGCCTGAACCTTGCTTTTGGTCAATATGTTTGCTTGTTGTTGAGGGACTCTTAACAAACAATTTGCAGGCAGTCTTGGTTAAGGAGCATAAATTTGGTGATCCACTCAATAACCATGGATTGATTACCTACACTTTCAACGTCAAAAGAGGTAGACAATCTACCACTGAGCAATCATTGCCTATTTAATAAGTTTTCGTTCTTTTACTTATGTGAAGTTTTTTGTCAGTTATACAAACAAGCTAAAAATTCAGAAACTTTCAACAGATCGTGTTGCATACATTTTGGAAAGTAAGTCATGTTTGTGGCCATTTAATCACAATGATTTTGTTGAGAGAATTTAAATTGCTTAATATGGATCTCCACTGTACTCTTTTTTCAGAGAATTCCTGGTTAATGTTTTTTCCAAAACTTTGTGTATACATTTTTCAAATTTACTTTTTGGGTGTACTTTATTTTTTTATTGTGTAAATCTAGCATATTTCAATGAACTAAGACTGTTGGAAGCAACTTGCAAATTAGGCCATGGATATAACTTTTGAATTTAACCTATAAGCACTTATCACTGACTACCAACGTTTTAGTAAATACCTCAAGCCATTTTGCTCCAACTTTACCTCAGAAGCGACTCGTATAGGCTCTCAGACAAAAATGGCATTCTGCAGCTTAGTCTTCCTTCATAGGACAATCCTAAAAATAACAAAGCTAACACTTTGAATTTCTTCTCCCTGACTTTTTACTATCATCAGCTAACATGAATATTGACTCACCAGTTCAATAAAATGCTTGGTTACATTTAGGCTAGTCCGTAGGACTGCAAACTATTCTTGGGTGGTGGTTATCACTGAACTTATTCCAGTGCTTTATGTTGAAACATCAGATACTTTTTGATGTGAACTTTTTGAAGTACCTAACTACTCTGCATCAATAGCTTGCCATTCGTGTTAAACCAGTCTGAACACCATGGTATCCTCCATCAAGATTTTATACATTGCACTCAATCACTTTTAGGTGTGACAATTCAGGCAGGAGCACTGTGCAGTGCAAGAGGTGGTGCACTGTCTGATTAGCATACGGTGGTAGATCCAGAAAACAATCCTCTGGAATTCCAAAGGTGGGAATTTCAAAAACATCAAGCAAAAGAAATATAAATGATGTCTAAAAAAATAGGCACTCTGTATGGAAAACTGATGACCTTAATTTTTTTAGTCATCACTTCCATTTCGTGAAATTTTTTTGCCTTGCTAAGACCTCTTCATCTCTCAATCACTTCATATTTCAGAAAGCAAGTTGTAGCAGTTCTTTTACAAGCGTGACAAAGACCTGGACACATTGGTCCTAAGGCAGTGGTTTTCAAACTTTTCAATGAAAGGATCCAAATCCAGATCTGTAATTTTGTCAGAGAGCTGCACAAGTCAATTGACATGTTTTATTTTATTGCAGAACAAAGTCTGTTACACAAAATATTAGAGGTGTTATTGAAAGTCTGTTGAGAGCTGCACAAAGGTTGCTTGCGAGCTGCATATGGCTCTTGAAACCATGGTTGAGGACTACTTTCCTAAAGGCGATGCAAAATCTTTTAAAAATATTTTACATAATCCAATGTGGGTTTTAGCACTTTTGTTAGTGGTTGATCAAGCCAGAAAAAAATCTAACTGTGACTAGGGTGCAATTGTCCCAATCTGTCATGAAATGCATGGACACATCACAGGCAGATGCCACATTGCTGCACTTGTAGCCACAGCCACCAATTGTCACAAACACATCACAGGTGACTGAAGCTACCAGCCTTAATCAAATTCACATTTATCACAATTGGAATATTGATCCACATTGCCCAGTATTTTTGGTTGCTTTCATTAAACCTGTAGATCCATGTGACGTGGTAATAAAGTGTTAAACAAGGTAAAAAATGCATTATTTCATGAAGGTCTTCTTCTTCAAGGTCTTATCTGACAATATACTTCTGCATAAACTTTAACCTTAGCTAAGCACAAAATGACTTTGCTATATGAACGTTTAGACCTGATTTGGGCATCAACAATGGAAACAGCTATTCAAAATTTATGACCACACTTGTATAGCTTCAGTCATCCAGCATTTGTCACTGGAGTTTTTTATACAATATTATATAGTATTTCTTCATTACTACTTGCATTTTGTCTTGACTATGACACACTCACCTTTCACAAGCGCATTTTAATGTTACCAGAGTACGAAGTAGCAAGGTTAAGAGATAGGATGAACCAGATGAACCAGAGAAAAATGGTAAGTAGGATTTAATTTTAGACTTAATTCATGCTTGACGATGCTGTCTTGAAAAATATGGTAAAGCATTAAGCAACCAACCAATTAATTATGTGCTGTACATGAAGCAAGTAGGCTTTATTACATTCACAAGTAGCAAACACCAAGTTTATTATTTCTAAACGTGTACTACGTACCTTGAAATGTATAAGGCCCATTAAGTGAAAAAATCTATTAAGTAAATTTCTAACAAGCAAAGTGGATTGGATAATACAAGATTATATAATGAACACAAACAATATAGCAAAAAAAAAATTATTGAAAATTAACAAAATATACTTTTTGTTAAAAACGTATCGTTATAAGGTGAAGTTTTCATTATTAAAGCAGCCACTAGTATATCTCTAGCTTATGATAAAGATTGGAAGTAGCAATAGGTCCACCAGCAGTGGTACAGTTCAAATAAAATACTGAGTTTGTAACACTGCTAGCAGCACTGTCATCGCAGTCGAGTGGAAGCATCTAAGTTTACTGTGTGAGGAGTTTTCAGTTCGGCTCACACCATTGCAGTTTTCACTTTGGTGATAGTGGTTTTAACATTACTTTTAAGGCAGTGGGTATAGAACTGCCTGCAGATCTTTAAATTTCAAGCCTTATTTGACCGCCTTTTGTAACATGACAGTAACGCATGACGAGAGTGCAGTAGGCTTGGTAGAAACAAAGTAAATGTGAAAGATAAACCCTAAACCTAACCCTAAACCTAACCTTAACTCTAACCATAGCCCTAACCTAACCCTAATCCGAACCAAATGCTAACCTAATGTTAACCTAACCTTAACCTAAACCTAAGCTAACCCTAACCCTAAGCTTAGCTAATCTAACCTCAACCTAATGCTAACCTAACACTAACCCTAACGCAACCGAAAGCTAGCCTAACCCTTACCCTAACCTAAAGCTATCGTATCCCAAATCTAACACTAACTCGTAAACGTAAAATTTAAGCCTGAAAAGAAGTAAAGAAAAAAACAAAAGGTAAGTTAAAAGAAAAAAAACAAAACCAAAGTCGGCAAGGTGAGATTTGAACCGAAAACCTAAAGCATAGATAGAAGGCGTAGCGCATTACCATTACACTATACGATCCACATGGTTTGAACGGCAAAGTGACCCTTTTATTTGAATTGTTAGGACAGGCAGATGAATAGTCACTTCCTACTTTTAATCATAATGGGACTGATTTTTATCACTTTTTAAGAAAGTTTCCAAAACTTTTATGTTTACCTTTATAGTTTATGGTCTGGGTTTACAGTTTAGGCTTAGGGTTTAGGTTCAGCTTTTTAGGGTTTAGGTTTTGGGTTTAGGTATACAGTTTAGGTTTTGGGTTTACAGTTTTGCTTATCGGTTTAGGTTTAGGATTTGTTTTGCATGTTATTAGCAAACATAGTGCGCTCTAACACACACTCGTTGTGCATTATTAATGTCACATTACAAGTGGTAGATTAATAATATTTTAAACACGAATGTCTACAGACGGACCTATAGCTATTGTCATAAAGATTAATTATCAGTCAAGGTGCAACAACTCGATAACTTTCTAGTTTTTTAGTGCCCTGGCATATTTGCCATGATCTTTTTTTTCATTATGTAAATTTCTAATTATTGCCAAATACATTTAACTTTTCAAAGTTGTTTTTGCCGTTCCTGGGATTCTTGCTCCCTTTTATTGACAGATGATTTTGGCATTTAAATACTGGCTAATCTCATCCATGAATGTCACTATGAAAGGGTTTAACACATCTGCAAAAAGTGAATGAATCTGTATTTTAACATTAGACCCAGTAATTAAAATAATTTTATTTACTGCATGTTGCACGAAAAAACTTTACCAACCTTTTGCCAAAATTAAGTGCAATTTTTTCAATAAACTTCAAGCAAAGAAGAGTATACTACAGATACAGTAGACTGACTTTTGGGTGGGCAAATAACAGTGAATGTGTTCTAATTTTGACCTAATATAACTATTCGCGTTAACTTTTTTACGCGGTAAAAATTTAACCGATGCCACTAAGTCAAATTCAGCAAATGAAACAACAAAAATCTAAATAAACAGATTACCTGCAACTGACCCATCGTCATTTTGTTTCCCTGTGAGATTGATTGTTTTATGAAAATAAGCCGGTAAAACTGTGGAAATTCGGAATAAGCCACATCTCCTACAATTTTGTAATCCAAACATCACGAAATAACATACACAAGCATATTCCAAAAATTTCAGTCGGACAGCAAAGTTATGCCCTCAGCTTACATTGAGGGTTCGCGAGCACTGCATCAAGTCATTTGTGGTTCACAGTATGAGTGTATCCGCATGACCAATGAAGCATGAACTCGTGAAGTATGGCCATGCGGATGAAAACCGGTTGGCAGTTAGAGATGGCATGGAACGCTAGAATGGCCGTTAACGGTAGGTTTTCATGGGCTAGTTCAACGCTCTTCAACCGGTGTGCACGGTGCCCCTCGGGTGCACCAAAACATGCGTGGGGTGGACCACTAAGAAAGGGTTCATAAAGGCGCATCACAAACTTGTCACATTAAACAGAATTTGTACATAAACATTCTGTTAGCAAATATGAACCATTAACCAACCAAAGACTTTCAGGATTTAGCCGAGACTTTGCACAATCTAAAGTTTGGTGCGTAAGCATCACACTATGTCAAGCTAATTGCAATGAGATGATTATTTGTGATTCATAAGCAACAGACAATGAGCCATTACAATTGAACTATGTAGCTGAGGTACTGAATTTGGGGACTTGCTTATTTAGACCCGGGTACTTACAGGCATGGGCGCAATAAGGTGGGGGACGCAGGGGAAGTGTCAGAAAATAGGGTGCACGAGTTTAAGTGTTTAAGGAAATAGGGTGCATGAGTTCGTCAAAATATCTTTAAGGGTGCACCGCAACAAAAAAGGTTGAAGAGCACTGGGCTAGTAAACCGCCCAAGTACATTTGTTTTTTCGTGGGTACCGCGAAAGTCCGTTAACTGTTTTGAAGCACTTCGTGGATGTTGAAGAAACTTTTTTCTGAAAGGCATGTGTCGTTAGCATCGCCCTCTGGTGGAATCTGGGTCAAGCCTCACAGAAGTTTTTCGGATTTCGGAGCTCTGTGAGCGAGCAACATAATATACCACGGGTGTTGTGTGCTGGTTGTGCTATGGACTGAACGATATGTGGTGGTGCAGTGTGGTAGTGGTCGTTTGTAGTGTGTGAAGGACAGGCAACGCGTTTTTAGGAAGCTAGATTCTCTGAAACTGAATCACTGAGAGAACAATATAGACTAGTAGTTTGCAGTCATGGATATACATAGTACTGAAGAAGTGCAGCACGGATATCATTAACGGATGTGTGATTGCATGGAGTTGAAAAATACCTTGTTACACAATGAATAATGGTAAAAATACAATAAACAAAAAGGGTTAAAAAAACAACACAACAAAATCAAAACAGACATGTAGGACTAACATCATGATAGTGACAAAAAACATTTACAGAGACAATTGAATATATAAAGGTCAGAGAATATACAGTAATACAATTAAAAGAAAGTATATTGAACGATTGTTTGATAGTACATACTGTACACAATATTCGTCAACGTAACACAGATAATGGTGGGCAAACAATGGGTGAAGAGTTGAGGCAGGTACAGATGGACACCTAGGTAAAGTGAGCCCAGCCGCAATTTTTTCAATGGATCCGAGGTTCAAGCGTAAAATTGAAAAGCCTCAAAAGAGCATAAAATGAGCTGATACCACAAAATAAACGCAAGAAAATTAAAGAACAAGTTCTGAACATAACATCCAAACAAAAAAACTTGCAAATATGTTGCACCAAGCTCATACATATTGTTCGAAACAGGCAAGTTTTTGAAAATTAGTGATAATTCAACTAAAAATTAAAATACTTTCCGAGGGTGTTATGACAACAAATTTTATATCAAAATCTCTGGAATTTATCCAACAATTGATCTGTAAAAAAATCGCGGGGGTTGTTTTTGTTTAAACGAAACGAGAAGAAAAATCGCAAAAGTACTCGAACACCAAAAATGTCTTTCGTTGCCAGATTCTCGTGTTGCGCGACTATCGATTTCAATTCCATATTAAAATACTTTCCGAAGGGGTTATGATTATAAATTTTATATCAAAATCTCTAGAATTTATCCAACTATTGATCTGTAAAAAATCGCGGGGGTTATTTTTGTTTAAACGAAATGAGAAGAGAAATCGCAAAGTACTCTAACACCAAAAATGCCTTTCGCTGCCAGATTCTCGTGTTGCGCGACTATCGATTTCAATTCATTATTAAAATTCTCTCCGATGGGTTATGATCAGTGGTGTGTTTAAGGGGAGGCGAGCGAGGCACTTGCTTCGGCCCCCCCCTTGAGGTGTTACGCGTGTAAGTTTTCCTTATATTTGGTGAAAAACCTATATTCCACTCATATAATGTACTACAAAGCAGATCATAAGTAAGTACTCTGCTTTCAAAGACCCCCCTACAGAAACTAACCTGTAGGTACTTTGCTTTTAAAGGAGCCCCCAACAGCAACTGCAATTGAAGGTAATCTGCTTTCAAAGTGGCTCCCAAGAACCACAGAATTGTGTAAGTACTCTGCTTTACAACTTCGTTGAAGGGCCCCCTGAAAGAAAGTAATGTGTAAGTACTCTGCCTTCAAAGGGGCCCCCAACAGCAACCGTGATGTGTAAGTACCTTGCTTTAAACGGGCCCCCAACAACAATTGCAGTGTGTAAGTACCTTGCTTTCAAAGGGGCCACCAGCAAGAACTGCAACGTACAAGTACTATGATTCCACAGGTGCCCAAAACAGCAATTGTAATGTGTAAGTACCTTGCCTTCAAAGGGGCCCCCAACAGCAAGTGTAATGTGCAAGTACTATGCTTTCAAAGGGGACACAAACAGCAA